>ENA-OQDW01000044-OQDW01000044.1-human-gut-metagenome-genome-assembly--contig:-NODE-44-length-43314-cov-8.242596_pt1 | contig 43314 bp, 39 predicted proteins | sample MGYA00242784_ERZ504613 | MGnify/ENA primary metagenome ERZ504613 (study PRJEB26092, sample SAMD00036330) | human gut metagenome | host: Homo sapiens | study: EMG produced TPA metagenomics assembly of...
TTAATTTGGCTCACGGTTCCAGGCTGGATCGATCAATTTCCTTCCGACTAAGCCGGAGCATTTCCTTTGAGCGTGCGCTCAATGGTGGCTTGATGCTGGATGTCGGGGTCAGAGGTTGGCGATGTCTGCCTTGGTGATTTTCCCAACTTCTTGTGGAAGACGGCCTTGATGCGTTCAGCTTTCGAAAGCGTTTTGCCGTGCAGATGTTCCACCCTGTCCTGGAATTCCTGATAAGCCTTGATGAATATCCCAAGATAGTAGCTTACGAATGGAAGATAAGAGTTCTGGCTGTCGTGCCAATCGATGGAACTTGATTTCAGGGCATCGTAGTAGGTCTCCTTCGATTTCTCTATGAGCATCTCGATGCTGATATATTTGCCCACGATGTACCCGCTGCGATAAAGCAGAAGAAGGTAAGAAGACGGCTCATCCTGCCATTGCCATCGTTGAAAGGATGGATTGAGAGGAAGTCGAGCACGAACATCGGAATAAGCAAGAGTGCATCATGTTTGCCTTCATCTATTGCCTCGTCGAATGCACAGCAGAGGTCTTCCATTGCTTCGGGTGTTTGGAAGGCTGGCATCGGCGTGAACCTGATGTGCTCCTTCCCTTCGCTGTCGGTCTCAGCGATGATGTTGTCGGTGTTCTTGAATCGTCCTCCAATCTCCTTCCCGCCGTAAGAATAGAGGTCTCGGTGCAGTTGGAGAATGTTGTTGGGGCGAATAGAAATGTACTCATAGTTCTCGTGTATGGTGGTCAGTACTTCCCGATAGCCTGCAATCTCCTCTTCCGAGCGGCTTCGCGGCTCGGCTTTCTCCATGACGAGTGCATGGATGCGCTCATCTGAGGTGTAGATGCCCTCAATGCGGTTGGAAGAACGGGTGCTCTGTATCTTGGCGATATTGAGCAAGGCAGAGAGGGTGTCGGCTTTTGCCGATACGTAAAGGTCTTGCTTGCCCTTGTATTCGTGCAAGATAGCGAGCTGTCTCACGATGGATGGTGTGAGCAGTTGCTCGGGTGTTTTTTTGTAGTCGAATTGATGCATAGTCTTTTGTTTATTTGTTCTGCTGCAAATTTACAAAGAATATTCCAATTATCTGCCCTAAAACAAAAATATCTGCATCATTTTACGCTTAAATGATGCAGATAAAATAAAAAATGAGGTAGAAAAGGAAAAATTATTCATATTTTAAGCGTAAAATTTCGGATTTTGTGTATCTTTGCATTGAGCACATTAAGCTAGCACCGATAAGAGGGCAGTTTTTACTTATCAGAAAGTATTTCTGTCCAACTAGTGGGGGCAGTATGTGTTTGCGACATAATGGAAAAGCGTTTACTAGACGCTCTGAACTTGACTCTTAGGAACTTCGCAAACTCCAATCTTGTCAAAGACAGTGCAACGGTAGATGCTCTCGGGATGTGTTTATCCACATTCCTTACTATGGGTATGGCATATTGCGTATAGCGAGATGTCAAATATCTGTATAGGGGATAGTATATTCATATCGGCGTGGGCTTCGACGTTGTTCGTTTCGACAAGATGGGCAATGCGAAGGCCTCTAAGAGTGGGACGGACAACTGGTAAGGTTCCCACGCTTTTTTGTTTTGGCGGAGCAAGGATAATCATTTAATTTCTAGTGAAGGGGACGTTGCTAGGTAATTCAAAAAGCTAATTATGAAACATTTTTTTATTCTAATGTTGCTTCTGCTTGGATGTTATAATTCATTCGCTTTTGAATATAAGGGAGTGTATTATCGGGAGTCTGATGGTGGCGCTATTGTATCAAAACCGGAAACTGGTGGAACTTATTCTGGTGAAATCGTTATTCCTGAAGAGGTAGTGTGTAAAGAATATGCTTATGAACCAAGTGTAACCTATCACGTTGTGGGGATTGACGAAAATGCATTTGAAGAAAGTTATGGACTTACAAAAATAACGATAAATGCGCCTATCAAAGATTTGAAAATAAATAAATGCTATGCGCAAGAAATAGTTCTTCCACAACTGAAGTCCATTGAGTTGGAAAATGCTTATATCTCGACTTTGAATATTCCAAGTACTGCTGCTGATGTCAAGCTTTATGGATGTCCTTCATTGTATACACTGGTAGTCCCAGGTACCGTTTCACATTTAGGATTATCAAATTGTAGCGTATTGGGAGACCTAGTAATACAGGAGAGCAAGGAGAAGTTATACTTAGGTATTAGTGATGATACGCCGGTAACCGATTTAACAATAAGTCGTGTTGTTAACGATAATAATGATTACTTAAGTTCCTTACAAAATCTTGTAAATTTGCACCTTGGTGACAATCTAACACATTTACCATCTTTGGATGGTAAAACTAAGTTGAAAACAGTAGAAGGCAATGGTATAACAATTATTGAAAGAGAAACTTTTAATGGAACTACATCGCTAAAAACAGTGTCTTTTCCCAATTTGAAGACTATACGAGATTGGGCGTTTAAGGATTCTGGTATTAAAAGCATAGAGCTTCCTAATACTCTTGATAGTATAGGTAGTAGTGCATTTTGTGGTGCGAAATTGACAAATATTGTTTTGCCTAGTTCATTGAAAAATGTTGGGGAAAATGCTTTTGAGAATTGTGAAGATTTGACTTCTTTGGCCATAAAAGGGAATACCTCGTTTGAAAGAAATGTTTTTGAAAATTGTTCCTCTCTTTCATCGGTGTCCCTCCCCAATGATTTAGAATCTTTGGGTGAGGAAATGTTTTGCGGTTGTTCCAGTCTTGTGGAGATTAGTCTTCCTCACGACCTGAAGGTAATACCTAAGTCGGCTTTTCGAAACTGCAAGGCATTGCAAAGGGCTTATTTTAACGGAAATGTAGAGGCGATTGAAGATCATGCTTTTGAGGGTTGCTCGAATTTACAAAGTTTGACGCTGCCAACTCCTTTGAAAAGTATTGGAATACATGCTTTTGATGATTGTGAAAGCATGGCAGAATTGGTACTCCCTAACTCTTTGGAATATGTGGGAGGTGGAGCCTTTTGCGGGGTTAATCTTACAAAATTGACTTTTTCTGGTAGCCTTAAGGAATGGTTGGGCATTAATTTTGACTATCTGATAATAGACCATGATAGCCTGAAGATGCGGGAACTGGTTATCCTACTGATACGAATCCGATTACCCATGCTCAAAAATTCTATATAGGAGCAGGACTTGTTACGGACTTGGAGATACCTGCTAATGTAAATGCTGTTAACGCATGGTCTTTTACAGGGTATAGAGGATTGAAAACAGTAACGATTCCTTCTTGGGTAAAACGTGTTGGCGAAGGAGCTTTTCTTGGATGTTTGCTTGATAAAGTAACGATACAGGCAGAGAATCTGCAAATCGACAAATATGGATTTTATGTGAGCGGCTGGATCCAAGAGGAGGGAATTCATAATGTTGTAATCTCTAAAAACTTAAAGCAGGTTACAGGTGAGGGTGATGTTCCTACGGCAAATGCGATTGATTATGATGGTACAATAGAAGAGTGGCTTAATATCAAGTTCAATTTAAAGAAAGAAATGTTTGCCATAGACGGACAGGGCATTTTGCGAATCAATGGAAAACAAGTGAATGAGATAATTATTCCGGAAGATATGACAGAGATACATGACTACCAGTTTGCAGGTATGGCTCTTTCTACAGTGTACGTACCCAAGTCTTTAAAGCGAATTGGTAAATATGCATTCGCTTGGTGCCATGACTTGGAAAGGGTACAATACTCGTCTGTAAAAACGCCTGCAAGTGCTAAGAAATGTCAGTCAAAGACAGATGCTCGCCAATTCATCACTATCGGCGATTGTGCTTTCTTAATGAATAAAAAACTTACGGATATAAGTTTTGCAGAAGTTGTTGACTCTATTGGAAATAGAGCCTTCTATTCAACTGCATGGTTGGATAAACAACCAGATGGCATGGTTATTATCGGAAAGAGTCTCTATGAATACAAGGGAGAAACTCCTGCTTCTGTCGCAATACCAGAGGGCATAATTTGTGTTTGTTCAGAGGCTTTTAAGGGACAGGGCAAACTGACGGATGTTACTTTCCCTGAAAGTTTAGAATACATCTCAGATAGCGCATTTGAAGGTTGCACAGGAATAACATCCGTCGAATTTCCAGAAAAACTTCAAAGCATTGGAGATTATGCTTTCAGCCAGACTGGTTTGACGCAGATAAATATATCTAGTAATGTAATGCGAATCAAAGGCGATGGTGCATTCAGCAAGACTCCGATAAAGAGCGTTATACTTGAAGATGGAGAAAACGAGTTGGATATGAATTGGGGTATGTTTGGCAGTGCGGAAAAAGCTTATATAGGTCGTCCAGGTTTCTTTGCCTTAAGTGGTTCCGGATTAAAGGAAGTAACTTTGGGTAAATACGTGAAAGAGATTCCGCTCGACTTTGTTTGTAGTCATTACATTGAGAAATTTACCATCCTGTCGTCAATTCCACCAGTTGTTGGCAGGGAAGGTCATGACTATTTCTCAGAAGACACCTACGACAATTGTAAACTGATTGTTCCTAAGGAAAGTTTGGAGGCGTATAAGACAGCTCCAATTTGGAAATATTTTACCAATGTAGAGGAGAGTGAAGTTTCTGGTATCAAGAATGTCTTGACTAGTAAGGATTCTAAATCTTTAACATATGGTATTAATGGCTGCATAGCTACTAGTAACGGTATTGTCATCGAGAAAAAATCCGATGGTTCCGTTCGTAAGTATGTGAGAAAATAATAAGCCCGATATGATAATGCCTGCTAGAGAGAAATTTGCTCTAGCAGGCATTTTTAGTTTCTTTTATTCGAAAAGCTTTCTGAGATCCATGCTGAGGAACAGCTCAGGCTGAATGCCATTCTCGCCCACAACTATGGTGGCTAGCGGATTGAAGAGTTTGTGGAAGCGTTCCATGCCGGTTGTCTTGGTTTCGCCATTGCTCTTCACCTCTATGGCGACAATCTTCTGGTTCTTCTTGAGAACGAAATCAACCTCATCATTGCCTTCGCGCCAATAATAAACCTCGAAACGATGGACGAAGGCTTCGCTGATGATATAAGCTCCTATGGCTGATTCGAAAAACTGTCCCCATCGCTTGCTGTCAGTTACGGCTTCCTTAAACGACAATCCGCTCAGAACACTTAGCAGGGCATTGTTGTAAACCTGATATTTCGGGATGCTGGCACGCTTGCGGGCCATATCTACAGAAAATTTCTGAAGTCCTGTTACAAGTCCGCTGTCGCCTAGCAGGTTCAGATATCCAGCCAACGTCACCGTGTTGCCTGCATCCTGCAGGGCTCCCAGCATCTTGGTGAGCGAGAGTATCTTGCCCGAATAAGCTACGCTCAACTCAAATGTCTGGCGCAGCAGGGCAGGCTTGCTGATAGGCGAATCCATCAGGATGTCTTTGTTGATGGTAGCATCGATGATGGCTCCGTTCATGTAGTTTCCCCATCTTTCTTCGTCTTCTATGAGCTGTGCGGCACCCGGATAGCCACCATAATATATATACTGTTCTAGCGACATGTTGAAGGCTTCTCTCATTTCCGGATAGCTCCAGTGGCTCATCCTGATTTCCTCGTATCTTCCCATGAGCGATTCTGCCAGACCTTTCTCCAGCAAAACTCTTGAAGAACCTAGCAGTACTACCTTGAGGTTGATATGATTGAGCGAGTCTGCATCCCATTCTTTCTTTACATATTCGCTCCAGTTTTTCAGTTTCTGCACCTCATCAATCACCAGAATCATTTCTTCCAGCTGCTGCGCGCGCATCTGCAACCGGGCATTTGCCCAACATTCACTTATCCATTTTGGTGATGTGTTGGGGATGGTGTCGGCAGAATAGAGGAGATAAGGCTTCCCGAGGTCGTCGAGCACCTGCTTAACGACGGTAGATTTGCCAATCTGTCGGGGTCCCATCACTACCTGGATGAACATTCTGTGCTCTTCCAGTCGCTTGATAATCGTGTGGTAAATGCTTCTTTTATACATAATTCCGGTCTCCTTTCTGATGTTATAATTGTTGTTTTGCTTTATTTTTCTTTTTTTGTTATCAATTTACTCAGTGCATTGAGTAAAATTACTCAGTACGTTGAGTAAAAACGCTTAATGGAGGGTGCAAAACCATCATTTTATGAAAGCCTCGCCTTCCCCCGTTAACAAAACTTACTCATAGTTTTCTGTCCCGCAACTCATAGTATTCCGCTCTATAAAGCCCTTTTTCTGCATCGCGATGCATCCCCCGTTCCGTCGCGACGCAACATTTCTTCCCTCGCGATGCATGATCCATCCCCTTCGTGAGCCATCATTTATGCCCTCTTTCTGCCATCATTTATGCCTCTCGCCAGCCATCATTTAAGCCTCGTATCAGTCATCATTTATGCCTCGTGCCAGCCATCATATAAGCCGTAAAACGGGCTGTAGCAGGGAGTTTGAGCTTTTTTCTGCCAAGCTCAGGCAGTCTTCTTTAACAGGCATCGGGAGAGAGGGCATTCTGATGAAAGAGGGGCGCTCTGAGAGCAAAAGGTTAACAGGTTAACAGTTAACACCCCAAAAATGCATACTTCCATCCACACACTTATATAAAAATAAGTATATATATATTATTATATAATAAGGTACGCGAGGGGGACCATGCAAAAAACGGCTGTTAACTGTTAACCTGTTAACCCCCCAACAACAAGTTAATAGTTTATAGTTAACAGTTAATAGGGCGTAGCCGTTCGCAAGATTGCTATAAACTAACCGAAGTTTAAAACACCCTCTTCTCCGTCCCCTCTTTTAGGAAATTTAAACAAGAATGCTTGGTGGTTTCACCGAAAAACCTTACTTTTGTAACCTGACTGCAAACAAACGTAAAAACAATAATAACAACATAAAATGAAGAATCTCACATTCCATATCGTAGGACTCACCCATAATGACGTGAAAGGCCATGAGGTAGAGTATGCTAAAGAAGCAGAGGGAAGAACCATCTGCCTCGTGCCCGATGACGCCAACACCTTCGACATGCTGGCGGTGAAAGCTTATGACAAACAGCAGCTCATAGGCTATGTTTCAGCCCTGGAAGGCGAGGACGTGCGCGCCTCATCATCGCCCGCAAGGAGCGGAACCTGCGCACCCGGTGCATAGGCTGCAACAGTAAGAATGAGGGCGATAAGGCTGGATTGCAGCTCATGGTGAGAGTGCTCTCTGATGTTTCTGATGAGGAGATGGAGCAGGCGCGCCGCGAAATATATGATGATAAGATTTATGATGACTGGCAATACACCGGTCCTGTGCTGCCCATCGAACAGCTCACCCGCTTCAGCGACAGCACCATGATGCTCGAAGGCGTCATCAACAGCATCATCCGCCTCCAGAATACGCTCTCTGAAGGCGCTTCGGATAAATGCTCTTCTGCATCCAATAACTCCTCTTCTGCATCCGATAAAACCTCTTCTGAGGCAGAGAACCGTTCTCTTTATGCAGAAACTGAGGCGGTGCTGCGCGAGGAACTTTCTGATTGCCTTTCTGAGGCTAGAGAGCGGCTCAGCAGTTTCCTCGAAATCCAGCGCAGCGATTATTCCCGAGAAATGACGCAGGCCAGAAACCGCATTCTTCATAAGCTGGAGCAGATAGACGATGATGAACTGCAGCGCCTCCGGGCTGTTCTGCTTACCGAGATGGGATTCATCACCAGTTCGGCTTACCGCGAGCATGCGGCCTATTCTTTCTTCGTAGAAGCCCCGAATGCCATCAAGAAGAAACAGACGGGCACCTATGATTATAAAGACCAGCTGGACGCCATAGAACAGCAGCTGCACGCCTTTCCCCACAATCTCTACCCAACATTCAAGGCCGACCCTGTAGATTTTCTCCGTCAGGTGTTCTATAAGCGTGTGCCTAGAAAGAAGATGCTCCAGCTGCTCTCGGGCATCGTGCTGATGATTATGAACGGCAGGGTGAACGATGTGAAGCAATGGGGCAAGCACGGCGATGAGGAGTCGCTGAAGGCGATGAAGGCGGTGGGTGCCAAGCCTTCGAACGAAGTGAAGAAAGAGAAATTCATGGAACTGGTTGATTTGGTAATTCCGAAGATAGCGGTTTATAAGAAAAAAGGCTGTCCTGAATTGCTGGTGAAAAAGCAATCCGACTGGTTCCCTGTGTTCCGCCTCTTAAACGGGTGGGGGCTATTTAATATGGAAACTCCTACAGCCTTCTGCAAACATCTGGCCCACCTGTACGAAAAACTACCTCCGGAGAATACAGAGCGTGCTCCGCTCTGCAAATGGAAGGATCTTACGCAGGCGAAATCTGCACCTTTCGAATATGCGGCTCTGGAGTGGTGGAGACTTGATTCAGGTGAGTTGGGCTCGGTAAGCAAGGAAAGATTCAATCGTTATTGCGATATTGTGAATGCTTTCAAGAAGATTTTGGGAACAACAGCCAGTTCGGAGAATGTGAACTTGAAGGAAATCTTGCCGAAACTGGTGGATAAGAAAGTGCCAGTCTCGAACACCATGAAAGATGACGAGATGATGGCGGGAGATGGTAGTTAGCGGGGTATTAATATACCCCTCTTATACTCTTTGTTTATACTTTTATACCTTTTTATACCCCTCTTTATACCCCTGTTTTTTTACCTCAGAAAAAACTTGCAAACGGCTTTTTTTTTGTTTATCTTTGCACCGCTTTTCAGAATGGAAGGCGGCAGGTTTCTGCAAAAAGAGCCTGTCTTTTACAACTAAAAAATATAGATTTATGACACAAAAATCATTAACCTTTGATGAATGCAAGCAGATGAGTAGCCGCATCATCGCAATGAACCCTAACCGCAGAGCAACATGGGACAGATTTCATCCCATCTCCTCGATTACTACACCGAGCTCACCAAGCAGCCTTGGCTCGCACAGCTCGTTGGTCAGATTCGTGACCTCACCGCCCAGCAGAACCAGATGATGCAGCAGGAGGAGATGAAGGCAGGCGAAACCTACCAGCAGCTCGACCGGAAGATTTCTGACCTCAAGAAGCAGCTGCCTTTCCGCTCACCTCACTACTTCCACTTCCTCGAAGACCATCGCGCCCAGAAATTCATCGACCCGGAGGCTTTCACCTTCCAGACAACCGTAGACATTGATAATCCTGAGGAGGTTGAGCCAGCGGTGAAAAACGCCCTTCTGCTGAACGGAATGTTTGATGAGCCTACAGAGAAGCTCTTCAGAGAAAAAATCTTCTCAGCCGAAGACATCGAACTCTGGAAAGGAAAGGTGCTCCACATCGAGCGCTCAGCACGCAACAAGGCCCACATCGACATCCGCATCCCGGTAGGAATGACCATAGCAGAGGCTCAGAGTGCCTTCTGCAAACTCATCCACGCCACCGAAGACCCTAGCTGCGTAACCCCGGAGCGCATCATCTTCATCACCGATGCGGCAAGTCAGATCTATACTGCCGACGACTGGTACAAGCGTCTGGATAAGGAGGCTGTGGCTGAATACCGTGAGGCTTACCGCAAGAGAGGACTGGATATTGACGGACGTACGATGGATGTTGACTTCGAACCCATCGAGAGCGAGGAGGAGAAGGCGAGACGGGCTGCCAATGCCGTGCAGTATGAGCAGACTTACGACGGCGTTCCTTACGGGGAGATTGTGAAGGCGCTGGTAGAGCTGATGGGCGGCGCTCCTGTCCACGGCAACCGCAACAACTTCATCTATCGTGAAGCCTGCCTGCTAAGATACATCTGTAATAGTGAGGCGGCTTGGATCAAGCAGGTAATAGAAACCTTTGGCGAAGACGAGGCGAAGGTGTTCGCCACCGTAGAGAATGCCTGCAAGGTGGCTCAGTCCTCGGAAATGCCCCAGCTCGTAAAGCAGGCGGTAGAGACTGCCCGCAAGAATCATCTCGCCAAGCAGGCCACCGAGAAGGCGGGAATCTATGCCGATGTTCCTCCTCAGTTGCCAGCCAAGCTGCCTAAGCTCATCAAGCTGCTCACCAGCAAGGTGCCTGCCGATTTCAAGGCGGCTGTGGCAATGGCGGTCTTCCCTGCGCTTGCCGCTCATCTTAAGGGCGTAACCTTCCGCTACACGGATAATCAGGTGCACGAGGCGGCGATGATGAATCTGCTCATTGCAGCCATGTCGTCAGGCAAATCGCTCGTCAACGGACCTATCGACTGCATCATCGAAGACCTGGTTCAGATGGATAAGGTGAACCGCCAGAAGGAGCAGGACTGGAAGGACGAGGTGAACACCATGGGCGACAATAAGAAAAAGCCTGTGCGCCCGGAAGACATCTGCATCCGCATCGTTTCGCCCGACCTTACCCGCGCTGCCTACATCCAGCGTCTCGACGATGTACAGAAGGCTGGCGATGCTTATCTCTACTGCAAGATGGACGAGGTAGACATGCTCAGGAAGTTTAATGACCCTAGCCAGCTGATTCGCCTCTGCTGGGACAATTCAGAGGACGGCCAGGAGCGAGTAGGAACCAAGAGCGTTACAGCCCGCGTAAAGACCCGTTTCAACTGGAATGCTTCGAGCACCATTGCCGTTACGCAGAAGTTCTTCTCGGTTCGTGAGGTGGCTGATGGAGCCGTGAGCCGCCTGTCGCTCGCCACCATCATCCGTCCCGATTTCGCTCCGCGTCCGGAGGTGGGCAGTTATGATGCGCAGTTCAAGTCGCAGCTTTCTCCTTACATCCAGCAGCTGAACGCAGCCAGCGGTTTCAAGGAATGCCGTAAGGCTCGCCAGCTTATCGAGCGCCTGGAGAATGAGATTATGGAGATGGCTCAGCTGGCTTACAACAAGCCTTACGCCGAGTTTGCCAAGCGTGGTCTGGCGAATGGTTTCCGCCGCGCGATGGTGCTTTATCTGGCGAATGGCGAGAAGTGGGAGAAGGCGATAGAGGATTTCATCGTATGGAGCGTGAAGTATGATCTGTGGTGCAAGATGCGTTTCTTCGGCAATCAGATGCAGGAGGCGATAGATGCAGACAGCCGCTCTGTGTGCCATACTCCCGGTGTGAGCAATCTTCTTCTCTACGTTCATGACACCTTTGACAAGACTGAGATTCAGAACATCTGTCAGGTTCATGGCACCAAGACGAAGCTTGCCATCCTGCTGTGCAACTGGAAGAAGCGTGGCTTCATCATGAAGAACGAGGACGGCACCTTCACCAAGACCGCCCGTTTCATCGCCAAGTATGGGCACTACGGAACGCCAGGAGTGGCTGCGTAGCGGTGATAAAGGAGTGGGCGTGGTGAAATGCCACGCCCCTCACGTTTTAGCAGCACGCCCTGAAAGGGCAGAAGCTCCTAGCCCAGGGCACCGCCCTGGGTAATAATGGATGTACGCCTGTCGCCCTGAAAGGGCAAAAGCTTTAAAATAGCCCGTTTTTGTAATGAGAATGTAAATGTTCTTGACCTTAATCAAGAAAAAAGGGCTTTTTGAAACATTTCTCCTAAAATATTTGTGTGCGCACACAAAGTTGTACCTTTGCACCAGAAAAAGAAAAAAGGATAAAAGATTGATTCAGTAAGGATAACTTATGAAATCGATTCGAGACAAGTTTGAGGCCGGTTCGGAACCTGGTTCTGAGATTCGGACGAGGACTTCTGGAAAATCTCGAAGAGACTGATTAAGAGGTTAAAAGAAAGGAAAAAGATTATGGCAATGTTCGGGATAATGACAGTCGCAGTAGTAGCATTCGCAGTAGTTGCTTGCGCAGGTATGAACCTCGGAATGAACTGCGGCAAATAAGCTACGAAGCTAAGAGAGCATAGAAATCCTCCTTCGGGAGGTAAGAAATAAAGAGAGTTAAGATTTTGTTAGGTAAAACAACAAGATTGTATATTTAAGATAACAAATTTAAGAAAGGAAAAGATTATGTTAGTATTAGGAATGATTTTCGCAGTAGTTGTTGCATGTGTAGCTGAAGTTGGTGCTATTAGCAACAAGTTGGCTTAATCGGAGATTAGCCATGCGAAGGGCTCCAAAAGAGCCGAGATTAAAAAATGGCTGGCAGCAATGCACAGCTGAGTAAAAAACAGTAGGGAGCCAAAAGGGCTTCCGAAATCAGAGAGGAGAGTAAAAACTCCTTTTCATTTGAAATTCATACTGTCCCCTGAGAGTTTCGTGATAAATTCTGATTGGGGATTTCATATATAGATTGTTAAGAATTCGTTTTAGGTTTTATAGATTTTCATTTTAGGTTTTTAGGTTTAAGTTTTTAGGTTAATTGTTAGTTGTTTTTAAGAAAAAAGCAGTTTTTAATTCATTAAATTACGAAGGCAACAACGAGGGAAGTCGCATGAGACCCAAGTTGTTGCCTTCTTTATTTTCTTATTACTTGAGCTATTTGTCTGAAAATCAATATTATCTGAAAATCAGCGTGGTGAGCCTGTCTTTATCAAACAACTCCTGAGCCACGGCCTGTATCTGTTCGGCAGTAATCTCATCCACCTGCTCGTAGAGTCGGTCTACATTCTTCTCCCAGCCATAGTGAAGGAAGCTCTTGCCGAAGTCGAGGGCAAAGTTCTCGCGGTTGTCGCAAGCCACGCCTACCTGTCCCTTTATCTGCTTCTTGGCGGCCTTGAGCTGCGCCTCGCTCAGCGGTTTCTGCATGAACTTATCCAGTTCCTTGCGAACCAGTCTTAGGCAGCGCTTCACGTCGTGCTCATCGCAGCCGAAATAAATGCTCCAAATGCCCGTATCGCCATAAGCCACCATTGTGCTCTCTACGGTGTAAACCAGTCCGTTGTGCTCGCGCAGGGCTAGGTTCAGCTTGGCGTTCATTCCCGGTCCGCCCAGCATATTGTTGAGCAGATAGAGTGGCATTCTGCGGCTGTCGTTCACATCGTAGGCGCGGGTTCCAATCATCACATGAGCCTGATGCGTATTCTTCTGCATCACAATCGTCTGCCCGGCAATTCCATCTCCCACAGATGGATAATTTTTAGGTCCCACAGATCACAGATGACACAGATTTCTCTTCAGCAATAGAATTCTCATTCCATGAGATCTGTGTAATCTGTGAAATCTGTGGGAGCTTTTCCTCAGCAAGGTTGACCACAGATTCATCATCTGCGAGCGCCCTCTGAAGAAGTCTTACCAGCTTCTTGAAATCAATGTCTCCGTAAGCGAAGAATATCGCATTATCCGGCCGGTAAAGCTTTCTTGTAAAGCGCAGCGCATCTTCTGTCTTGAACGAGCGAACCTGCTCGGCTGTGCCCAGAATATTGTGGCCCAGCGGCGAACCCTTGAAGATGATGTTTTCGAATTCATCATAAATCAGTTCGGCAGGAGAATCGTTGTAACTCTCTATCTCATCGCAGATTACCTCTACCTCCTTGTCGATTTCCGCTTGCGGATAAACCGAATGGAAAACGATGTCGGTGAGCAGATCTACGGCTCTTGCGATGTGCTCCTTGAGGATGGCGGAGTAATAAACCGTGCCTTCCTTGTTGGTGTAGGCATTCAGGTCGCCTCCCACGCTCTCCAGACAGTTGAGAATGTGCCACGCCTTGCGGCGCTCTGTGCCCTTGAAAGTAACGTGCTCGCAGAAGTGGGCAAGTCCTTCTTCGCCCGGCTCCTCGTTTCGGGTGCCGGCGTTAATCTGGTAACCGCAATACACCACCTTGCTGTCTGAAGGCAGGTGGATGATGCGGAGTCCATTATCGAGTGTATAAGTATTGTATTTCATTTCAAGGTGCAAAGTTACACTGAAAATGTAATTTATCCAAAAAAATAGTCATTTATTTTGCATTATCGCCAAAAAGACTTATCTTTGCCACCAAAAAACAAATATAGACAACAAAAACAATGCGCAAAGTAATAGGAATAGGAGAAACCGTGCTTGACATCATCTTCAAGGGCGGCAAGCCGATAGAGGCAGTACCGGGTGGCTCATCATTCAATGCAGTCATTTCGTTGGGCCGTGCGGGCGTAAATGCTTCGTTCATCAGCGAGGCGGGCAACGACCGCATAGGAGAGTATGTGATTCAGTTTTTGAGAGATAATGGGGTGAATGCTGACAATGTGAGCATCTTCCCGGAATCGAAGTCGCCGCTCTCGCTGGCTTTCCTCGACGAGAACAATAATGCCGACTACATCTTCTATAAAGATCATCCTCACGACCAGCTGGAGTTCGCCACACCGGAAATCAATCCTGGCGACATCGTGCTCTTCGGTTCGTTCTTTGCCCTGAATCCTGTGGTCCGTCCTCAGGTTGCCGGTTTCCTGGAGTATGCGAAGGAGCACGGCGCCATTCTTTATTACGACATCAACTTCCGTGCTTCTCATCAGAACGAAATCATGAAGATTACACCTAATCTGATAGAGAACCTGGAGATGGCTGATTTCGTACGCGGAAGTCACGAGGACTTTGGAATCCTCTACAAGAAACCGGAGGCGGATAAGGTTTATAATGCCGAAATCAGTTTCTACTGCAAGAAGTTTATCTGCACCCAGGCGCTGAGCCTGTAGAGGTTCGTGCCGAGAACAGCTTTGCCAAGAGTTATCCTTCGGAGAAGATGAAGCCGGTGAGCACCATCGGAGCCGGCGATAATTTCAATGCCGGTTTCGTATTCGGACTGATCAAGGATGGAATCACCCGCGAGGACATCGACCGCGGCTTATCTGAGGCGCAATGGGACAGTCTCCTTGTTTCGGCTCAAGAATTCTCCACCGAATGCTGCAAGGACATCTACAATTATGTTTCCAAGGAATTTGGAGAAGAAAAGAAGAAGGAACTATAAAAATATAAAAGATATGACAGAAATTACAAACAAGATTTATTACGTAGCGTAAACGACCGCAACAAGCATCGTTTTGAGGGCCTCTGGCCTTTGCCTAACGGAGTGAGCTACAACTCTTATATCATTGACGATGAGAAGGTAGCGCTGGTAGATACAGTAGAGGTTGATTTCTTCACCCAGTTCCTCGAGAACATCCACGAGGTGATTGGCGACCGCGAAATCGATTATCTTATCATCAACCACATGGAACCTGACCACAGCGGCTCCATCGCCCTCATCAAGAAGTATTACCCTAATATCAAGATTGTGGGCAACAAGAAGACCCTGGGAATGCTCGAGGGCTTCTACGGCGTAACAGATGACGTGGTAGAGGTGAAGAATGGTGAAACCTGTCTTTGGGCAACCACGAGCTGAGCTTCGTTCTCATTCCTATGGTTCACTGGCCAGAGACGATGGTTACCCTGGATGCGAAGAACAAGGTGCTCTTCTCGGGCGATGCATTCGGTTGCTTCGGTGCGCTGAACGGCGGAATCATCGATACGGAAATCAACTGCGAGACTTTCTGGCTGGAGATGGTTCGCTACTACTCAAATATTGTGGGTAAGTATGGAATCCCTGTTCAGAATGCGTTGAAGAAGTTGGCTGGCGTGGAGCTGGATTACATCTGCTCAACTCATGGGCCTGTTTGGCACGAGCATATTGAGAAGGTAATCGGCATGTATGATAAGATGTCGAAGTATGAGACTGAGCCGGGCTTGGTTATCTGCTACGGCACCATGTACGGCAACACCGAGCGCATGGCTGAAATCATCGCCCGTGCGGCAAGCAAGGCTGGCGTGAAGAACATCGTAATGTACAACATCTCGAAGACTCACCACAGCTACATCCTGCGCGACATCTTCCGTTACAAGGGTCTCATCGTGGGTGCTCCAACCTACAATGCCGGTCTTTATCACGAGATGGAGGTTCTCCTCTCCGAGCTTGCCAACAAGGACGTCAAGAACCACCTTCTTGGTTGGTATGGCTCTCATTGCTGGGCAAGCAAGGCAGTAGCAAAGATTCAGGAGTGGAACGAAACTAAGCTCCACTACGAGGCTGTAGGCGAGCCTGTAGATATGAAGCAGGCGATTACTCCAGAGGTAAAGGCGCAGTGCGAGGCTCTGGGTAAGGCTATGGCAGAGAAGCTGCTGGCAGAATAAAAGATTTCTTGTTAGAGATTATTATAAAAGAGCGGAATGGCAACTGGGGTTAACAGAGTTAACAGTTAACAGTTGTTTTTCCGCTCTTTCTTTTGTTTTTTAAGGAACTAATCGAAAACTATTCATTCTAAATGAAAGGTTTTAGATAAAAGTGTTCATTCAAAATGAAAGATTTCTGAAAAATTATTCATTCAGAATGAAAGATTTTTGTTTTTCTCTTGCTACTTTCAGATATTTTTCTTATTTTTGCCCACGAATCATAAAATAGTAGAGCAATGAAAGAACTGTTGAAACAAATAATATTTGAGCAGCAGGACAACTGCAGGCATCTTATGCAGGATGCCATCCCTCGACACATAGAAGAGGAATGGCTTACCACCTCGGAAATCCTTATCATAACTGGTGTAAGACGATGTGGAAAGTCGGTGTTGCTGCAGCAACTGCGTGATAAGTTGGAGGAGAAAGATTTCTTCTTCAATTTTGACGATGAGCGTCTCGTAAACTTTAAGCTTGAAGATTTTGCAACCTTGCAGGAATGCTTCTTTGAGCTTTTCGGCGAGCAGCACACCTATTACTTTGATGAGATTCAAAACATTGCGGGTTGGGAAACCTTTGTGAGGCGCCTTTACAATGAAGGCAATAAGGTGGTGGTGACAGGCTCAAATGCCCGGATGCTGAGCAAGGAGATGGGCACTCATCTCACAGGGCGTTATATCTCTGTGGAGGTTTATCCTTTCTCTTTTGCCGAATACCTGCAGCTGGAGCATATTGAGCCTTCGCAGAAAGATTTCTATCTGATGGCGAGCCGTTCCAAACTGCTGGGTCATTTCCGTGATTTCTTGGAGAGGGGTGGTTTCCCGAAATATCTTCAGACGGGTTCCGTCAGTTACCTGTCCTCACTTTATGAGAGCATTATCTTCCGGGATGTGATGGCTCGCAATGGTCTTACAAACGACAAGGAAATTAAAGAACTTGCATTTTATCTTGCCAGCAATGCCACCAAGCGTGTTACCTATAACTCGCTGGGAAAGATAGTGGGCATTCGCCATCCCGAAACCATCAAGAACTATCTGGAATATATTCAGCAAACCTACATGATATTCCAGTTGTTGAAGTATGCTCCATCGGTAAAGACTCAGATGTTGAGCCCGAAGAAGGTGTATTTTATAGATAATGCCATCATCAGCAGGATGGGTTTCAATGTCACGGATAACAATGGTGTAAAACTGGAGAATGCCGTTTTCATTGAATTGCTGCGAAGGGGTTACGACTTGTTCTACCATGCCGACAAGAAAGAGTGCGACTTTGTGGTGAGAGAAGGTGTAAGGATTACCCAGGCTTACCAGGTTACGGTGAAGATGGATGATGAGAAGACTCGCAAGCGTGAGATAGAGGGCCTGCAAGAGGCGATGGAAATCTATGATTTGTCTGAGGGTTACATCATTACGCTAAATGAGAAAGAGGAGCTTACCGTGGATGGGAAGACGGTGCATATAATACCTGCTTGGGAATGGATGCTGAAGTAAACCGTGTTTTTACTCCCCAAAATTGTGTCTGACACAAAAAAACGTCATAAAATGATGTATTATGAAGTAAAGCTACCTTCTACCGAGAAGTCATTCGGCAGAAGGTAGCTTTACTTTTCTATAGAGGGTTCTATCCCTCGCAGAGCTTAGCCAGCTCTTCCAGGTTATCCGCCACTTCAATCACATCTCGCCAATCGCCACGAATCATGCTTTTCTCTGCCATGTCATCCAATAGGGCGATGGTGGAGTTCCAGAAGCCTTTCATGTTGTAGAGAATCACCATTTTGTGATGGTAGCCGATGGTGTGGGCGGCAGCGATGGTGAAGATTTCATCCAGGGTGCCGATGCCGCCAGGAAGGGCTACGAAGATGTCGCTCTGGGCAAGCATCAGGTCCTTGCGGTCGCTGAGATTATCACACGGAATCTCGATGTCGAGGTTAGGGAAGGTTCTGCCGCCTCGCTCTACAAGCGTAGGAACCACACCGATGGTTCTGCCGCCATTCGCCTTCACTGCCTTGCCGATGCAATCCATCAGACCGGAGTTGCAGCCACCGAAAACCAGGTCGTGGCCGTTCTCTGCCATCCACTTTCCCATCTCTTCAGTCATCGTGAAGAAGTCGGGGTCGATATTCTTATTTGCTGAACAAAAAACTGCTATTTTCATATTGCTTTATCTTCTATTTGATAATGTTTTATCCGTTATTTATAAATGTTTTAGGCAAAGGTACGCAAAAAAATCGAGATTATTGGGCTCTTTTTGCGGATAATTTCTTAATTTTGCAAACAATAACTAATCTTATAAACGATACAAGAGAATGAAAAGGATTATCACATATAGTATCATCGCATTGTTGCAGGTGTCGGAGGCGCTTGCTCAGACCTCTGTGTCGCTTGCAAAAACCTCTCCGAAGCCGAAGCTTCAGAAGCGGGAGAAGTATGAATGGCAGGGAGAGATTCCTACCTATGTAGAAACGCTGAAGAAGGAACTGACCTATCCGATGGCTTGGGGCAACAGTCCTATCAGGAACTTCAAGAAGTGGAAGAAGGCGGCAAGGGCGAAGGTTCTCGAATGCATGATGACGCCTCCGAAAGCGGCTGCGGCTTGGGATATGGAAGTGCTTGGTGAGGAACAGAGAGACGGGTATAAGGCGCAGAAAATCGCCTTTAATATCAACGCCTATTCCCGTATTACGGCTTATCTCCTGATTCCGGATGGCAAGGGACCATTCCCAACAGTCAATGCGCTTCATGATCATGGTGCCCATCTCTTTATCGGAAAGGAGAAGATGATTCGCCCTTTCTTTACTCCGGAAGAAAAAGATTCCCCTACGAAGCAGGCGCTCTGTCAGGAGATTCTGGATGATGCGGATGCGTGGGTAAGGCAACTTTACGATAATCAGTACGTGGGCGATTATCTGGCGAAGCATGGCTACGTAGTCTTTTCGGCAGATGCTCCGATGTGGGGAGAACGAGGCCGCAAGGAGGGCGTGGATAGAAACAAATACGACCTGATAGCCGGCAACATGATGATGCTGGGTAGAGACCTCTCTGCCTTCATGACTTACGATGATATTTCCAGTACCGAGTTCCTGGCTTCGCTGCCGATGGTGGATGCGAAGCGTATTGGATGCGTTGGGTGTTCGATGGGAGCCTATCGTTCGTGGATGCTCTCTGCTTTATCGGATAGGATCAAGGCGGGTGCTTCCATCTGCTGGATGATTACTACGGACGCTCAGCTTACTCGGAGATTCGGAAGAAAGGAGAATGGCGGTTTTGCGAATTGCATCCCGGGGTTGAGGCAATATCTCGATTATCCCCACATTGCCTCCCTCGCCTGTCCGAAGCCGATGCTCTTCATCAATGGCACAAAAGATAAGCTCTTTCCCGTACCTGGTGTAAAAGATGCTTTCGCCGAAATGCACAAGGTTTGGAAGAGTCAGGGAGCAGATAATCTGCTGGATACGGAACTTTGGGAAATCCCTCATTCCTGCGGATTGAAGGCGCAGGAGAAAATGCTGGAGTTTCTGGATAAGAATTTGAAATAAGAAATAAATAAAGAGCGGAAGAACAGCTGGGGTTAACAGAGTTAACAGTTAACAGCTGATTTTCCGCTCTTTCTTCTTTTTTATTTGATTGCAACCTTTATAATCTTTGATTCTTTAAGATTGCTAACTCTTATAATGTAGATGCCTGGTAATAGTTTCTTGACAGAATGCCAATTTTCATCAGCCACAATTTTTCCAGTCTCAACATTATCCCCATTTATGTTGTTGATTCTATATGAGCAGTTTGAGTTGGCTTTGTCTGCAACAGAAACCATGATTCCTTTTTGACTATTGAAGTAAATTTGCATTTCTTCAGTATTTTGTTCTGCGTGATTAATCCCTGTCGTGTTCGGTACAGAGAACTCAAAAGTGTCACCATATATGGTTTCTTTGCTAGTGGTTGCAAATGTTCGGTATGAATAAGTTGCCCCAGAAATGAGTCCCTTTATTTCTGCTTGCATATATTGCCCTGTAGATTCAAGGACAGTCTTGTTTGGGCTTTTTGATGTCCAATATTCAAACCCTTGTTTGGTAATTTTGTCGGAACCACCGATTACGTATCCTGTCAACTTTATACTTTGCTCATTTTGTTCATAGGTAGAAGTAAAAACATCAGGCTTGAAATAAGCGTAAGCGTCTGATGTTCCGAATGCTAACCAATCACCGTAAGTATAGTCTCCCTTTGCATCTTTGTAGTATGGACGATATTTATAGTATGTGTTTGCACTCAGATTGTTTAGCGTACCAGATAACTTGCCATTGATTACTGGGCATTCAGAATAGGTGGAAGGAACCAAATCTGGTGCATCATATTTTCGCCATTCAAACCCAATGTTATGTGTAGCATCGCAATTTGTGTTAGCACTTATTCGTGCGGTTGTATTTGAAACCATGTCCGTTGGTAGATTTTCAAATGTAACACTTGGAGCAAAGAATTCGTATGCATCACTTCTGTAACGTTGCCCTTTAGCATCAACTATGAAATAAGCATAGTACGTCTTGCCTGGTACTAAATCTACAAATTTATGTGTTAGTTTATTTGTCCATTTTGTTGTTCCCCAAGCTGTCTTCATATCCGAGATTTCCCATCCGCAGCTATCAATATACTGTTCTCCAACATTAAATGTTCCTTTGACAGTGCAACTTGTTGGGGTTATAATAGTTTTCTTACTTATTATATATGATCCCGCGGAATTAGTTCCACATATAGTATAGCCAGACATTATGGTATCCCCCTCATAGATGGCATATCCATAGTATTTGCCAAAACTTCCCCATGGTAAGTCGTTAAACCAAAAGGTACGCCCTTCTTGGTAATTGTAGTTAACTGAAGTGGAAGGGATTCCTTTGGCTATAATTTTATTGTTGGAGATGATACCTACTTCTGAAGCCCCTTCGTCAGCGATAACTTCGAATTTGAGAGAGGTATATCCAGTCTCTCGAAGATTAAGATCAACATAAGGGTTGGTTGCAGGATAAGTATATACGTTTTGTTTTTCTATATCTCCTTCCTTATAAGTAATTACGACTTCCCTTTCTTTGAAATAGACTCCCTTTAATACCCAAAGGTCGCCTTCCCAACCTTTCCCTTTAGAAATTAATGTTTTGCCATTGCAGGTTACACTTATAAGTTTTAAAGGTTCGGTATTGGCTTCACTTTTTAAGGTGTCAATATATAGGTAAAGAAATGAACGTTTGTTTTCTGCTTTTGAAACAACAAACCCCGTTTTGCGTCCCTCAAAAATCTTTTCGTTGTTTGTTTTACAGTAAACAGTACCGTTTATGTCTTTATATTTTTTGTTGTTGCTATTAATAAAGACATTTTCGAGTAAGTTGGCTCCTTTGAAAGACAAACTATCAATATCTTCAATGTCCTCACTTATGTAAATGGTACGTAAATCACTTCCAGAGAAGCGTAGTTGCCGATTTTCTTCACACTTTTTGGCCAGTAAAGTCGTTTGGCGTATAGTTCATGATTGTTGTAGTAGGGACAGAATGCGTATCTTAAATCATTACAATAAGTATGATGGTAATAACAGTCGTATCCATTAGGCTTGGGGTAACCTTTATGTTCGTGTTTGTTTGATATAGAATCTTTCTCCGAGGTGTAGAAATAAGTGTAGTCATATTCTTTTGAGGATTGTTTCTGGTAAGTTTCATAATAGTATTTTTCCCCCTCTACTAAATAAATATCTGACAAATCAAGAATCTCTAATTTGGTTAGATTTTTTATGACATCAAGATCCTCACTATTAAAAGGACCTGAAACTTTCAGCTCCGTAATCGAAGCATAGTCTTCTTTTGGAATAAATTGTCTCAAAGTACCACCTTCTGTTAAGGTTACATCTAACAACTTGGCATAGCAAACATTAGTAAACAACAACATGAGTAATGTAGCAATCAGTTTGAATGATTGATGCCGAATGGAATGTAAATTCGTCTTCATGTTCAGAAATAAATGCCTAGCTCCTCCTAATCGGCTATAAATTAATATGCAAAAAGCGTGAGGGGCTGTATATTACCTATCCTCTTATCAGGCTTCTCGCATTGCCTACAGAAAGGATAAGCAACAGCCACCCACGCTAATACGAGTATATAGTTATCCCAAGGGATAGTATATATACATAGCCTGGGCGTTGTTGCTACTCTTCCTTTTCTGTATTCAAACTTTGCGAGAATTTGATAAGAAGGTCAAGTTTCAATAACGCTCTTCGTTCTAATATGTCTGACGCACATTCGTTTGTCAAGTGCAAAAGTACGAAAACTTTTTGATTTTCACGAATGTTTCCTAAAAAACTTTTGATTTTTACGAAATTTATGTTGTCTAAGCGTATAGTCGAATATTCACATTAGTGCTGATGGTTGAGTTTTATGTTAAGAGTTTACTACGCTAACCCCCTTAAAATGTTGTTAGCGTAGTAACTTTTGCGTTTCTAATCTGTCTTATATCTTAACTTTTTGCCTTTAAATTCCCCAAAAGTATGTTTTTTTTGAGATTTGGGGATTTTGACGACAAAATATTGTATCTTTGCACAGTTTATTTAACACACATTAATTTAACGGCTGTTACATTATGAAGTTTTATGATCGGAAAAAGGAGATAGAGATACTGCGCAGGAACTGGGAAAAATCGGCTGAGCATTCCCTTTTCACTGTGATGATAGGCAGAAGGCGTATCGGAAAGACGCTTCTCTTGCTCAAGACAGAGCAAGAGCAGAAGTGTTTTGCTTGTGTTTTTATTCCCTTACTCCCGATTATGCAGCTTGGTTAATCAAGCGCAGGGATTTTTTTAATTAGTAATTTTGAAATAACTAACTGAGAAAATACTAAAATAAAAAGAGCGGAAGAACAGCTTGGGGTTAACAGAGTTAACAGTTAACAGCTGATTTTCCGTTCTTTCTTCTATAAATCTGTAAAAGTCTACTACGCTAACCCCTTAAAAAATTGGAGTTAGTAGTGAACTTTTTGAGTATGCTGAATGCATCTTTACCACAACTCCTTAGGAGACAGGTCTTTATCCTTTCTGCCCATCAAGTAGTAATCGGCAAGGAACTGGAGGTTTGCCTGCGTAATCTTCAAGCCTTCTTCCTTTACATACTGGCTTGTAAAGATGTTTGCGTCAGGAATCAGGTTGTTTTCTATCAGTTTGCAGACAATTTCGTAAGGGAATGGGAGACCATTGCCGCTGATAATGCCAAAGCTGTCGGTCTCTGCACGCTCCTGTACATAGTATGGGTTCTCAGGCGATGCGATGCAATGAGCCAGACCGAAACTGATGTTGATGCCTGTATATGGACTTCCGCTTAAGATGATGCCCTTCTCGTATTTCTGAGGGAATCGGATGTCCTTTGGCAACTCGAATTCAATCTCCTTGAGGAATTCCTTCAGCGTCTTCACATCTTCCAGGAAGATGAACTTGTCTTCGTATCCCTTCGCCTTGAGCAGATTGTAGTCGTGAATCGCCTTCTCATGATCCACCTTTTCATATTGCTCAGTAGCCTTCTTTCTGAACTCCTCATCCTCCAAAGCTTGTGGGTAGCATGTTCCTGCAAATCTTGCAGAGCCATTCGTAAGAAGTGAGCGCCAGAAGATTGTTTCTGCCGGCGATGGTCATTTCCATCTGCACAGAATAAGCGAGCGGTTCGGTGAGACCCTGAGGCGAGTTTGCCATCTGCTGGAGGGTAAACTGCAGGCGCTTCTGGTTGCCCACGTTGAAATAGCAACCATAATGGAACCACGCCAGGGTGTCGCGACGGTGAATCTCATCCAACTCCTTGTTCTTCTCGATGTCCTCTTCGGTCGTTTCAGCGTTGCCCTCTATCTCAGGCATTTCGCTGAGATAAGTCAGAAGACGCTCGTTTTCCGGAGCCGTTTCATACTCTCTGTCGAGAATGTTGTAGGCAAGTTTGGCAGCCAGTTCCAGGGTTCCGAAGAGGAAAGGAACGGCTTCCTGTACGAAACTGCTCTGCTGGTAATGGTGCCAGAGCAGGAACTTGACATCAGCGATGTTGATTTCCTCAGGGTCGTAAGTTGGGTCATCTTCGTTGAACGGACTCTTGATGAATTCGCTTTCTTTCTCATAGAAAGGAATGTAGGTGCCGTAGCGCTGCTTGCATTCTTCCGTGAAAGTTTTCCAAATGCCTGTGCCCGAAATCACATCTTCGAAATAACCGGCAATGCTGAGTGCCAGCTGCTTGGCTTCATCCATATTCTTGAAGTTATGGGTGTAGCACGCCTCGTCAAGAGCGTGGTATATTTCGTTGGCGAGTTCTGTATAATACAGATCTGTTTCGTCTGCTTTTTCGTATGGATGCAAAGCAATCCATTCTTGGGTGAAAATAACTTTTTTCATATATTTCAAGTTTTCTTGGTTATCTGTTTGTTGTAACTTTCATGCAAAGGTAATAAAATATTGCAGAAATCTGCAAGAAACTCACATTTTTTTCGTATCTTTGCACCCGAATTTAGGCAATCTTAATAAATGCGTGGGATTGCCGCAAGCGTTTCGGAAGGATTTTGCACCCTAATTCATGGCTGGGAGGGTGAATTCGACCTTCCATTTTGATTATAATGAATTAAGGTTAAAAAGATTTGAAGACATTTGAAGAATTAGGCGTGAGCGAGGAGATTCGTCGTGCCATCGAAGAGCTTGGATTTGAGAATCCAATGCCAGTTCAGGAAGAAGTAATCCCATATTTGCTTGGTAATAAGAACGACGTGATTGCGTTGGCGCAGACCGGTACGGGTAAGACTGCATCTTACGGTATTCCGGTTATCCAGAAAACTGATGCCAGCAGCAAGCAGACACAGGCTATCATCCTCAGTCCTACACGTGAGCTCTGTCTCCAGATAGCAGACGATTTGAACAGTTTTGCCAAGTACATCGACGGTTTGCATATTGCCGCAGTTTATGGCGGTACCGACATCGGAAGCCAGATTCGCACCCTGAAGCATGGTGTGCAGATTATCGTGGCTACCCCTGGCCGTCTGCTCGATTTGATTAATCGTGGCGTGGCTCAGTTGGAGCACGTGAACAACGTGGTGCTTGATGAGGCTGACGAGATGCTGAACATGGGCTTCTCTGAGAGCATCAATGCCATCTTTGAGAACGTTCCGGAAGATAGAAACACTCTGCTCTTCTCGGCTACCATGAGCAAGGACATCGAGAAGATTGCCCTCAACTACCTGCACGACCACAAGGAAATCGTAGTGGGTTCGCGCAACGAGGGTGCTGAGCATGTAAACCACATCTACTATCTGGTAAATGCCAAGGACAAGTATCTCGCCCTGAAGCGTGTGGTGGATTTCTATCCACGCATCTTTGCAATTATCTTCTGCCGCACTAAGCTGGAGACTCAGGATATTGCAGATAAGCTGATTAAGGATGGTTATAATGCAGAGGCACTGCACGGCGACTTGAGTCAGCAGCAGCGTGACCTCACCATGCAGAAGTTCCGCAACCATACCGTTCAGTTCCTGGTGGCAACCGATGTGGCTGCCCGCGGCTTGGACGTAGATGATCTGACTCACGTTATCAACTATGGTTTGCCTGATGATGTGGCAAGTTACACCCACCGAAGCGGCCGTACGGGTCGTGCCGGAAAGAAGGGAACATCCATCTCTATCATCCATACAAGAGAGAAATTCAAGGTTCGTCAGATTGAGAAGCAGATTGGCAAGGACTTCGTGGATGGCGTTTTGCCAACCCCAGAGGAAATCTGCAAGAAGCAGCTCTTCAAGACCATGGACGACATTATGAAGACCGATGTGGATGAGGACCAGATTGAACCATACATGGCAGAAATCAACCGCCAGTTTGAGTACATCGACAAGGAGGACATCATCAAGAAGATGGTAACCATCACCTTCGGTAAGTTCCTCGATTACTATAAGAATGCTCCTGAGATTATCAACCAGAAACCGGCAAGGGTTCCCGTGGCGGTGAGGGTCGTGGAAATCGTGGCGAAGGCCGTGGCAAGGTTTCCAATGGCCGCAGAAAGCATGAGACAGAGGCTGGTTTCAAGCGTCTGTTCATCAACCTGGGTAAGGCGGATGGTTTCTATCCGGGCGAAATCATGCAGTATCTGAACAAGCACGTGAAGGGTCGCCAGGAGGTTGGTCACATCGACCTGCTGAGTAAGTTTGCCTACATCGAGGTGCCTGAGGAGGATGCGAAGCGCGTGATGAAGGCTTTGAACGGTACAGAGTATAAGGGCAGAACCGTAAGATGTAACGATGCTGATGAGGAAGGTCATGGCAGAGCAGCCCGTGGCGGACGCAGTTCTGAGGCAGAGGCGGACGCAGTTCAGAAGGTCGTGGTCGCAGAGGTTCTTCTGATGATTCTCGTGATGCTCGTGGAAAGGGAGGACGTGGAAGCCGTGGCGAATCTCGTGGCGGAAGAAAATCACGCAGCCAGGAGGATACAGGCGATTGGCGCCAGTTCTTCCAGAACAACGACAACGTGAAGTTCAAGGGCGAGGAGCCAAACTTCGAGGAAGAAGGCTGGGCTCGTCGCAGACCTAAGAAGAAGTAATTTAGGCAGTGATTTATAATAAGATGAAAGCCTGCATCAAATGGGATAATTCTCCCAGTTTGATGCAGGCTTTTGCTATTTTATAATGTATGCCTAATACTACGCATGTAGACGATATTGCCAATTGGTGCACTCTGTGATAGTACACATTTTAGCTAACATTCCAAGTTTTTTTCATGAAATTCTAAACTTTTCTACAAAAGTTATTGTGTTTTCAAATATCTTTTGTATCTTTGAGGCGGATTTGGTGAAAATCATCTCCAGACATGTTAGAAATTAATAAGAAGCGTTATGCTTATCTTGTGAATTGGAAACCTAGGAAATTTCTCAAACGCACAAGGGTGGCATAGTGGTTCTCACGCATAGCGTGGGCTGCTATAACACATTCGTGCGTTAAGGTTTTCCTAGGACCTCCAATTCAGAACGTGGCATAGTCAGTACCACGCTTCACGTTTAATTAGAGGTTTAAGGACTGGAACCTATAAATGTGTGAATTATGAAAATAGTATTCTTATTTTTCTGTTTTTGTTGCGCTGTCCAACTAAGTTCAGCTCAATATGTTCAAAAACGAACTCCAGTTAGAAGTAATCTTGATGCTTTTGGTCAAGCATTGAATGGTATCGATGAACAAGCAGATGTTGCAATGTCTTATAGAAGTGGCATAGAGAAATATTATAGTGAATTGATTACAAAAAATGAACTTTCTTCCGATGCTTTAGGAAAATTGAAAAAAATGAAGGATGAAAGTTTAAAGCGTATAGATGACAAAGCGGAGTATGGCGATTATTCTAGAGCAACAGAAACTGCTGAATACGAGTTCAGAACAGTGATAGTAGCAATGTCAGATGTAGCAAAGAAAGATATAGAAGAACAAAACGACTATATACGTAGAGAGCAATTACGTATATATAGTTATACTCACCCATTTGACAACATGACTTATGCAAAATATTCAAAAGTTATACAAAATCCGACATATGAAACTTTATGCAATGTACAAATAACAAAAATAGCCTTATCTCTTCAGGAAACTCGCATAGAATGTAAAGTTAATAACAGAATCGATAATGGTTATGTAGGTTGGGTAAGTATTGATCCTGGTACATATATTTATATTCCTGATAGAAAACAAAAACTGAAAATGTGTGATGCGATAAACATTGCAGTTGCGCCATTGAAAACGGAATTCCATTTCCAAGAAGAGGAGTTGGTGTTTGCGTTAATCTTTCCTGCTTTGCCTTCAAATGTCAGAATGTTTTCAATTATAGAATCTGAAGATAGCAATTGGAAGTTTCATAATATTAGAATTAAGTAGGAATTGTAAAATGTCTATTGTTATTAAATATTACGATTATGAAAAATAAAATGTTTATTTTGATTTGTCTATTGGTAGGAATAGCTTTTAATTCTTGTAACAGTAATAAAACGATTTCTAGTAAGGAACAATTAGATACTGTATGGAATGATAAAGTGCAGGATTCCTTTTATGGGCTAGTTTTGGGCAATACAATTCCACTAGCTGTCATTGTGAAGACACTAGAAAATCAAGGCTTTTATTATGAAAGGCAATATAGTTCTGGAGAGAATTTATGCTTCAGAGCACAACAAAGTCGATATTTTACATTTGGGGGGTTGACTTGGGAAATGTTGAATATAGAAAGACATGGTGATGTTCTTAACTGTGTTTGTTTTATGAATAGTAGCATTGATAAAGCCTCTTCCTTAAGCATTTATGATAATATAAAGGCTGCTGTAGAGGCAAAGTATTCTCCATCAACTATTATAACAACCGACACTACAGTTTATGCACGGACTTATTATTTGGGTAGAAATAGGGTTTGTGCTACACTTTCTTGTTTTAGGTATGAAACTATTGGAAGGAAAATTATGATAGGAACGAGTTTGGTCTATTGGACAAAAAAAGGAAGAAAGCATCTAACGATGAGCTGTAAAGGTAAGTATTGCGTGGGACTTTTGGCTCTATTGCTATGTTTTATCATTGGTGCAGTTTACAGCTGATCAATGAAGCACTTTGTCCAAAACAAGGATGTCATGAATTATTATGGCGATACAAAAAGGTTCAACAACTTCGTCAGCATAGCGACTTGTGGCGTGATTACATAATGCATTAAGACAGATTGATATGGATATCATCCATTCTTCAAGATGCTTTTGATGCAATATTCATATTTTGCGGTAAAAATACAGCAATTTCTTTGGTAAATTGCGGTGTTTTTACCGCAATTTTTGTATATTTGCAGCCGTAAACATCAAATAAGGCAAGAAATATGGAATTATTGAAGCAACTTTCTGACAATCTTATCAAGCGTACCGATACTCGATACCTACGATATATGTATCATCAGATTCCTTGGTCGAATCGGATGACGGCTCTTGTTGGACCTCGTGGAGTCGGCAAGACAACACTTCTTTTGCAGTATATCAAATTGAATCTTCAGATGAAAGACACACTCTACGTGAGTGCAGAATCCATCTATTTCGCTAATCATACTCTCTTTGAAACTGCAATGAAGTTTAGCCAACTTGGCGGCAAGCATTTTTTTATCGATGAAATACATAAATATAAGGGATGGGCTACAGAACTTAAAATGATATACGATAATCTGCCAACCTTGCAAGTGGTATTTACCGGTTCTTCTGTGCTTGATATTTATAAAGGTACAGCAGATTTAAGTCGCCGGGTATTGGGCTTTACGATGCAAGGTTTGTCTTTTCGTGAATACATCGGTATGGAAAAGGGCATAGACATTCCTGTCTCTACATTGGAACAAATCGTAAACAATGAAGTTGTGTTGCCTGAGGAGATTGAGCATCCGTTGGCATTGTTTAATGAATATTTGCGCAAGGGCTACTATCCTTTTTCTAAGGATGAGGGCTATAGGATGCGACTGAATCAAGTGGTGAGTATGACTTTGGAGACGGATATTCCACAATATGCCAATTATACGGTGATGGTGTCCAGAAAATTGAAGGAACTGATGCAGGTAATAGCTGATAGTGTGCCTTTCAAGCCAAACATGAGTACCATTGCTACAACTATCAAGGTAGATCGCAATAACCTGCCCGATTACTTCGAACTTATGGAGCGTGCAGGTTTGATAGCCCAACTTCACGAGTCCACAGGAGGAGTGCGTGGTTTGGGTAAGGTAGAAAAGGTGTATCTTGATAATACCAACCTCTCCTTTGCTCTCTCTTCTTCGGTGCCTGATATTGGCAATCAGCGAGAGACTTTCTTTTTTAATCAGATGCGTGTGAATCATGCTGTCTTCAATTCTCCAATTTCTGATTTTCAGATAGAAGACAAGACATTTGAAATTGGTGGTAAAAAGAAAGGTCAGAAGCAGATTTCTGAGGCTAAAGAAGGATATGTTGTGAAGGATGATATAGAGACAGGCATGGGCAATGTTATTCCTCTCTGGGCTTTTGGTATGAACTATTAGACAATTATAAGTTAATGAAGAAAACTATTCTTATCGCTTGTCTGGGACTGGTAAGTCTGGGCTTGCAAGCACAGAGCATTTCGCTCGCTGGTGAATGGAATGTGGAGTTGGGAAAGAGCGGTAGTGCTTTTGCCAAGAGTAAGCGTGCCTTCCAGGGTGAGGTGAAGCGTGCTATCCTTCCCGGTACCATCGACACGAACCATCTGGGATTCGCTCCGAAAGATACGATGGAGACTACGCATCTTACGAGACTCTATGCCTATAAAGGAGCTGCAAGATATTCCAGAACAATCAATATCCCGAAGGACTGGAAGAAGAAGCCGGTAGAACTCTTCCTGGAGCGTACCCGACCAACCTGGGTGTATGTGGATGGAGAACTGGTGGATTCCTGCAACTTCATCTCTACTCCCCAGCGCTATCTTCTGCCAAAGAAGGTGAAGCCGGGCAAGCATTTCCTGGAAATCGTGGTGGATAATGGAAGAGGTGTGCCTGAGCAGGTTTACGGTTCCAGCCATGCTTATACAGAAGATACGCAGACCAACTGGAATGGAATTATCGGCGAGATACGCCTGGAAGTGAAGAGTGAAGAACGAAGAGTGAAAAATTCAAATGTATTGCCTGATTTCGCCAAGGATTTTCATATCAAGGGCGCCCACTTCTACGCCAATGGTCATAGGATATTCCTCCGTGGCAAGCACGATGCAGCTGTATGGCCGCTGACGGGACATGTGGAAATGGGCGTGGAAGGCTGGATGAAGTATCTCGGAACCTGCAAGGAGTATGGAATCAATCATGTGCGCTTTCATTCCTGGTGCCCACCGGAGGCGGCTTTCGTGGCTGCGGACAGTCTGGGAATCTATCTCCAGCCGGAACTTCCTTTCTGGGGGTCTTTTGATAAGAAGGATGAAAGGCTGATGGCGTTCCTGCATCAGGAAGGCGAGAACATCCTCAGAGAATACGGTCACCATCCTTCTTTCCGAATGATGGCGCTGGGTAATGAACTCTGGGGAGATATCGACAAGATGAAGGAGTTTGTGGATGATTTCCGCAAGATTGCGCCAGATAAATACTATACTTTTGGAAGCAATTACTATCTCGGTTATCAGGGAATAAAAGAAGGAATGGATTACTTCACCACTTGCCGCATCGGAGGCGAGGGATGGGGCAAATACAATACTCATACCCGTGGTTCCTTCTCGTTTGCCGATGCCTACGATGGAGGAATGATCAATCATTTCCATCCTAATTCTACGATGAATTTTGATGAGGCTTGCGATAAGGCCGGAATCCCAATCATCTCTCACGAAACAGGACAGTTTCAGACCTATCCTGATTATCGGGAAATGAAGAAATATACCGGAGTACTTCATCCTTATAACTTTGGAGTGTTCCGCCGTCGTCTGGCTGCAGCCGGAATGCTCTCGCAGGCTGATGATTTCCACAAGGCTTCGCTTATGGAGCGTGAAACTCTATAAAGCGATATAGAGATGGATTTGAGAACCCGGAATATGGCGGGCTTCCAACTGCTCGATATTCAGGATTATCCCGGTCAGGAAGTGCTTTCGTAGGCATCCTCGATGCGTTTATGGAGAGTAAGGGAATCACTACGCCCGAGGAATGGCGCCAGTGGTGCTCGCCTGTGGTGCCTTTGTTGGTGACAGACAGATTCTGCTATGAGGAGAATGACACGATGAAGGCGAAGATTCAAATCGCCAATTATGGGGGAGAGTCTTTGAAGGGCAAGAAAGTGGAATGGAAGTTGGATTATGCCAAAGACGAACGTTATCCAAACGAGTCCAGTGTCGCCGAAACTCTTACTCATTTGAATCAGCCTTCTCCTTTGGCACAAGGCGAGATAACTATCCATACCGACGAGGAGGGATGGATAGATGTTGGCGAGATCGTTCATAAGATGAAAGTGAAAGCCAACGGAATTGACGATGGGGATGGTAAGTGCTTGGACGTGTATGTGGGTTCTCGCAAACTGACCCTCTCCTTGTATATATATGAAGGTGAACTTGATGCGACAAGATATTCCAATACTTACGACCTTTGGGTTTATACGACCCCAAAGAATATCGACTATCTGAAAAAGCAAGTCGTTATTGCCAAGGATTTGACTTCCGATGTCGTCAAGAAACTAGAAAAGGGAGCAAAGGTGCTTTGGCTTCCTACGACTTCCAGCCATTTCGTGGCTGCAGATGATACGCTTTCTCAGTCAGATAATGCCACACCTTATACCGTGGGTGGACTCTTCCAGACCGATTACTGGAACTATCGCATGTTCAAGACCATCTGCGAGAACAACAAGAAGAAGGTTTCTCCAGGAACCCTGGGCATTCTTACGAATCCGGAACATCCGATATTCAAGGGATTCCCTACGGAAATGCACACCAACTGGCAATGGTTCCCGATAATCAAGGAATCGCATCCGCTGGTGCTTGACAACTTCGCCAAGGATTATCGCCCGGTAGTTCAGGTGATAGACAATATCGAGCGGAATCATAAGTTGGGTTTGGTGATGGAATGGAAGGTGGGAGCCGGAAAGCTCCTCATCTGCATGAGCGATTTGGAGAAGGCTGCCAAATATCCAGAGGGTAGGGCTTTCTACGAGAGCGTGTTGGGTTATATGCAATCAGATGAGTTCAATCCAGCTGCAGAAATAACGATGGATGAATTGAAGAAGAAACTCGCCGAGAAGCCTCGTCAGGTTTCATTGAAGGAACTGAATAATATCTCGCAGTATTAGTTGAGAAACTATAAGAAAAAACAAGAGCGGAAAGCCAGGAGTTAACAGGTTAACAGTTAACTGCTGATTTTCCGCTCTTTTTATATCATCCTGGGACTAATCTTTAGCCCAGGATAAATCATTCTATCATCTCTATTGATTCAGAGATAGGATTTACTTCGCATTGATCTCCTTTAAGAGGCGGTCTGCGTGTCCCCACTTATCCATCAGGTAGAGCACATAGCGGATGTCCACACCAATGCAGCGAGCCAGACGCTTGTCGAAGTTGATGTCAGAGCTGAGGCTGTCCCAGTTGCCATCGAAGGCAAGACCAATCAACTCGCCCTTGCCGTTGAACATAGGGCTACCAGAGTTACCGCCGGTAATATCGTTGTTGGTAAGGAAGCAGAGCTGCATCTTGCCAGTCGTCTTATCCTGATACTTGCCGAAATCCTTCTCAGAGAGAAGCTCGTGATGATAGGCTCAGCGTAGTAATCGATTACCTTATCGCCCTGCTTCATCTTCTCAACGAGGCTCTCGGCTGTGGTATAATAGCCTGATGGCTTGCCACCGAGGTCGAAACCGCCTACCTGACCGTAGCTCAATCGCATGGTGAAGTTGGCGTCGCTGTAGTGAGGCATGTCTTCCTCCATACGGAGCTTGGCAGCACAGAGATACTTCTCCTGCTCAGCGATGCTGTCGTTGATGCTGCCCATCTGAGCAGCGAAATCTGCAAATACATCGTTCAGATCCATACCGAAGCTTACGCCTGGATCCTTCTCATATCCCTTCTTGTTGAAATAGAGCTTGGCGCCCTTCTTCATGATGAGCGACTTCTCCCAGAGATAATCCACATACTTGGCGTAGTTGCCGCCAAACTCAGTGTCGATGGTCTTGTAGAACTTAGGCAACCACTTGGCATCTACGTGCTCCTTATAGTTCTTCAAGAGGGTAGCGAGCACTTCCTTATCGAGCGCCATATCCCATTCGGCAGAGTTATCTTCAAACTCATGATACTGCTTCTTCTTGTTCTTCTCAGGCCCCTTCACCTCCATGTCGGTCTGGAGCTTGATGGCACGGGTAGAGAACTCGATGTTGCTTCTTCTTGTGAAAGATTCAGCGAAGTTGGTCCAGGCGTATTTCACGTTAGCGCTCTCCTTGTAGAGCTTGGCGAGCTTGTCGAAATCTACCTTGTGGGCGAGGTCGTTGGCAGCCTTGGCTGTATCCTGCCAAGCACGGAGACGGGTTTCGTACTCACGCTTCAGATTCACGATGCCGATAGAGTCGATACACTTGTTCATACCGATGGCATTCTTCCAGTAGTTGGAAGAGCTGGCGTACTTGCTGTCGTACTTGATGCGGACAGCCTCGTCGGCACGCATGTGCTTCTGCATCACCTCCTGCTTTACGCCACGAACCTGGGCACGAGGCGCATTCTCAGCATCGCGCATGGTCTGGATTCCGTAGCTTGAAAGATAGCGCTCTGTGCTGCCTGGGTAACCCATGGTCATCGCATAGTCGCCATCCTTATAACCCTGGAGAGAAACCTGAGCCCAACGCTTTGGCTTGTAAGGCACATTATCCTTGCTGTAGGCAGCAGGACCATTGGTCTTAGGGTCGGCATAGATGCGGAATACAGAGAAGTCGCAGGTCTGGCGAGGCCACATCCAGTTGTCTGTATCGCCACCAAACTTACCCATAGACTTTGGTACGGTGAAAACCAGACGCAGGTCGGTGAAGTCGCGGTAAGTAGTAGCGTACCACTTGTTGCCCTCGTAGAAAGCTGAACGGTGATATGGAGGGTAGAATCGTTCTTCTTCGCCTCTTGGGTCATCTCATTCTCCAGAGAATCGATGAGTTCATCACGCTTTTTGTTGTCGAGTTTCTCGTATCCGAGGCTCATCACCTTATCGGTTACATCCTTCTGTTCAACCATGAAGCTTACGAACATATTCTCGTTAGGCAATTCCTCTGCGTATGATTTAGCAAAGAAACCGTTGAGCATATAGTCGTGCTCCACGGTAGAGTGGCTTCTGATAGCCTCGAAACCGCAATGGTGGTTGGTAAATACCAAACCGTCTGGAGAAACGACTACGCCCGAGCAATAGCCAGAGAAGTTTACCACAGCATTCTTCAGGGCGTTCTCGCCGTTGTAGAGCTGGTCGTAAGTCATACTGAAGCCTTCGCGCTGCATCATCTCATACACAGCGTTAGGCAAGTTGTAAATCGTCCACATTCCCTCGTCAGCGTGAGCGGTGTTGATTCCGCAGAACGCCATGATAGAGGCGATAAGGACCGTTGCTTTTTTCTTCATTACTTGTTTTCTATTTTTATTATGATGTTATTTATTCTTTTTCTCATACCCTTCTTTCCAAGTCTTTGCCAGCTCTGTCATCCGATATTGCTGGCGTGGATGTCTTGGGGTGTTTGGATATTTCATCTCCAAGGCTCCTTCGGCTAGGGCTGGGGTAATGTATTCCTTTCTAAATCTTGTTCTGTTCTTTAATCCAAACAGGTTCATTATATCACCGATGGATAGATAATCTTTATTTATACGTATAATGAGTTCTTCTACTTGGGACGAACTTGGGACGAACTTGGGACAAGTTTGGGATGAACTTGGGACATTTTCTTCTCCTTCTTTATTTATGAAGTTTTTTTTCTGTCCACTTCCTGTTTGGGAATTTAAGTTCGGCTGCTCTTTCCAATCATCAGTCGGCTGGATATGCAAATATCTGTTCTTGAGAACCCAACCATCTTTTAGGAGTAAGTTCCTGAAGAAACGAACCAGGTAGATAGGAGAGTAATCTATGCCTTTCTGAATGTTTCGATAGTTGGCACGAACCAGGGCATTGCGGAAATACCAGGAGTGTTTGGCAAACATTTCGTTGTTCACTTCATATCCTAACGAACGGAGATATTGGATGGTGAAAATTGCCGTGGTTCGGGTGTTTCCCTCTCTGAATGCGTGGATTTGCCAGATGCCTGAAATGAATTTGGCAATATGCTCAATCTTCTCATCATCCGTCAGACCTTTATATGAGAAGTTCTTCTCCTGCTCAATATCCCAGTCCAATGCTCTTCGCAAGTCTTCCCAATTCAGGTAGTTTACGGAATCTCCTTCGAGCACCCATTCTTTCTTGGAAATATCATACTGGCGGATTTCTCCTGCGTGCTTGAATACTCCCTCGAATATTCTTCGATGCAGGGAAACATATCCGTTGGTATTGAAGGCAAAGGTCTTGCTGGCGAGAATCTTCGCGATGTTAGCTGAAACCTTATCTGCCTCTTCCTCTTCTTCGTCCTTAGGTGTGCGGACCGTCTTGCTCTGATAGTAAGAGTCAATCAGTTTTCTGGTTTCGTCCAGAGAGATTTCCCCTTCGATGTTTCGCTTAGCCACATCTATGAGATACGCCGACGGTTGCAGCCCATCTACAGCCTGCAATCCGATAGCCGTCTTCCAGTTCTCGGCGCTTTCCTTCTGCGAAGGTTCTCCTTGTCGAAGATATTCATCGAAGGATGCGAACTCGTTGATATTATCTTTATTCATAGATGTAATGCTTGATATTTAACTTTGCAAAGTTACGACTATTTCCCGAATTTTCCAAGGCTTCGCTTGATTTTCTTCATAATTCGCCTTTTTGCTGATAACATTCCTGGTGATAGAACCTCTTGCTCCAGCATATCCAGAGCCATTCTTAACTCTTCGAGGAGTTCGGGATAGTACTTCATCTGCTCGTAGGCGAGCTTCATGCAGTAGCAGCGGATGGCGTAGGGCTGGGAACAGGCTGTAATCTTGGCGATACAGAAATCGATGAAATCAGAACGGAGTGATTCTTCCTCGAATGGCTGACGGAGAAGGAGTTGGAGCATCAGGCGGCGCTTGGTCTCATTTTTCTCTACGAGAACTCGGTCTATTAAGTCATCGTGCTTGGCATAGAGCCACTCGTTGTTCTGCATGTCGAAATGAGTGAATACCCACAGGGCATTTGTGGATATTCGCTCGTCCTCATCAAATGTTAGTTGATAAAGATGAGCTTTTTTACGGTTATTACCATGGGTAAGAATACAAATCTCATAGATGTCATCCATGCAAAGTTTCTTATTCAGTTTCTTCCTCATGCTTCTATGGCTTATTTGATGATGAAACTCTTCTCTACCTTGTGTTTAACAAATTCTCTAGCTGCGAATAGTGGTACATTTTCCATCCATTTTTGGTCTTGGAAACCTCGCATGGAGAAACGGATACCTTTGAGATGATAGGAGACAAAATCGTGAGTGATAAATGCTGCTAGTGATTTTGCCTTTACATTCTCCTCAGCCTTTACTTCTATTGGTAAGATTTCGCTGCCGGCTTGTACCATGAAATCAATTTCTTGGGTAGAGCTTGGCTTACTGTAATAATATATGGGTAAGTAAGGAAGAGATTTCAGCTGTTGAAGCACGAAATTCTCAGTAAACGCCCCCTTGTATTCGCTAAACACGTTGTTGCCAATGAGAATCTGGTCAGGTTGTGCCATTGTGAGTGCTCCCAACAAACCTACATCAAGCACATATAATTTGAAAGCATCCATGTCTGCATAGAATTTTAATGGAGATTTGGCATCTCTTGTTCTTTCTACCTTATGGACGAGTCCTGCGTCAATGAGCCATTGTATTGCAATCTCGAAATCTTTAGCCCTAGCTCCTTTTCTTATTGCACCATAGATGAACTTCTTGTTCTCGCGAGCCAGTTGGGCTGGGATTGATTGCCATACCATTCTTACTCTTTGTGTCTGTTCTTCGGTGTGTTTACTGATATCTGCCTCGTATGCATTCAAGATGTTTTGTTGAATTTGCCTTACTTGCATTGGGTTGTGATTTTGTGTAAATTCCAATACTGCTTCGGGCATACCTCCAACAAAGTAGTATCGTCGAAGGTATTCTATGAATTTTGGGGCGAGGCTGTTGATAAGTTCCTTATCTCCACTTTGCAATAAATCCAAAAGTTGTTTCTCTCCATTGGCAAGTAGAAATTCCTCATAAGTCATGGGGTAGAGGTGCATGATGTCAACTTTACCGACAGGGAAGGATTCTCCTTTCATGTTCATGACACCGAGCAATGATCCTGCTACGATGATATGCAATTCTGGCTTGTCTTCACAGAAATATTTCAGCGAGGACAAAACAGGTGGAATCTCTTGTATCTCATCGAGAAATACAAGGGTCTTGCCAGGAGTGATGTCTTGGTGTGCATAAGCAGCAAGGCCGATGGAAAGTCTTTCTGCATTTGCGTCACCTTGAAAAAGTTGAGCAATGCTTTTGTTTTTGTAACAGTTGATGTAAACCATATTCTCAAATTCGTTGTCGCCAAACTCTTTGATGATATAGGTCTTGCCAACTTGTCTTGCTCCATACATGATGAGTGGCTTCCTGTTACTGGATAATTTCCAGTCTTTCAGATGGTTGTATATGAATCTTTTCATGTTTGCTACACTTTTGTGAGGGAATGATATTTGTGTCTGTACATTTTTATGAGGGAATAATGCCTTATTACCAACACTTTTGTGAGGGAATATTGCTGCAAAGATACTGATTTCTTTTGAAAAACCACAAAAAACGTCCTTAAAAATGTGTAAAACCACAAAAGGTCGTCCTTAAAAGTGTGATATTTTACAACAAGTCGAACTAAAAGTGCAAAAACAGCTGATATGCAAGTGCGCATACCAGCTGCTTTCTTAGTATGCTCGGCAGACCTGCTGACTGCAGTGAGCAGACCTGCTGACTAGGCTCAGCAGAGCTGCTGAGCCTAGTGGCAACTTTCCAGAAGCAGTCTCCTTGAACTCCATATTCTATCTCTTTGAACCTGATCAGACGTCTTCTTTCACTTGCGCAGTCATATTCTTCAGCTTACGGAGCCGTATCCTTCGGTTAACGGAGCCGTATCCTTCAGCTTGCATAGTCATATCCTTCAAAATACTCAGTCGTCTCGTTTCGTTCACTCAGCCGTTTGCTTTAGCTCTTACAGGGCGCCTTGCTGGCTGCTATTATATCCTGAGTATTGCTCGGGACCAGGAACATTGGGTTCTTTTGTCTATTCTTGAACCGCATGCGAAGGTTCTGTATAATATAAACAAAAGAAGTCCGTGGACTTGCACATTGTCCACGGACTTCTTGGAATATAATCTCAATAATTGGAATCTCTTACTTTCTAAAGTATTTTCCCACCACTGGCAGACTCTTTAATGGGAAATCCTTCTTCACGAGATAAGCGGCGAAGATGAGGATGAGTACCGTATTGATGAGGCAGGCAATTCCACTGGAGAAGTATCTGTTAGCCTCGGTCATTCCGGCAAAGAGGATGAGGCGAGAACCACATAAATCATAATCTCCTTCACCGGATAGTTGATAGGATACTTCTTCTGACCCACGAAGTAGGAGAGAAGCATGGCTGTTCCATATCCAGCGAAACCGGCCCAGGCACAGGCAATGTAACCATAAACTGGTACGAAGATAACGTTGATGGCAATCAATACCGCACAACCGATGCCCGAGAAGTAAGCACCCCAGATGGTCTTGTCGATGAGCTTGTACCAGAAACTGAGGTTGAAATATACTCCCATCATGATTTCGGCAGCCATTACGATAGGTACTACCTTCAAACCATCCCAGTAGTCGCGACCGATGATGTGGCGCAATACATCCAGATAACCTACCACCACCAGGAAGGCCAAGAGGGTGAAGATGACGAAATATTTCATCGCCGAAGCGTAAGTCTGTCGGTTGTCCTTATCCTTCGCCTTGCCGAAAACGAACGGCTCGTAAGCATAGCGGAAAGCCTGGGTAATCATCGCCATGATCATCGCAATCTTGCTGGCTGCTCCGTAGATTCCGAGCTGTGCATGCGCATCGCCCTTCTCATAGATGTAAGGGAAGAGAATCTTGTCGGCTGTCTGGTTCAGAATACCGGCAATACCGAGCACGAGGATTGGCCAGCTGTAGCCCATCATCTTCCTGACGAGCACCTTACATTCACTCCAGGAGCATTTCTCGCCCATGAATCCTTCCTTCAGCTCCTTGTAGAAACAGAAGGTGATGGAGGCGGTACAAACCAGGTTGATGTAGAAAGCATAACCCACATCGTGACCATCCATGATGACGTAGTAAACCAGGTTGAGCGCAATGTTCAGACCGATGAAGAGCAACTTGAAGGCAGCAAACTTCAATGGGCGCTTCTTGTATCTGAGGTAAGCGAACGGAATGCACTGGAAGGCGTCAATAGCCACGGTTACGAACATGGTCCATACATAAGCCGGATGGTCGGCGTAGCCCATCGCATCGCTCAAAGGCGTGATGAAGAGGAATACCAGGGCGATGAAGAGTAGGGAAGTGAAGCCCACCATGCTCAATACCGTGTGATAAACCTTTTCTGAATTTTCTCCCTCCTTGTTGACAAAACGGAAGAAGGTGGTCTCCATTCCGTAGGTCAGGATAACGAGGAGTAACGCCGTATAGGCATACATGTTGGTGATGACACCATAACCACCACTGGCGGCACTGATCTTAGCCGTATAGAGTGGTACAAGCAGATAGTTGAGAAATCTGCCGATGATACTGCTCAAACCATAGATGGCGGTATCCTTTGCTAAACTTTTGAGGTTTGCCATATGTTTAAAAGTAAAAGGGTAAAAAGGTAAAAAGGTAAAAGAAAGCTTGATTCTCTGCCTTTTCGCTTTTTACTTTTGTTTATTGATTATTTTTTTGTTTCAATTTATTGATGATATTTACGAGAGTTCCTATGATTGTCTTAACATCATTGGATATTGATTCGTATTGTTCTGTTGTTATATAATTGCTTTCTTGAAGTAAATCCAGCCAATATTGAGTTTCACTTGCTTCTTTTAGGGAGATGCTAAGTTTGCTTATATAATCTGGTGTACTTTGAGCATAAGTGCTTTCTGCAATGTTTGCTCCAATGCTTGTACCACATCTGTATATTTGTTTAGACATAACGAATTCATGTTTCTCTTCTTTGAGGAAAACATAGAGTTTGATTATTCGTATGGCAAACTTTTTGCTTAATTCATAAATGACATTATTGCCCATATTTTCATTTTTTAGATGAATATATAATCTAAGTCTTTTTTACCTTTTTACCCTTTTACTTTTTTACCTTTAAAAGAAAAGGTATGCTATAGCGATTGCTGCGATGACTCCTGCCAAATCGGCAAGCAAGCCGCAAGCCACGGCGTGACGGGTATTCCTGATGCTTACGCTTCCGAAATATACAGCCAATATATAGAAGGTGGTGTCGGTGGAGCCCTGGAAGATGCAGCTCAATCTGCCCACAAACGAATCAGGACCATAGTTCTTCATCGCCTCCAGCATCATGCCTCGTGCACCACTTCCCGACAGCGGTTTCATGATGGCGGTAGGTAGGGCACCTACGAAATCGGCATTCAAGCCGCATTGTTCTACCGACACGAAATGCCTTGAATCACCATATCCATCGCTCCCGAAGCACGGAACACGCCGATGCCCACAAGGATAGCTACGAGATAAGGGATAATCTTCACCGCCGTAGTAAAACCTTCCTTCGCTCCCTCGATAAATGCATCATAAACATTCACTTTCTTCCAGAAACCAGCCAGGATGAAGCAGAGGATGATGCCCAGGAGAATTATGTTAGAAGCCAAGGTGGTAACCGTGTTCATCGTATCCTTGTCCATCTGTCCGAATCCCCAAATGATGATGCCTACGAAGCGCACATTCCCAACAGAGTAGCGAGCAATACCGGCTGCAGGATGTTGATGCGCTGCCAGAGCGAAGTGATGATGATTCCGGCAAGCGTAGCCACGAGCGTAGCCATCAGGATAGGGATGAAGACATCCGTAGGCTGGGCTGCTCCATAGGAGGCACGGAAGGCAAGGATGGTGGTAGGGATGATGGTGAGTCCTGAGGTGTTCAGAACCAGGAACATAATCATCGGGTTCGTTGCCGTATCCTTCTTCGTATTGAGTTCCTGCATCTGCTGCATCGCCTTCAATCCTGTAGGTGTCGCAGCATTATCGAGTCCCAGCATATTCGAAGCGATGTTCATGAAGATGCTTCCCATCACCGGATGGTTCTTCGGAATATCGGGGAAGAGACGGGTGAAGACCGCTGAGTGCTCGTGCCAACACATTCACAACTCCCGCCTTCTCTCCAATCTTCATGATGCCAAGCCAGAGGGCGAGCACGCCCGTCAGTCCGAGAGAAATCTCGAAGGCATTCTTGGAAGAATCGAAGGTGGAATCTACAATCTTCTGGAAGATAGTCGTATCTCCCATTGCCAATCCGATGAGTGCGAAGATGAACGCAATCACGAAAAATGCTATCCAAATGTAATTTAGTACCATATCATCTGAAGCTGCGACATAAGAATCGCGCATTCCTTATTAATTAATGTATTTATTCCTAAAACGGATGCAAAATTACAATAAAAATTTTGGATAAGGTCCGTTTTGTATGAAAAATCCCTCAAAGAGGGATGTTTTTGATTTATTTTGCCTCTCAATGAAGATTTTTAGCTGAAAATTTTTGCTGTACGCCCTAAGGGTGTCATTTAAATAAGAGGGTGTATCAGGATTTCTGACACACCCTTTTATTTAAGTTTTCATATAGAATCTTTATCCAACAAGAAATCAAATACGTCCATAAATACGATGCCGTCATCGTTTTGGTATTTCTTGATGAGGTCGCCTGTTATCACGTATTTCATAAAACTATCGTCTATACGTAGCAAAGAGGCAAGTTCTTGTTTCGTCTTCTCCTTGTCTGGCAAACTGAGAGCCGACTGGATGTAGCAGCGTTTGTAGCCTTGGTTGCAAACAAAGTCAACTTCAAGCATCCGTCTCACTTTGGTTCCTTTTTCGTCCACGCCGTTGATTTCTACGTTGCCAATGTCCACACTATATCCACGGTAGCGAAGTTCATTATAGATGGCATTCTCCATCAGATGAGTTTTCTCTTGTTGGCAGAAGCGAGAAGTGCATTGCGAATGCCTAAGTCAGAAAAATAATATTTCAATGGCGTTCCGATATACTTACGACCTTTTACGTCATAGCGGTTGCATGGCTCAAGCAAGAACGCATCTGCAAGATATTCGATGTATTTCTTGATGGTTGCAGAGCTTATAGAGACATTCTTTACCTTAAGGAAAGTACATATAAAAAGTGTTTGAGAGAAGAATGAGGAAAGTTTACTGGTTATCAGTTACTTTCCTCATTTTGGTTAAAAGTGGCGAGGACAGACGAAGACGGGAATACGACAAGATGAGACAGAGGAACGTTACCTATCCGTAACCTATACCCCAAATGGGGAATGTTGAGGTTCGGAAGAATAAGGAAGGTTACGAATTGATTTTGAATACTCTGATTTATAGTGAGTTACTGATGAGTAACGTAAGTTTTTTGGTTACGAACCAATTTTGCCGTGTTCTGCCGTGAAATGCGTAGCAAGAAAAGACTCTTCATGTATTAATTTTGAACGCAAAAAAGAATGACGTTATGAAGAGTACATTTTCAATTATCTTCTACCTCAAAAGACAGGTAGTAAAGAA
>ENA-OQDW01000045-OQDW01000045.1-human-gut-metagenome-genome-assembly--contig:-NODE-45-length-43258-cov-8.774570_pt1 | contig 43258 bp, 52 predicted proteins | sample MGYA00242784_ERZ504613 | MGnify/ENA primary metagenome ERZ504613 (study PRJEB26092, sample SAMD00036330) | human gut metagenome | host: Homo sapiens | study: EMG produced TPA metagenomics assembly of...
TGAACGCAAACCCGTCGCCCTGTAAGGGCAAGCTTTAAAACTCCAAGACAAAACATAAGCTTTTGCCTTACAGGGCGTCTTGCTGATTGCCATCATACCCAGGCGATGCCCTGGGCTAGGAGCTTTTGGGCCTTCAGCCGTACTTGAACCACATGCGAAAGTTCAGTTAGAGTCCTCTAGCCTTGTAAATGCGGTCTTTGGCGTCGTTGATTTCCTGGAATTTCTTCTCGGCTGCACGGCGCACATCTTCGCCTAGGGCTGCTACCTTGTCAGGATGATGCTTGAGCGCCATCTTGCGGTAAGCGGCCTTCACCTCATCGTTTGATGCATCCGGACTGATACCCAGAACACGGTAGGCATCATCCAGGCTGCCTGCTGAAGAAGCCCCGCTCTCCAGGTTCAGCATCTGGTCTACATCCTCGGCAGAAAGACCCATGTGGATGGCCATCTCCTTGAGTGCCTGAATCTCCTGAGAATTCACAACTCCATCGGCCTGGGCTATCATGACGAGGAAATTGAGCAACTGCAGGCGCTGCTCATACATCATGTTGGCACGTATCTGATGACAGCTGTCCTGTATCACCGAACGGTACTGCTGCATGCCCATCTGTTTCTGCTGTTCGAAGAGTTTGAGGAGGATTTCCTCGCCCTGCTGCTTGGCTGCCTCGCCGAAATTCTGACGCAGGAAGCGGCGCACCAGCTCCATCTCGGAATGCATGATCTTGCCATCTGCATTGATGATGTAGGAGCTGAGCACCAGCAGCGAAAACATGAAGGAGTTTCGCTCTCCTTCATAGCTCTGCTGGCGGCTGTAGCCCTGGTTGCCGAAGCCCTGACGGCCGTTGTGCTGCTGGCCGCTGTAGGCATCGTAGGCGTTGTTGTAATGGTGGTCGCCGTCGCGGTTTACCGCATCCAGTCCGTGCTCAAAGAGGGAACCGAGGGCATAGCCTGCCAGGGCTCCCAGCGGACCGGCTGTGATGAAACCGAGCACACCACCAATCCATTTACCTGCTGCCATCTTTTAGTTGTTGAAATAGTAGAGGAAAGAAGCGATGCCTGAGAGGGCTGGCTTGCGCTGACCTTCTATTTCGATGTCAAACTTGATGCTGGTCTTGCAGATGCCACGGATGTTCTGGATGTCGTGGAGAGTGGCTACCAGGCGCACGCGTGAACCGGTGATGACTGGCTGACCGAACTTCATCTTGTCCATGCCGTAGTTTACGAGCATCTTGAGGTTGTTTACCTCGATAATCTGCTGCCAGAGGTATGGGAGTACTGAGAGGGTGAGGTAACCGTGAGCAATGGTGCTGTGGTAAGGGCTCTCTACCTTGGCGCGCTCTACGTCTACGTGGATCCACTGTGGGTCGAGTGTAGCGTCTGCGAACTTGTTGATACGGTCCTGGTCAATCTGCAACCAGTCTGATTCTCCTAACTTCTCACCGAGGTGAGATGCAAATTCCTCGTAGGAATTGATTACTAATTTTGCCATTTCTTATTTTTCTCTTTATTATAAATATTATTGTTTTCCTATTTTCTGTCTTCAGCTTTTAACTGTTAACTTTCAGCTCAGATCAGTCTCTTCTGAAAATATCGCGGGTGTAAACCTTTTCTTCCACATCATCCAGACTCTTGTCATACCGGTTGGCGATGATGGCCTGGCTCTGCTGCTTGAAGGCATCCAGGTTGTTTACGATGCGGCTTCCGAAGAAGGTGGTTCCGTCTTTCAGCGTAGGTTCGTAGATGATAACCTGCGCGCCCTTTGCCTTGATGCGCTTCATCACGCCCTGTATGCTGCTCTGGCGGAAGTTGTCGCTGTTGCTCTTCATCGTGAGGCGGTATACGCCGATGGTGCAAGGCTTCTCTTCCTCCTCGCTGAAGTTGTTCTGGTTGGCATAATCGTAGTAGCCAGCCATGTTCAGCACGCGGTCGGCGATAAAATCCTTGCGGGTGCGGTTGCTCTCCACAATCGCCTGAATCAGGTTCTCAGGCACATCGGCATAGTTGGCGAGCAGCTGCTTGGTATCTTTCGGCAGACAGTAGCCGCCGTATCCGAAGGAAGGGTTGTTGTAGAAGGTGCCGATGCGAGGGTCCAGACCCACTCCGTCGATAATCGCCTTGGTGTCGAGGCCCTTCATTTCGGCGTAGGTATCCAGCTCGTTGAAGTAGCTCACGCGCAGGGCGAGGTAGGTGTTGGCGAAGAGTTTCACCGCCTCTGCCTCGGTAAGTCCCATGAACAGGGTTTCTATGTCTTGCTTGATGGCTCCCTCTTTCAGCAGTTCTGCAAAGGTGCGGGCTGCCTGCTCCAGTCGCTCGTCATCATTCGGTCTGCCCACGATGATGCGGCTCGGGTAGAGGTTGTCGTAGAGTGCCTTGCTCTCGCGCAGGAATTCGGGCGCGAAGATGATGTTCTTGCTGCCCGTCTTCTGGCGGATGCTTTCGGTGTAGCTACCGGAATGGTGCTCTTGATGACCATGATGGCATCGGGATTCACCTGCATCACCAGACGGATGACTTCTTCTACGTGCGAGGTGTCGAAGTAGTTTTTCACCGGATCATAGTTGGTTGGTGTGGCAATCACTACGAAGTCGGCATCCTTATAGGCTTCTTCTCCATCGGTTGTGGCTTTGAGGTTGAGTTCCTTTTCAGCCAGATATTTCTCTATGTATTCGTCCTGGATAGGCGAGCGGCGCGAGTTGATGAGCTCCACCTTTTCGGGTATCACGTCTACGGCCACCACCTCATGATGCTGGCTCAGCAGGGTAGCGATGCTCAGGCTACATATCCTGTTCCGGCTACGGCGATTTTTATCTTTTTATTCTCCATTTCTTTCTGTTCTTTTAGGCAGTCTATACCTTAATATATATATTAGTTGCAAAGATAATGCAAAAGGAGGAGACTACAAAATGAAAATGGGTTTTTTATTAAAAAATAACGCGAGAAAGGGGATGGGAGGAAAAGGAGTGCTCAAAAAGGGAGAGGAAAAGGAGGCAGAAAAAAGGCCTCCAAAATTCGCGAATTCTAAAACGGATGGCCGGTTGGGCGGAAATTCGCAAATTTTGAAGGCTGGGGAAACTCTGTTTAAAAACTTCCGGACTATCCCCCGCTGCGCTCATAATGTCAATAAATCGGAATAATCGGGAATGGTCTCTAAAAATACATATTTTTTACTTTCATAATCCATCTTGCAGATGTAATGCTCCAGCCGTTGCTCACCACCAGAAAGTCGACATGGAGCAGAAAATTGTAGACCGAAATCTGGTCGAACACTTTCTGCGTGATGGGGATGTGAGGGGCTTTGTACTCGATAATCATGCGGGGCTGAAGCTCACGGGAGTAGAGCACACTGTCGGCACGCAGCACCTTGTCGCCACATTTCAGCTGGATTTCGTTGGCGAGCAGAGAGGCAGGATACCCCTTGTGCTCGATGAGAAAATGAACGAAATGCTGGCGCACCCACTCTTCGGGAGTGAGCGAGATGAACTTCCGGCGCAGCACATCCAGTATCTGGGGATGCTGTTTTGAGCCCGAAACCTTGATGTCGAAAGATGGCAAATTTAAGCGAATCATTTTTCTATACCTTATTATATATAGGGGTTATATTTCTTTCTTTTCTGTTTTCGATATGGTTTCTTTTTCTTCTTTTTAACCATACCTCATTTTCAAAAACTACCTCTTTTATATAGGCAGTTCAATTTATTTTTTGTAACTTTGCAGTCGAAGTGCAGCAGAAAACTGCACCTCAGAAAACTGCGAACCTGGAGGCGGAGCAAATGCTTGTCTGCACCCCCGGAGTTGCTGGGTGCAAAGTTACAAAAAATAATCCAATGGTAGAAAAGAAAAGTGCAATAAGTTACGAGTCAATCATGAAAGATTTGAAGGCTCGGAAGTATTCTCCCGTCTATGTTCTGATGGGCGAGGAACCTTTTTATATAGATAAGATCTGCGACTACATTTCAGAAAATGTGCTCCAACCCGAAGAGCGTGACTTCAATCAGACGGTGGTTTTCGGAGCTGATGTTACGGGGGCGCAAGTGGCAGATTTGTGCAAGGGCTACCCGATGATGTCGGAGTATAGAGTGGTGGTTGTGAAAGAGGCTCAGAATTTGCGGAATTTGGAAGCGCTCGAGAAGTACCTCGAAAATCCGGTAAAAACAACCATCCTTGTTTTCTGTCATAAAAACGGCAAGCTCGACAGTCGTAAAAAGTTTTCTGCCCTCGCTGCCAAGGCGGGTGTGGTTTTTGAAAGCAAGAAGCTCTACGACCGAAATCTGCCGGGCTTCATCGAGACTTATCTCAAGACCCGTAAGGCAACCATTGAACCCAAGGCTACCCAGATGGTGGCTGATCATGTGGGAGCAGATTTGCACCGACTCACTTCCGAGCTCGACAAACTGCTCATTTCTCTTCCTGAGAACGACCGGCGTGTTACTCCGGAGATTGTGGAGCGAGAAATAGGGGTGAGCAAAGACTTCAATGCCTTCGAGCTGAGAAGTGCCATCGTCAGCCGCGATGTGTTCAAGGCAAATCAGATAATAAATTATTTTGACAGCAATCCGAAGAGTGGTTCTCTCTTCACGCTTCTCCCGATGCTCTTTACTTATTTCCAAAACCTGATGATTGCTTATTATGCACCCAACAGGCAGAACGAAAATGAGCTCGCAAAATTCCTGGATTTGCGCGGAGCTTGGGCGGCGCGCGAATATATTACAGGAATGAGGAACTATACGGGCGTGAAAGTGATGGCGATTATTGAGAAGTTTAAGGAGGTGGATGCGAAGATAAAAGGACTGGATAATCCATCCACTCCGGTGGGTGAACTGATGAAAGAACTCATCTTTTTTATCCTTCACTGATGCTGAAGAGCGAGGTGGGGGAGAGTAGGCGAGCTCCTGCTGAGAGTTTTCTCTCGGCAGGAGCTCGTTTTTGTTTTCGGCCTTCTTTGCCGCCTGTTTCCAGAAAGCAGCCAACTAGCGTTTAGCATTATAAATTTGCCCCAAATAGGGGATTTTCAGCTCTTTTTGGAGCGTTTATCTGGGCTCATTTTGGGCGATTTTTGGGCAAAAATGGGGGATTTAAGCGATTTTTCGAGCTAGATGCCCATTTTTCTGTTTCGCCTGAAAATAGACTTAACTTTATTGGTTATCAGTAACTTACATAAATTAACCCTCTTCATTACTCGCGAATTTGCCCGTTTCCTTGCCGATGGGCTGGAATACGCTAGAAATGGAAAAATTTGCCATTTCCTGTTGCCTGAAATCGGTCGTTTGCATTTGTTAAGGTTTATGTTTTCTAAGTTTATATTTTTAAATTCATAAATCGAAACGGGTGATTTTGATTTATAAACGTAAATGCAAGAAAACTAAATACCCGAATTCATATTTTATATTTATAAAAATAAAGATAAAACAGGGTGTTTATGGTTATGAATGAATAAATATTCATGCTATATTTTGAATTTATAAGTAGCGGAAACTCAGTTAGTTATGTGCTTTAGTTGTTCTATAAACCATAGATTTTTACATAGGTGTGGGGTAAATATTGCATAAATCGCTCTATATGCCTTTATTTAGGTGGTTTATGGTATGAATAACCAGTGATTTAGCCTAAATTTATAAAGAAATGATTCGTCATATATTTTGATTGATAGGTTTATATTTATAAAACTAAACCTAAAAACCGAACACAGGAGTGAGTAGAATTCAAATTTATAAACAGAAACCTAAAGTTTAAAAATCTAAATTTATTCAGAAATGTTTGGTTATTCTAAATTTTTGCTTTATCTTTGTAAAATCAACGAAAAAGGGTCCAAAAGTGGCTTGTTCGGAAATAAAACATCGTATCAGTAGAAAAATGAACGCTAAAAATTTTAGAGCATGAAAGATAGAATCAGACAGCTGATGGAGGACCAGCACCTCACTCAGCAAAACTTCGCTCAGATGATCGGAATCTCGACCGCTACGCTGAGCAATATTTTCAACGGGAAGACTAATCCATCGCTTAGCATTGTGGATGGCATCCATAAGAGTTTTCCCCAGGTAAACGTTTATTGGGTACTCTACGGTACTCCTCCTATGTATCAGAACCAGGCTTCCCAGGGTGGCAGCGAAGAGGGTGCTGCAGACATGTATCAGAGCATTACGGATGGAGCAGCCGGTGGTGCTGAGGGGATGAAGCAGGGCAGTCAGCCTTCTGGAGCCGCCTCTGCCGAGCCTATGCTCGATTTTGGAGCCGAAGGAGCCACAGCCTCCCCTACTTCTCCCTCGCTCTTTGACCAGCCTCAAATGCAGGGTGTAAATCGTACACCTAAAAATATCGCCCAAGCGGCGGTAAAATATGTAGACAAACCGCAAAGAAAGATTACCGAAATCCGTATTTTCTACGATGATCAGACCTGGGAAACCTTCGTTCCTAAGAAATAAAGTAGGGATTGGAGAACCCTAAAACAAACACATAGGAGCGGCGATAAAGAAAAAATATCTCTTTTCTTTTCGTCAATTCGGATTTTTGATGTACCTTTGCATCGTAGAAACGTAGGTGGGCGTAACCGGAAGCTACGCGTACCTATTTTATAATATACGTACATTATATAATAAGCATATTAAAAATTAGCAATAAGATGAAAAAATATGTTCTCGACCTCAAGGTGGTTTCTGTAGAGGCGCTTAGCGATAAGCACGTTTTGATTAAGCTTACCGATGAGAAACCTTTGCCTGAAATCTTGCCTGGCCAATTCGTAGAAGTAAGAGTAGACCATTCGCCTACTACCATGCTTCGCCGTCCTATCTCCATCAATTTCGTGGATCGTGAAAATAATCAGCTCTGGCTGCTCGTAGCAATGGTGGGCGACGGTACCCGTCAGCTCGGACAGCTCAAGGAGGGCGACGTGCTCAACTGTATGCTGCCTCTCGGCAACGGCTTCACCATGCCTACCGTGAAGAGCCAGAAATATCTGCTCGTAGGTGGTGGCGTAGGTGTGGCTCCGCTCCTCTATTTCGGAAAACTCATCAAGGATTTCGGGGCTGAAGTTACCTTCCTGCTGGGTGCACGCAAGGCTACGGATCTGCTCGAACTGGATGAGTTTGCCAAGATTGGTAAGGTGTGCATCACTACCGAGGATGGCTCGGCTGGCGAGGTAGGTTTCGTTACCAACCACTCTGTTTTGGAGAATGAGAAGTTTGACATGATTTCTACCTGCGGTCCTAAGCCGATGATGGTGAGCGTGGCTCGCTTTGCCAAGAAGGCTGGCGTGGAGTGTGAGGTTTCTCTCGAGAACAAGATGGCGTGCGGTGTGGGTGCCTGCCTCTGCTGCGTAGAGAAAACTACCGAGGGTAACCAGTGCGTCTGCAAGGATGGACCTGTCATCAACATCAAGAAACTTACTTGGGAAATTTAAGTGAAGAGTGAAGAACGAAGAGTGAAGAATTCGTTTGGAAGCGAAGAGTGAAGAATTCGTTGGAAACGAAGAACGAAGAGTGAAGAACGAAGAATTCTCTTGTCTTTGTTTGTAAAACATTTTTAAGTAAAAACAGAAGATTATGGCTGATTTAAGTGTAAAGATAAAGGATTTGGAGTTGAAGAACCCTGTGATGACTGCATCGGGTACTTTCGGCTACGGATTGGAATTTGCCGATTTCGTTCCTCTGGAGGAGATTGGCGGTATTATCGTGAAGGGCACTACCCTGGAACCGCGCGAGGGAAACGACTATCCGCGTATGGCTGAAACGCTCAGGGCATGCTCAACTGCGTAGGTTTGCAGAACAAGGGTGTGGAGTATTTCTGCTCTCACATTTATCCTCAGATCAAGGACATTGATACCAATATGATTGTCAACGTGAGCGGACATTCGCCTGAGAGTTATGCCGAGTGTGCGGCGCGCATCAACGAGCTGGATAAGATTCCGGCTATAGAGCTGAATATCTCCTGTCCTAACGTGAAGGATGGCGGTATGGCCTTCGGTGTAACCTGCGAGGGGGCAGCCAGCGTGGTGAAGGCGGTGAGAAAGGTTTATAAGAAGACCCTCATCGTGAAGCTTTCGCCTAATGTTACCAGCATTGCCGACATCGCCCGTGCCGTGGAAGCTGAGGGTGCCGATTCTGTTTCGCTCATCAACACGCTGATGGGTATGGCGGTGGATATTGAGAAGCGCCAGCCTCTCTTGAGCATCCGTACGGGTGGTTTGAGCGGTCCTTGCGTTAAGCCTGTTGCCCTGCGCATGGTTTGGGATGTGGCTCATGCCGTAAACATTCCGGTTGTTGGTCTGGGTGGCATTTCTTCTGCCAAGGATGCCATTGAGTTCCTGATGTGCGGTGCTACAGCCATTGAGATTGGTACAGCCAACTTCATAGATCCTGCGGTTACGAAGAAGGTGAAGGATGGAATCAATGAGTGGCTTGATGCTCACGGATGCAAGAGTGTGACTGAGATTATCGGGGCCATCAAGTAAATGACACCTTATTTAATAAGGTGTGGCTCATACTTTGACGCCCTGTTTTAGGGCGTCAAGTGTGTTAACTCATTGATATACAATAGAATAACTTTTCGTAAAAATATAAGGTTATGGATTTGAACCAGATAAACCCTGTTCTGTTGCTTGCTACGCTGACGCAGCAGATTGTAGAGCAGGAGAAAGAATTGGCAGAACAGAAGGATTCTGCGGAACACTCGTCTGTAAAAGCCTCTCTGAGCGAGAACCTCCTGAAGCGCGGCAATCTGCTGATGCAGATGGGCGACAAGGATGGTGCCGGAAAGGACATGAAGCGCTACCTGGAGCTGAACCCGGAGAAAGTAGGGGAGCTGACAGGAGAATTCAAGGCTGAAGGCAGAGAACATTGCAGATAAAGGAAGGGGCTTGCCTCACGGATTCCGGCGTTGCGTCTCTCCCTAGCGCCTAGCTTTTGAGTACATTTTTCTGCATTTTTCCGTATCCTGATGATAAAAATTGGGCGAAAATATGTTTTTTAGCATAAAATATAAGGAAAATGAAGAAAAATATATCAAATTGTTTGGCAATATCAAAGAAAAATGTTACTTTTGCAGTCGAGTTGAGATTTTTGCAAGTCGAGACTCGAAATCTGAGCACTACCTGCTCCTTATATAATAAAGGAGAAACGGGCTCGGAAAGAACAAAAGTGAGTAACATATAAAATGTAAAGACAATGAAGAAGTTTAACGCATTCTTTTTTAGCTATTACTTTTACTTTGCAAATAATTGTAAAGCGGGAAGTTGCGTGTAAATTTCAACTTAGGATATTAGATTCTTGAAATCATCGAAACGGTCCCGCTCTTATTGAGTAGGACCGTTTTTCGTAACATTAGACAAGATAAAAGAAACATGAAGAGAATAGCAATTCAAGGAGAGCTGGGATCTTTCCACGACATTACCGCCCACCAGTATTTCGAGGGCGAACAGATTGAAATCATCTGTTGTGCTACCTTCGAAGAGGTGTTCGAAAACATCAAGCGCGACCCTACTGTAGTAGCATCTGCGCCATTGAAAACACCATTGCGGGCAGCCTGCTCCACAATTACGAACTGCTCCGGCAGAGCGGAACCACCGTGGTAGGCGAACACAAGCTCCATATAGAGCACAGCATCTGCTGTCTGCCAGAAGACGACTGGAGCACCCTGCAGGAGGTTCACTCCCATCCGGTAGCCCTCATGCAGTGCGGCAAGTTCCTAGCCAACCATCCCGACCTCAAGGCGGTGGAGGCAGAAGATACCGCAGGCTCGGCAGCCTACATCGCCCAGCACAAGGTAAGGGGATGGGCAGCCATCTGCTCTTCTTACGCTGCCCACATGTACGGCATGAAGGTGCTGCAGGAAGACATCCACGACAATCCGCACAACTACACCCGGTTTCTCGTGGTCTGCAATCCCCAGAAGGCAGCCCTGCTCCGTCCCATCGAAAAGGCCAACAAGGCGAGCATCGTCTTCAGTCTGGCTCACGATAAGGGATCGCTCTCCAAGGTGCTCACCATCCTGAGTTTCTACGACATCAATCTCACCAAGATTCAGTCGCTGCCAAACATCGGACATGAGTGGGAATACCTCTTCTACGTAGACCTCACCTTCGACAACCTGACCCGATACCGCCAGAGCATCGACGCCATTACGCCGCTCGTGAAGAAAATAAAGGTGTTGGGAGAATATGAGGAGAAGGAATAGTTGATAGTTAACAGTTAATAGTTAAAAATAAGAATTATGATACAACCAGCCAATAGAGTAACGGAAATACAGGAATACTACTTCAGCCGAAAACTGAAGGAAGTGGCTAAGCTTAATGCCGAGGGCAAAGACATCATCAGTCTGGCCATCGGAAGTCCAGACATGCCGCCTTCTAAGCAGACCATTGACAAGCTCTGCGAGGTAGCCAACAATCCCAACGCACACGGATATCAGCCTACGGTGGGCATACCAGAGTTGCGCAAAGCAATGGCTGGTTTCTATAAGCGCTGGTATGATGTAGACCTCGACTGGGCTACAGAAATCCAGCCCCTCATAGGTAGCAAGGAAGGCATCCTGCACGTAACGCTCGCCTTCTGCAACCCTGGCGACGAGGTGCTCATCCCGAACCCGGGATACCCTACCTACACCGCCATCAACAAGATTCTGGGTACCAAGATTACCTACTACGATCTGAGAGAGGATAACGGATGGCAGCCCGATTTCGACGCCCTGGAGAAGATGGACCTGAGCCACGTAAAACTGATGTGGACCAACTATCCTAACATGCCGACAGGCGGTGTGGCGAAGCGCGAAACCTACGAAAAGCTGGTGGCATTCGCCCAGAAGCACAACATCGTGGTGGTGAACGACAACCCATATTCGCTCATCCTCAACGAGCACCCAATGAGCATCATGCAGGTGCCGGGAGCTAAGGACTGCTGCATCGAGTTCAATTCTCTGAGCAAGAGCCACAACATGCCAGGCTGGCGTGTGGCGATGATTTCGAGCAACAAGACTTTCATCTCATGGATTCTGAAGGTGAAGAGTAACATCGACAACGGAAGTTTCCGAGGCATACAGCTGGCAGCTGCCGAAGCGATGCTGAACAACACGGATGAATGGCACCGCGAGAACAACATCCAGAACTACCGCCGCCGCCGCGACATTGCTGAGGAGATCATGAAGGTGCTCGACTGCCAGTTTGACCCTAACCAGGTAGGCATGTTCCTTTGGGGCAAGATACCTGAGAAATATGCTGATGTAGAAGACCTGACAGAGAAGATTCTGCATGAGGCTCGCGTCTTCCTCACCCCAGGCTTCATCTTCGGAACCAACGGCAAGCGTTACATCCGTATCAGCCTCTGTGCCAAGGATGAGAAGATGAAAGAGGCCCTGGAGCGAATCAAGAAGGTTTTTGAAAAGTAAAAAAGTAAAAAATAATAATATACGACTATGGAATTAGAATTAGAACCATTGAATTTTCCTAGTGATCAGGAACGCCCTTGCGTCATTGCCGGCCCTTGCTCGGCAGAGACAGAAGAGCAGGTTATGACTACCGCTAAGCAGTTGGCTGCCAAAGGTTGCCACATGTTCCGCGCAGGTGTGTGGAAGCCACGCACCAAACCGGGAGGCTTCGAGGGTAACGGTGAAACAGCCTTGCCTTGGATGAAGCAGGTGAAGGAAGAAACAGGCATGCTGACAGCTACTGAGGTGGCTACCCCAGAGCATGTAGAGCTCGCACTGAAATATGGAATCGACATTCTCTGGGTCGGCGCACGTACTTCTGCCAACCCATTCGCCATGCAGGCACTTGCTGACAGTCTTCAGGCGTAGACGTGCCTGTGCTCGTTAAGAACCCGGTAAACCCAGACCTCGAGCTCTGGATCGGTGCCCTGCAGCGCATCAACCAGGCAGGCATCAAGAAGCTCGGTGCCATCCACCGCGGATTCTCAAGCTTCGACAAGAAGATTTACCGCAACCTCCCTATGTGGCAGATTCCTATTGAGTTACACCGCCGCATACCACAGTTGCCAATCATCTGCGACCCTAGCCACATCGGCGGCCGACGCGACCTCATCGCCCCTCTCTGCCAGCAGGCAATGGACTTAGGTTTCGACGGACTCATCGTTGAGAGCCACTGCAGCCCAGACGATGCATGGAGCGATGCCAAGCAGCAGGTTACCCCAGAGGTGCTGGATTACATCCTCAGCCTCCTCGTAGTGCGCGATGAGCATTATTCTACAGAGGGTCTGCACCAGCTGCGCGGTCAGATTGACGAGTGCGACAACCAGCTGATGGATCTCCTGGCTAAGCGTATGCGCGTTTGTCGCGAGATTGGTACCTACAAGAAGGAGCACAACATGACCATCGTTCAGACCAGCCGTTACAACGAGATTCTCGACAAGCGTGGAGCCCAGGCAGCCCTCTGCGGCATGAGCCTGAGTTTGCCGCTCAGATTTTCGAGCACATCCATGAGGAGAGTGTCCGCCAGCAGTTGGAAATCCTAAACCAGAAGTAAAGGATACTGGCTATGAGAATATTAATTATGGGAGCAGGTAAGATGGGAAGTTTCTTCATCGACCTGCTCAGTTTCGACCACGAGGTGGCGGTTTACGAGAAGGATGCCAAGCGACTGCGCTTCACCTACAACTGTTACCGCTTCACCAAGATGGAAGAAATAGAGATGTTCCGCCCCGAACTGGTTATCAATGCGGTGACGGTAAAATATACGCTGCCAGCCTTCGAAGAGGTGTTGCCACATCTCTCTCACGACTGCATTATCAGCGACATAGCTCGGTAAAGACCGGACTGCAGGATTTTTACGAGAAGAGCGGTTTCCGCTTCGTGAGCACGCACCCTATGTTCGGCCCGACCTTTGCCAATCTGAACCAGCTTTCAGAGGAGAATGCAGTCATCATCAAGGAGGGTGACTACATGGGCAAGATATTCTTCAAGGACCTCTACCAGAAGTTGGGGTTGAGTCTGCATGAGTATACATTTGATGAGCACGACCAGACGGTGGCCTACTCGCTGAGTATTCCTTTCGTGAGCACCTTTGCCTTTGCAGCAGTGATGAAGCACCAGGATGCTCCGGGCACCACCTTCAAGCGCCACATGCAGATAGCCAAGGGCGTGCTCAACGAAGATGATTACCTGCTGCAGGAAATCCTCTTCAACCCATACACATCGGGCCAGGTGGCGCAGATCAGAGAGGAGCTTGCTGAGCTCATCGACATCATCGACCACAAGGATGCGAAGCGTATGAAACTCTTCCTTACCAAGATACGTAATCATGTGAAGGAAGATATTGAGATTAAAGAAAAATAAAAATGTTGATTTAATGGGGGAGCCCTTATTATTATGTTCCCCCTCCAGTTGTTGGTGTTTTGCATGTGAATGCAGAACATTTAAGTTGTTTAAAGGCCTTGCATGTGAATGTAGGGTCTTTTTTTATGTGTTGCCGGAAGCGGAAAAGCTTAATGACCTTAATGACCAATGACCTTAATGACCACCCGCGGTTAGTGATTAATGATTAAAGATTAGTGATTAGGCAGGTGTGCGTCCCCGGTAAGGCGCCAGCAGGTGGATAATAAGGAAAAAAGGGGGCAAAATGAAAATATGTAAGGAGATAGGGGCGATTTCTGAAATATTATTTGTACCTTTGCACCCACAAATCAAAGGATAGATTGTAGAATCAGTAAAAAAGATTGTAGAATCAATAAACAGATTGTAGAATCAGTAAAAAGAGAGCAGTTCTATTATGAGCGAACAGAAAGAAACAAAGAATATGAAGAATGCTGCTGAGGCGCAGGTCCCTGAGCAGAATACAACAGAAACAGCAGCTAAGCAGAATGATGATGCTAAGCAGGCTGATACAACAGAACAGCAGGCGGATGCTGCTGCCTTCCAGGTAGTGAACGAGGGTTTTTCTACCCGCGAGGCCATTGAGGAGGCTAAACGCTGCCTCCACTGCAAGATTCCGCAGTGCAAGAAGGGATGCCCGATTGGTAACGACATTCCTGATTTCGTACACGAACTCTCTATGGGTAACATGGGTGCGGCGATGAGCATCATCAATGCCAAGAGCAACCTGCCGGCCATCTGTGGCCGTGTATGCCCTCATGAGAAACAGTGTCAGGGCAACTGCGTGCTCGGAAAGAAAGGAAAACCGGTACAGATCGGCAAACTGGAGCAGTTTATTGCCGATTTTGATACCAAGATGAACCTTTCGCGTGAGATGTTGCCACAGAAAACACGTGGCCGTGTGGCTGTCATCGGTTCGGGTCCAGCGGGTTTGACCGTAGCCGGCGATCTGGCGCGTCAGGGGTTCAACGTCACCATTTTCGAGGGCCAGGCTGAGCCGGGAGGCGTGTTGATGTACGGTATTCCTGAGTATCGCTTGCCTAAGTCGGTAGTACGCGATGAGGTGGCTAAGATTGCTGCCCTCGGCGTGCAGTTTATCACCAACTGCATGGTGGGCGAGAATAATGTAACCATCGACAGTCTGTTCCGTGCAGGCTACGACGCCATCTTTATGGGCACAGGTACCAGCGTGCCTCAGAACATGGACTCTACACCGGCTCAAAGCTCCACGGTGTGAGCCAGAGTACATACTTTCTGCATAACGTGAATGCCTATAACGAAGGCGCTTTGACCCGCGACATGGTTCCGCTGCGCGACGGCGAGAAGGTGGGTGTCATTGGCGGCGGAAACGTGGCCATGGATGCTGCCCGTACCGCTATCCGACTGGGTGCCGACGTTACCGTGCTGTACCGTAAAACCCAGGAAGAGATGCCTGCCATCCAGAGCGAATATGAAGATGCTGTGAAGGAAGGCGTGAAATTTGAGTGGAAAACTACCGTCGAGGCCTTTCTGAAGGGCAAAAACGGCCGTCTGGGAAGCTGTGTGCTGAACACTCCTGAGGGTGAAAGGGTAGAAAAATTCGACAGAATCTATCTCGCCATCGGTTCAAGACCTGCCAACCGTATCGTTTCTACCACTGCTGGAATCGAGGTGGATGAGAAGGGATATGTAAAAGTTGTTGAACGTCCGTTCGGTATGACCACCCGTCGCGGTGTGTTTGCCGGAGGTGATGTGGTACACCGTCCGCAGACTGTAGTCTTGGCAATGAAGGCTGCCAAGGAGGTGGCTCAGGGCATCGCTCAGTATGTAGATGCCATCAAGCTTCTTGAAGAGGCTAAGAGAATCGAGCAACGTGGAATAGTAGAATAATGAAATGAACTCAATAGAATTAAGTGAATTATTTCTGCAGTAACGGAATTGCTTTTACTGGGATTTGTCACTAGGCTCGGCAGATGTGCTGACTGCAGTCGGCAGACCTGCTGACTAGGCTCGGCAGAGCTGCTGAGCCTAGTGGTAATATCTGGGAAGCTATGTGTTTTGACTTGGGAAACTATGTGTTTTGACTAAAAAGACTATATGCAAGAACTCTAAAGGCTATATGCTTTTACTTATAAAAATATTTCTTAGTGTTGAAAACACCATATCTTTCCTTTGAATGATACTATATACCTTTGAATGATACTATATAAATAGACCAACTGTTATAGACGCTTAATTTTTTTACATTACTCTTTAAATGAACTTAAACTTCTTGGGGAATTTAATGAAGTATCAGATTTAATCATTACTTTTGTATCAGATTCATATTAATAAGAAGAAGTAATTTGTCTGGTACAAAGAAAAGATATAAATCAGAGAAAAAGCATGAAGCGTATCATATTGATTTTAACAGTATTGCTTGCCATGTTAGGGCAGGTAGCCTATGCGCAGAAAACGTGTGTCATCGCATCGGCAGAAAATCATGTGCCTATTCGTGAAGCACTTATTCATACCAATAACAATCATTGGGCAAGAACAGATTATCGGGGCTATTGGACGATGCGCTATCAGTTTGATTCAGCAACCGTATCGAAACCTGGTTTTATGAAGGCAACTATCCGGTACAAGGAACTGCCGGATACTCTGTTTCTCTTGCCGGATGCCAAACAATTAGGCGAAGTGACAGTTTGGGGCAAGAATCAGGAAGGCATCAAAAACATGGAAGAGGATATTCAGGAGAAGATAAACTCTTTACCAACTTCATCTGCTGGCATTGGTTTTGATGCTTTCGGCTGGATGGATAAACAGGGTAAACGTGATAAGAAGCATCTGCAACAGGCTAAAAAGGTATTTGAAAAAATGGAACATAAGGATCCTGTGGTAGCTGCTTATGAAAAAGCAACGGGGAAAAAGTATGAATTGACTAATCCGTATGATGTCTCGGCTTTTAAGAAAGATCCTCCTTCTGAAATGGCTACAGAAGAGAAAAAAGCAACTTCTGATGCTGAATCAAAATCGAAAAAGAAGGAGAATCCTGAAAAATAAGCACAAGAGAAAACTGAAGAAATGAACTCGGGAAAGGCAGAGCGACAGCTATTTTAGCCGACGGGATAAAAAAAAGCATAAACAAGTTGGCTTTCTCGAAAAAAAGTCGTATCTTTGTAGCCAAAAATATAAAGAAAGAAAAATGTTTGAAAATTTAAGTGATAGACTGGAACGCTCGTTCAAAATCTTGAAGGGCGAGGGAAAAATTACAGAAATCAACGTGGCGGAAACCATGAAGGATGTGCGCCGTGCACTCCTCGACGCCGACGTAAACTATAAAGTGGCTAAGGAATTCACCAACAAGGTGAAGGAGAAAGCACTCGGCATGAATGTACTTACTGCCGTAAAGCCGGGACAGTTGATGATCAAGTTGGTGCACGATGAACTGGAAGAACTCATGGGCGGCGAAGAAGCCCCATTGAAGCTCGAAAGTCATCCGGCCGTCATCCTCATGAGCGGTCTGCAGGGTTCGGGTAAGACTACCTTCAGTGGCAAGCTTGCCAACATGCTCAAGACCAAGAAAGGCAAGAAGCCATTGCTCGTGGCCTGCGACGTTTACCGTCCGGCAGCTATCCAGCAGCTCCATGTAGTGGGTGAGCAGGTGGGGGTTCCGGTATACAGCGAGCCAGAGAACAAGGATGTGCTCAGTATCGCCGACCATGCTATCCAGCAGGCTAAGACCAACGGCAACGATGTGGTAATCGTCGATACAGCCGGACGTCTCGCCATTGATGAGCAGATGATGAACGAGATCAGCAATCTCAAGAATCATCTCCGTCCAGACGAAACCCTTTTCGTGGTTGACTCCATGACCGGTCAGGATGCCGTAAACACAGCCAAGGAATTTAATGATCGTCTCGACTTCAACGGCGTTGTTCTCACCAAGCTCGATGGTGATACCCGTGGTGGTGCTGCCCTCAGTATCCGTACCGTGGTAACCAAGCCAATCAAGTTTATAGGTACCGGCGAGAAGATGGACGCCATTGACGTGTTCCACCCAGCTCGTATGGCAGACCGAATCCTCGGCATGGGTGACGTGGTATCCCTCGTAGAGCGCGCACAGGAGCAGTTCGACCTGGAAGAGGCCAAGAAACTGGAGAAGAAGATCAGAAAGAACCAGTTCGACTTCAACGATTTCTACAACCAGATCCAGCAGATTAAGAAGATGGGTAACATCAAGGATCTGGCAGCGATGATTCCGGGCGTGGGCAAGGCCATCCGCGACGTAGATATCCCAGAGGATGCATTCAAGGGCGTAGAGGCCATTATCCAGAGTATGACTCCTAAGGAGCGCACCAACCCAGCCATCCTCAACACATCACGCCGCCAGCGCATCGCTAAGGTTCGGGCACCAACATTCAGGAGGTGAACAAACTCATCAAGCAGTTTGACCAGACCCGCAAGATGATGCAGATGATGACCGGCAACAAAATGGCGCAGATGATGAGCCGCATGAAGGGTATGCCAGGCATGCCTAAGATGCCGGGAATGTAAATCAGTTAATAGTTTATAGCGGCTTTGCCGTATAGCAAACTTGCGATAGGCAAGAATGCCCATAAAGCAAGAATGCCCTATAAACTATAAATTATAAATTATAACTAAAGAAAGAATGACGTTAATCGACGGAAAGGCGACGGCAGCCGCCATCAAGGAACAGATAGCCCAGGAGGTGGCACAGATTGTTGCCGACGGTGGCAAGCAGCCACACCTGGTAGCCGTGCTCGTAGGGCACGACGGAGGCAGCGAAACCTATGTGAAGAACAAGGTGCTGGCCTGCGAGAAGTGTGGATTCAAGTCGACCCTCATCCGTTATGAGGAGGATGTTACCGAAGAAGAGCTCCTGCAGTGTGTAGACAAGCTGAACCAGGATGATGATGTTGACGGATTCATCGTTCAGCTTCCTCTGCCTAAGCACATCGATGAGCAGAAGGTAACCATGGCAATAGATTACCGCAAGGATGTAGACGGATTCCACCCAGTAAACGTGGGCAGAATGTCGCTCGGCATGCCTTGTTTCATCTCTGCCACTCCGCTCGGTATCCTCACCCTGCTGCAGCATTACAATATTGAAACCAGTGGCAAGAAATGCGTCATTCTGGGCCGCAGCAACATCGTAGGCAAGCCAATGGCTCAGCTGATGATGCAGAAGCAGTATGGCGATGCTACCGTCACCGTATGCCACTCCCATTCCAAGAATTTGAAGAAAGAGTGTCAGGAGGCAGATATCATCATCGCAGCCATAGGCCGTCCTGATTTCGTGACAGCCGATATGGTGAAGCCGGGAGCCGTAGTCATTGATGTGGGTACCACCCGCGTGCCTGATGCTACGAAGAAAAGTGGTTTCCGACTGAACGGTGATGTGAAATTCGACGAGGTGGCAGAGAAGTGCTCTTTCATCACTCCTGTTCCGGGAGGCGTTGGTCCGATGACCATCTGTTCACTGATGAAGAATACGCTGGCTGCCGGCAAGAAGGAATATTACAGCTAGAAAGAAGATAATTATTTCAGAAAGAAGCAGTGCTTAAGTCACTGCATACTTGATTTTTTATAACTCTCTAATTTGTGGGGCAGGGTGCAGTGATGCACTCTGCCTTTTTATCAAGCCGAGAGAAATAGTGTAAAATGAACAAACAATATTAATCTAAAAATATAGAAACATGATAAAACTAAAGTACATATTTACATCAGCGCTGCTCGTGGCAGCTGCCAGTGCCAGTCAGGCTGTCAGCAGGCAGCAGATGCAAATAGACAAGGATGCTCCTGCATACACCATACAGGGCAAGGACTCCATCTGCCAGATATTCATCTATTCGCCAGCACCCAACCAGGGCTTGCATCTGGCTTATTTCACCGACGATGAGCGTTGGGTGGATGTAGGACAGCTCTGCGCCAGCGACTACGGTCCGTGGGGAGCTGAAAAGAAGATGTATAACCCCTTCGTGGTAAAAGCCAACGACGGCACATGGCGCGCACTCTGGAGCGTGAACCAGCATGCACCGCAGTTTGCCGTAGCCTATTCAGAAGACCTCATCACCTGGCGCCCGCAGGATTATCCCATCATCCGCGAAAAGGGCGTGAAGGATGTGGCTGCCTATCAGATGGATGACGGCAACTTCGACATCTATCTCAAGACATCCAAAGGCAAACGATACGTACAGGCAAGCAACGATTTCCGTACCTTCAAGGAAGATACTCTGGAGGCTTCAGCTGATGAGATACTCTGGCAGCGCGACACCGCAACCATAGGCGGAAAACTCTTCCAGGGCTGCGATTTCGAGGTGCCGGCCGTACATCTCAACTACATCCGTTCCTGGTTCCACGCCCTCTCTGAAGAGGCAAAACTCAACGCCCAGCCGATACCGAAGACCGATGCCGACCTCGCAGCTTATGCCAAGGACAATCACATCGACCTGCCGAAAGATTCGGAAATCCCTGCCAACCTCAGCATCAATCCACAGAAATCCCACCGCATCTCCAACAAGCTGATGGGTATCTTCTTCGAAGACATCAGCCGCGCTGCCGACGGAGGACTCTCTGCAGAAATGTTGCAGAACGGTGACTTTGAGTATAACAAGGAAGACCACCGCCACCAGTGGAATGCCACCACGGCATGGGTGGGGGTAGAGAAAGAGGGCATCGCCACCGAAAACGGGGTGAGCCAGAACAATGCCCATTATGCCGTTCTGGGCGCTACACCTATTTATAATATAGGTTGGGACGGCATCGCCATACGTCGCGGAGCTGCCGTTGAGGGCAAGGAGGGTAAGCATCAGCCAGCCATTTACGAGGTGAGCCTGCACGCCCGCTGCATTGATGCCAAGAAGAAAGACCTCACCCTGGCGCTCGTAAACCAGGAGGGATTGCCTGGATGCCAGACCAAGATCAAGGTGCAGGGCGCAGACTGGAAGGAATATAAGGCGCAGCTCATCGTGACCGATAAATATGAGGCGAACTCGCCAGTGAAGCCACCACCAAGGAGGGCAAACTGGGCAAGAACATCCGGTTCGCCATCTTGCCTAAGGCGAGCAGAAAGTGGCGGTAGATTTGGTAAGTCTCAAGCCACAAGATACTTACAAGGGTCATGGACTGCGTAAAGACCTTGCCGAAGCCATTGCCGACCTGAAGCCTCGCTTCGTGCGCTTCCCGGGCGGTGCATGCTCCATGGTCAGGGGCTCAAGAACATTTACCACTGGAAGGAGAGCGTGGGTCCGCAGAAAGATCGCAAGCCAGCCTACAACATCTGGGGATACCATCAGACCCGCCAGCTGGGTTTCTATGAGTATTTCCAGTGGTGCGAGGATATGGGAGCCGAGCCGCTGCCTGTATTGGCGGCAGGTGTTCCTTGTCAGAACTCTGTGGCAGATGAGCGCGGAGTGGCTGGTCAGCAGGGCGGAATCCCGATGAGCGAGATGCCGCAGTATATTCAGGACGTGCTAGACCTGGTAGAATGGGCGAATGGCGACCCTGCCACCTCTAAGTGGCTAAGATGAGAGCCGATGCGGGTCATCCGGCTCCGTTCAACCTCAAGATGATAGGCATCGGCAACGAAGACCTCATCTCTACCGATTTCGAGCAGCGCTATCTGATGATCTGCAAGGCAGTGAAGCAGAAATATCCTCAGATAGAGGTGGTGGGTACCGTAGGTCCGTTCCACTTCCCGTCTTCCGATTATATTGAGGGTTGGAAGATTGCCCGCGAAAACAAGCGCTGGATTGATGCCGTAGACGAGCATTATTACGAGCAGCCGGGCTGGTTCCTGAACCATCAGGATTATTACGATCATTACGACCGCAAGGCTCCTAAGGTTTATCTGGGCGAATATGCATCTCGCGGTGCCAATGCGGTAGACAATGCGCTGGCTGAGGGCATCCACCTCTGCAATGTGGAGCGCAACGGCGATGTGGTAGAAATGACATCCTATGCTCCTCTCTTGTGTAAGGACGGATACAGCAACTGGCAGCCGGACATGATTTACTTTGATAATAATAATGTACGCGCGAGCGAGAGCTACAAGATGCAGAAGATGTTCGGTCAGCATGCCGGTGACCTCTACATCTCATCCGTGCTCAGTCTGCCGGATGCACTGAAGAAATATGTGGGCACCAGTGTGGTGAAGGATTCTAAATCGGGCAAAACCTGGCTTAAAGTGGTGAATGCCTTGCCTCGCACGCTGAAACTCTCGGTTTCTGGCTTGGGCAACAAGCAGGTAACCATCGCAGGCAGAAGCGCTCAGGTTTTCGAACTTTAGCTTTCTTCAGAAGATGTTTTCTGATAGAAACGGATAGAACCAATAATGGCTCAGATTATTTATTTTTAGTAAAATAGAATGGAGAAATAGGATATTAAAATGTTCTTTTTCTCCATTTTTTATGTTTTACAGCATAAAATATGGCCAAAAATTTGGTAGTTAATAAATTTTTTTATTATTTTGCACCCTGAAAATGAAGTTTTAAGTAATTTATATAAAATCAAATTTTAGAGAGAAAATGAAAAAGTTAGTATTAATGTTTGCTGCTGCCGTAATGGCAGTATCTGCATCTGCTCAGACTACACAGGAGAGCAAGTTCTTAGACAATTGGTATCTTGGTGTAAACGTAGGAGCTGCTACAAAGACTACTCACAATGCATGGTTCAAGAACGTAAATCCTTCAGTAGGTGTACGTCTCGGAAAGTGGTTTACTCCAGTTTGGGGTGCTGCTGTAGAGGCTGACCTCTATGCTCGTAACCGCAACCTGCCTTTTACACATAAGACTTTGGTTCGTGGTGCAAGCGGTAAGTTCATCGGTACTATCAATGCAACAAACCTCTTCTTGGGTTACAAGGGTGAGCCACGTAAATTCGAAATCATCCCATTGGCAGGCATCGGCGGTTACCACTCTTTCAACCTTCATAATGGCAACCTCAATGCCCTCACAGCTAACGCAGGTGTTGACTTCGCATTCAACCTTGGCGCAAACAAGGCTTGGCAGGTATATGTAGAGCCATCTATGAATTGGTTCCTTCACGACAACAAGAGTGCTTGCAATGGTTGCCAGTTTGATGTTAACAAGTCTGCTTTCCAGGTTAAGGTGGGTGTTAACTACAAGTTCAAGGGTTCTAACAACTCTCACAACTTCACTATCGTAACTCCACGCGACCAGAACGAGATTGATGGTTTGAATGGTCAGATCAACAACCTCCGCAACGACTTGAATAGCAAGGATTCTGAACTCGCAGCTAAGGACAAGCAGATCAAGGATCTCCAGAATGCGCTCAATGAGTGCCAGAAGGCTCCTAAGTATGTAAAGCCAGCTACTGCTACCAATTTGCAGCCAACAGTATTGTTTACTGTAGGTAAGTCAAAAGTAGAGCGTAGCCAGATGCCAAACATCGAGATGATTGCTCAGTATATGAAGAATCATCCAAATGCTAAGGTTGAAATTAAGGGTTATGCATCTCCAGAGGGTTCTAAGGAACTTAACCAGAAACTTTCTGAGGCTCGTGCCAATGCTGTAAAGAACATTCTCGTTAAGACTTACAAGATTAGCGCAAATCGTCTTCAGGCTAAGGGTATGGGTGCTACTGACAAGCTCTTCAAGCAGGTTGAGTTCAACCGTGTTGCTACATTCAATGATAACAATGCAGCTGAATAAATTAAATAAGTAGTTTCAGATATTTGGTCTTGTGACCAGGTCCTCCTAAACTTCGGTTTAGGAGGATTTTTTTTCTTCTTACCTTTCTTACATGTCTGGCCGCCTCGCTTTATACTTTTTCGTCAGGTAATCTTAATAAGATAAGAGTTCAGTGTGGTTAATAAGCTCTTTCTTGTTTTTTTGCACAAAATCAGCAGAAATGAGTATCTATCGTGATAAATTGTAAGCATTTTATTTGTTTTTCTAACAAAAAAACGAAGTTTTCTGAAATTTTATACGAAATTAGTTGGCTATTACATAAATTCTCTGTATCTTTGCAGTCAAATTATAACAAATGGGCTCGAAAGAGCCCTTTTAAGCAAGGAAATAAAAGAAAAAAAAGATATGAAACATCCATTAAGAAGCAGCGTCTGCACTGAAGGCAGAAGAATGGCAGGTGCCCGAGCACTCTGGGTAGCTGCAGGTATGAAACACGAGCAGTTTGGTAAACCAATCATTGCTATCGTGAACAGCTTTACTCAGTTTGTGCCAGGTCATACCCATCTTCATGAAATCGGTCAGATCGTCAAGAAGGAAATCGAAGCTATGGGGTGCTACGCAGCCGAATTCAATACCATCGCCGTTGACGACGGTATCGCAATGGGACACGACGGAATGCTCTATTCCCTCCCAAGCCGTGATATCATTGCCGACTCTGTAGAATACATGGTCAATGCTCACAAGGCCGACGCCATGATCTGCATCTCAAACTGCGACAAGGTAACCCCAGGTATGCTCATGGCATCTATGCGACTGAACATTCCTACCGTGTTCTGCTCAGGTGGACCTATGGAAGCCGGACGCTGGAAGGGTGAGAACGCGACTTGATTACAGCTATGATTAAGGGTGCTGATACAAGCGTTTCTGACGAGGAGATGACGCAGATTGAGCAGTGCGCCTGCCCAGGTTGCGGTAGCTGCTCAGGTATGTTTACCGCCAACTCAATGAACTCACTCACCGAGGCCATCGGTCTGAGTTTGCCAGGCAACGGAACCATTCTTGCTACCCACAAGAACCGCATCCAGCTCTTCAAAGATGCTGCACGCCAGATAGTTAAGAACGCTTATGCATATTATGAGGACGGCGACGAGAGCGTATTGCCACGCAATATAGCTACCCGTGACGCATTCCTCAACGCCATGACCCTGGACATCGCCATGGGCGGAAGCACCAACACCGTGCTCCACTTGCTGGCAGTAGCTCAGGAAGCTGGCGCAGACTTCAAGATGGAAGACATCGACCAGTTGAGCCGCAAGGTGCCTTGCCTCTGTAAGTTGAGCCCTAACACCCAGAAATACAGTGTACAGGAGTGTAACCGCGCAGGTGGTATCCTCGGTATCCTGAACGAGCTGAACAAGGGCGGTCTGATCAACGGCGCCGTAAAGCGTGTTGACGGCAAAACACTCGATGAGCAGATGAAGAAATACGACATTACCGGCACAGAGATTGATGCCGAGGCTGACAGAATCTACCATTCAGCACCGGCAGAAAGTTCTCTACCCAGATGGGTAGTCAGGATGCTCAGTGGGAGAGTCTCGACACCGACCGCGCCGAGGGTTGTATCCGCGACCTCGAGCATGCCTACACCAAGGATGGCGGACTGGCAGTGCTCTTCGGCAACATCGCCCAGAACGGTTGCGTAGTAAAGACAGCCGGCGTAGACCCAGTGCTCTGGCATTTTGAGGGTCCGGCCGTATGCTTTGATTCTCAGGAAGATGCATGCGAAGGCATCCTCGGCGGAAAGGTTAACTCAGGCGACTGCGTAGTCATCACCCACGAGGGTCCGAAGGGTGGCCCTGGCATGCAGGAGATGCTCTACCCAACCTCTTACATCAAGAGCCGTCACCTGGGCAAGGAATGTGCCTCATCACCGACGGCCGCTTCTCAGGCGGTACATCAGGCTTGAGCATCGGTCACATCAGTCCTGAGGCTGCAGCAGGTGGCAACATCGGCAAGATTAAGGATGGCGATATCATCGTCATTGATATCCCTAGCCGCTCCATCAATGTGAAGCTCTCTGACGAGGAACTCGCAGCACGTCCACAGCAGCCGCTGAAGCGCAACCGCGTGGTTAGCAAGGCACTGCGCGCTTATGCCCAGAGCGTAAGTTCGGCAGATAAGGGCGGTGTGAGAATCATCGACTAGTCTTCGAGAGTCTTTGAAAAGACAGTTTTTAGAGTCTTTGAGAAAAGAAAAGTTTTTGAATTATTCAGAATAATAACATATAAATGGCAAAAGAAGTAATAACAGGAGCCGAAGCACTGATGCGCTCCCTGAAAAACGAGGATGTTAAAACCATCTTCGGATATCCGGGCGGCAGCATCATGCCAGTGTTTGATGCACTGTACGGTTACACGAGAGGTGAAAAGAAGATGTTTGACCACATCTTGGTACGTCACGAGCAGGCTGCTGCTCACGCTGCACAGGGTTATGCCCGAGTCAGCGGCGAAGTGGGCGTCGCTCTTGTCACTAGTGGTCCTGGAGCTACTAATACATTGACCGGCATCGCTGATGCCATGATGGATTCTACACCAATCGTAGTCATCGCCGGACAGGTAGGCGTAGGTGCCTGGGTACCGATGCTTTCCAGGAGGTAGACCTCGTGGGTGTTACCCAGCCAATCTCCAAGTGGTCTTACCAGATACGCCGTGCCGAGGATGTGGCATGGGCTGTGAGCCGTGCTTTCTACATCGCCCGCAGCGGACGTCCGGGACCTGTGGTGCTCGACTTTACAAAGAATGCGCAGGTGGCTACATGCGAGTGGGAACCAGTGAAATGTGAGAAGGTTACATCTTACAACCCTTATCCTACGATAGATGAAAAGGCGGTGGCTGAAGCTGCCGAACTCATCAACAATGCCAAGAAACCATTCGCCCTCGTGGGGCATGGAGTAGAGCTTGGCGGTGCACATAATGAACTCATCGAATTCCTCGAGAAGGCAGATATCCCTGCCGGCAGAACCCTGCTCGGCCTTTCTGCCCTGCCTAGCAACCACCCGCTCAACATGGGTATGCTCGGCATGCACGGTTCTTATGCTACCAACATGAAGACCCAGGAGTGTGATGTGCTCATCGCCATCGGTATGCGTTTCAGCGACCGTATCACAGGCGTGCCTTCTAAGTATGCTCCTCAGGCAAAGATTATCCACCTGGACATTGACAAGGCTGAGATTGATAAGGTTATCAAGACCGATGTGGCTGTGGTGGGCGACTGCAAGCAGAGTCTGCCAGCCATTACCCGTCTGCTGAACAAGAATGTTCACCGCGAGTGGAGAGATTCCTTCGAGGAATACCGCCAGCAGGAACAGGAGAAGGTAATAGAGAAGGATATCCACCCTACAGAGGGACCGCTGCTTATGGGCGAGGTGACCAACGTGGTAACGGAAGCTACTCATAATGAAGCAGTTCTCGTAAACGACGTAGGTCAGAACCAGATGATCAGTAGCCGCTACTTCAAGTTTACCAAGAAGCTGAGCATCGTAACCAGTGGTGGCTTCGGAACCATGGGCTTCGGCCTTCCGGCAGCCATCGGTGCCACCTTCGGAGCTCCCGACCGCACCATCTGCTGTTTCTTTGGCGACGGCGGTTTCCAGATGAACATCCAGGAACTAGGCACCATCATGGAGCAGCAGGCACCGGTAAAGATGATTCTGCTGAACAACAACTATCTGGCAACGTTCGCCAGTGGCAAGACCTGATGTTCGGCGGCCGTCACTCCTTCACCCACATGATGAATCCTCATTATGCAGAGATTGCCAAGGCCTACGGCATACCATACGATGTGGTAATAGACCGCAAGGACCTTCAGGCTAAGGTGGAGAAGATGATCAGCACCAAGGGTCCTTACCTGTTGGAGTGCGCCATCAAGGAGAATGAAGACATCGTTCCGATGACGCTGCCGGGCAAGAGTGTAGATGAGATGCAACTCGAGTTGAATTATTAAAAGCTTTCGGCTATATATAATAAGGTGTAAATTCCTTCATGAGGGAGCATCCTCCGAAAAGGAAAAACTCCGAAAAGTAACCGATTATTTTAAAATTTGGAAAAATGGAGAATAACAACGAAAAGAAATTATATACATTGCTTGTTTACTCAGAAAACATTGCCGGTATCCTGAATCAGATTACTGCCGTGTTTACTCGCAGACAGGTAAATATCGAGAGCTTGAATGTTTCGGCCAGTAGTATCAAGAATATACACAAGTATACCATTACGGTTTGGAGTGATGAAGAGCAGATTGAGAAAATCAACAAGGCAATAGAGAAGAAGATTGACGTGGTGAAGAGCGATTACTACTCTGACGACCAGATCTTCATCCATGAAGTGGCTCTCTTCAAGATTTCCACTCCGGTATTGCTCGAAAATCCAGAGGTTTCGCGCACCATCCGCAAGCATGATGCCCGCATGATGGAGGTGAATCCTACTTACAGCACCGTGCTCCTGGCAGGACTTACCGAAGACATCGCCGATCTCTTCCAGCAGCTCAACAGCTACAACTGCCTCCTTCAGTATACCCGAAGCGGCAGAATCGCTGTTACGAGAAGTTTTGACGAACCCATCTCTGATTATCTCAAGCAGAATTCAGAAGATTAGATTTCTTTCATATTTTGATGCCCTTTGTTCCCCTGGCTTCAAACTAGTGGAGCAGAGGGCTTTTTCGGTTTAAAACAACAAGACAAAAAACAAGATAAAAGGACGAGACAGATATTATGGAACAGAAAATATTAGATAAGGTAGGGCGTTACGAATTCCTATCTGAGCCTTTCCACTGCGATTTCAGCAGCCACCTCTTTATGGGGCATCTCGGAAATCATCTGCTCAATGCTGCCGATTTTCACAGCAACGACCGCGGGTTCGGTATGAACTACCTCATGCCCCGACACAAGACATGGGTTCTCAGCCGACTGGCCATTGAGATGACAGAGATGCCGAAGTCTTACGACCGCTTTGTGGTAGAAACCTGGTGCGAGAGTGCCATGAAATATTTCACATCCCGAGATTTCAAAATCTGCGGCAAGACATCATCATCAGAAGAAGCCAAGGTTTACGGTTACGGCAAGAGCGTGTGGGCAATGATTGATACGGAGACCCGACAGCCTGTTGATATTTTTGAAATTCACGACGGGCTTATCAAAGAATATATTGATTCGGAAAAACCTTGTCCTATCCAGGCAAGTTCGAGAGTGAAAATGGGCAAGGATGCCAAGCTGGTGAGAACCATTGACACCTATTATCATGATGTAGATGTTAACGGACACATCAACTCGGTAAAATACATCGAACATATCCTCGACCTCTTTGATCTGGATTATTACAAAAATCACTTTTTGCAAAGATTTGAGATAGCTTACGTAGCAGAAAGTCACCAGGGAGACCAACTTCATTTCTATTTGGAAGAAACAAGTGAGGCAGAAAAAATGCAAGAATACTGCATAAAGATAACAAAAACCGGCAAAAATGACGTAAATGAGGTGGAAGTTGTAAGAAGTAAGGCTAAATTTATTAAAAATTGAAAGAAAAATTTGGTAGTTTCATTTTATTTGCTTACCTTTGCACTCAGAAAATAAAAATAAACCCAGAGCCGCCTTCTTGGATAGGGGGTGGACGGATCAAACAGGCTCTCTTTGGATAAGAATACAGCTCGCATCCGTATGGACAAGTATAACCCGCGGCTCCACAAATGGCAAGCCGCACAAAAAAAATAAAAATTATGGCAGAAATGAATTTCGGTGGCGTAATGGAAACTGTTGTCACCAGTCATGAATTTTCATTGGAGAAAGCACGTGAAGTATTGAAGAACGAAACAATCGCAGTTATCGGTTATGGTATCCAGGGTCCTGGTCAGGCTTGTAACCTTCGCGATAATGGTTTCAACGTCATCGTCGGACAGCGTCAGGGTAAGACCTACGAGAAGTGTCTGAAGGATGGTTGGGTTCCTGGTAAGACATTGTTCTCTATCGAGGAAGCTGCTGAAAAGGGTACTATCATCTGTATGTTGCTTTCTGATGCCGGTCAGATTGCATGCTGGCCAAAGATTAAGCCACACCTCACAGCAGGTAAGACTTTGTATTATTCACATGGTTTCGCTATCAACTGGAGCGACCGCACAGGCGTTGTTCCACCAAAGGATATTGATGTAATCATGGTTGCTCCTAAGGGTTCTGGTACTTCTCTCCGCACTATGTTCTGCGAGGGTCGTGGTTTGAACTGCTCTTACGCTGTATACCAGGATGCATCTGGCAAGGCAGAGGAGAAGACTATTGCCTTCGGTATCGGTATCGGTGCCGGTTATTTGTTCAAGACAACATTCCAGCGTGAGGCTACTTCTGACCTCACAGGTGAGCGTGGCTCATTGATGGGTGCAATTGAGGGATTGTTGGAGGCACAGTATGACGTGCTCCGCGAGAATGGTCACTCTCCATCTGAGGCTTTCAACGAGACTGTTGAGGAGCTCACACAGAGCCTTGGCCCTCTCTTCGGTGCTAAGGGTATGGATTGGATGTATGCTAACTGTTCAACAACAGCTCAGCGTGGTGCTCTTGACTGGGCTCCTCGTTTCCGTGAGGCTATCAAGCCTGTAATGGAGTGGTTGTACTACTCTGTAAAGACTGGTAACGAGGCTCAGATTTCTATCGACAAGAACTCTCAGGCTGATTACCGCGAGAAGTTGAACGCTGAACTCGAGGCTATGCGCAACAAGGAAATGTGCAGGCTGGTGTTACAGTTCGTAAACTTCGCCCTGAGAATAACTAATTTTTTTTCTCGTACATAATGTTGAAAAGGGAATGGCCCGAGAGGTGTCGTTCCCTTTTTTCTGTTTATATGGGGGTATAAGTTGCTGGCATATACAAATCTCGCTGCTGGCGTATGCGAAATCCCAATGCTGGCATATACAAAAAGCCTGAAAAGGCAAAAGCATCTCTCTTCTGAAAAGCTTTTACTCCTTCAGGACTTATAAGATATTAGGGCTTCATTTCCGGTTTCGGTTCAAGCCGGATTTCATCTTCCTCAACATTCATCATATTCTCCACAACCATTTCTTCAAGAACTGCAGCCATATCTTCTGAATCATATTTCAGTTGGTTTAGTTCTGTAATGTCATGTGGCTTTCCGTCTTTCAGCAAGTCTAGAATTTCTGATATAATAGTTTGCTTCTGGGGTATTTTGTGGTCTATGCAGACATCACATATCCCGCAGTCGTCCTTCATTTTCGTTTTTTCGCCAAAATAACTCAGAAGCTGGCGCGAACGGCAGATGCTGTCGTTCTTTGCATAACTGATAATGCTCTTGATGTGGGCAGTAAACTGTTTCTTGCGTACTTCCCATACCTCCTCAGGGATGATAACTCTGAAACCATCTTCTAGGACGCGTGTAGCTGATATAAGGTGTCTTGCGGCGGGGAATGAAGTCGATGATGTGGCGGGCACTCAGATTTTTCAGAATCATGTATACCTGCTGACGGTTTAGTTCGCTTACACGCTCTATCAGCGACTCATCAATGTAAACATAGTCGGTAAACAGACCGCCGTAATTACGCAGAAGCCCCGTAATAACAGACTCTTCCTTCTCCGAAACATTCTCTAGCAGATAGAGATCATTTCGGCTGATGTTAAATCTGATTCTTGCTTTTCCGTCAGGATTGTCCTCGTAGTGGATATAGCCTGAGCGCTCCAGAATGCGCAGAGCCGAGTCTACGCGAGTAGGGAAGTACTTGTAGGTGAAGCAGAACTTCTCTATCTCGAACATGAAAGTCTGTCCCATTCCGCTTCCAACTGCCACCTGGAAAAAGTAAGCAAGATGCTCGTAAACGTCTTTAATGAATTCTTTGTCTGGGAAAGTTTCGTCTATGCGTTTCATGAGTTTGTTTTCATCGCTCTGGTTGTAGAGCAGCACAGCATAAGCCTTTTCGCCGTCTCTTCCGCCTCGTCCCGCCTCTTGAAAATAGGCTTCCAGTGAGTCTGGACAATCTATATGAATTACCATTCTCACATCTGACTTGTCTATTCCCATGCCGAAAGCATTGGTTGCTACCATTACCCTTATCTCGTCATTTTGCCAGTTTTTCTGTCGGATATCCTTCACGTCGGAATCCAGTCCGGCATGGTAAAATGTAGCAGAAATACCTTGTTTGTTCAGAAGTTCTGCCATCTCCTTGGTTCGTTTTCGGCTTCTCGCATAAATGATTGCTGAGCCTTGGGTACACTGTAGGATATGAACCATTTCGGTCAACTTGTCGTTGGTGGTGCGCACCACATAGGCAAGATTCTTGCGGGCAAAACTCATTTTAAATACGTTTTGCTTCTTGAAGTGAAGCTGGTTCTGGATATCTTCTACTACATCGGGAGTGGCCGTAGCCGTAAGAGCAAGGACTGGTACACCGGGCTTCATATCTCTTATTTTTGCAATTTCGAGATAAGACGGGCGGAAATCGTAACCCCACTGGCTGATGCAGTGAGCTTCATCTACCGTGATGAAACTCACCGGAATGTGGCGCAATTTAGTTTGGAACAATTCTGAAGAAAGACGTTCTGGTGAAACATACAGAAACTTGATTTCACCGAAAATACAATTTTCCAATATTCGGAGAATCTCTTGGCGCGACAATCCTGTGTAGATGCTTCAGCCAGGATGTTGCGGGCCTTGAGATGCTGTACCTGATCCTTCATCAGTGCAATGAGTGGAGTTACCACAATGCAGACGCCCTTTTGGGCAAGGGCCGGAACCTGGAAGGTGATGGATTTACCGCCACCTGTAGGCATAAGACCGAGGGTATCCTCACCTCGGGCTATACTCTCGATGATGTCTCGTTGTATGCCGCGAAAGTCAGGATACCCCCAATATGTACGTAGTATTTCTTGATATTTATCTGCCATTTTTTGAAACTTTTGCCCTTGCAGATTTCGATGCTTTTGCGTCCTGGCGATTTGCTCTACAAATCCGTGTAATCCGAGTAATCAGTGCCTAATCCATGCATAGGGCTAAGTACCTCATCCTTCGTTTGGACGGATGTCTTCTATCTGAAGTTGAACTTGGTTTTTCTTAAAAATATTCTCTTCTATGGTGAAGGCTATGTCGAAACTTCGCTTACTCTTGATGTAGCGGGCAGCTGCACTCTGACCGAAAGCGATGCCGTTTAAGACCGTGCTCGATTTTGAGTCTACCAGTTCCAACTTGATGTGTTCCTGTTCTCTGCCCACCACCTTGCTGGTACCATAATCATATACCCGGTTGGTGCAGAAAATAGGTTTCTGGTTACATGGACCGAAAGGAGAGAAGCGTTTCAAGTCGGCCTGCAGATGCTTGGTAATGTCTTTAAAGTCAATTTCAGCATCTATGTTGAGCATCGGTTCTGTCTGTTGAGGCGAAATATGCTCTTCTACATAATGCTGGAACCTGTCTCTGAACTCTCTAACCTTATCCCACTTCAAGGTAAGTCCGGCAGCATAGGTATGACCACCGAAATTGAGCAGGAGGTCGCGACAACTCTTGATGGCTGAGTAGATGTCAAATCCCGTTACGCTACGTGCTGAACCTGTAGCCATATCACCATCCCGGGTCAGAACAATGGTAGGGCGGAAGTAGATTTCGGTGAGTCGGGAAGCAACAATGCCAATGACTCCCTTTTTCCAGCCTTCATCATAGAGCACGATGCTGGAATTGTGTTTCATGCTTTCCAAACGCGATACGATGCCGTTGGCTTCTTCAGTCATCTGCTTGTCTATGTCTTTGCGCTGCTCATTGTACTCATTGATGTGTCTGGCCATGCGCAGGGCTGAGGAATAGTCTCTTTCTACCAGCAGATCTACGCTCAGCTTGCCGTTCTCCATTCTGCCTGAAGCATTGATACGGGGACCAATCTTGAACACAATATCGCTCATAGAGAGCTCGCGTCCGTTCAGTCCGCAGATGTCGATGATGGATTTCAGACCGATACTTGGATTGGTATTCAGCAACTTAAGACCATGGAAGGCGAGTATTCTGTTCTCATCTACCACCGGCACAATGTCGGCAGCAATACTCACGGCGCAGAAGTCGAGCAGAGGAATGAGCCTGGAGAACGGAATGTTGTTGTTCTTGCAAAAGCCTGCATAAACTTGAATCCTACACCGCATCCGCAGAGATGCTTGAATGGGAATGGATCGTCAGGACGCTTCGGATTGAGTATGGCCACAGCAGGTGGCATCACATCGTCAGGAACGTGATGGTCGCAGATAATGAAGTCTATTCCTAGACTTTTGGCATATTCTATCTCCTGAATAGCCTTGATTCCGCAGTCTAGAATAATAATCAGTTTTACACCAGTCTGATGAGCAAAATCTATTCCTTTCTTACTCACTCCGTAACCTTCGTCGTAGCGGTCGGGAATGTAGTAGTCGATGTTTGAATAGAATTGCTGCAAGAATTTGTACACCAGGCAACGGCGGTGCATCCGTCTACGTCATAGTCTCCGTAAACAAGGATACGTTCCTTTCTACCATAGCATCGTTCAGGCGGTCTACGGCAATATCCATGTCTTTCATCAGGAATGGATTGATGAGATCTGAGAGTTGTGGACGGAAAAACCGTTTGGCTGCAGACTCTGTCGTAATCTCGCGCTTGATGAGCAAATGGGCAAGAACTGGGCTCATATTTAGCTTGGCGCCTAATTCTTCAGCTGCTTTTTGCTGTTCAGGTGTTGGTGATTCGTAATTCCATTTAAAATGCATTTTAATTATTTTTTATTTCTGCCCCCAAAGTTACGAAAATAAAATGACAAAAGGAAATGTTTAGGGAGGAAATTTACTAAATTACCTAGAAATAAGTAAAAATAAGACTTGTTGGCAACCCAAAATAAGTAAATAAGAGATTTTCTTGGCAACAAAAAAGGCAGCAAACTCATCGGTTTGCTGCCCCTTGAATATTTTTGTTTAGGAGAATGTCCATAGAAAACCTATAGACTATAAACTTTTAACTATTAAAACTCTCCTAGATTCCGAGCTTCTTGCGGATGTCCTTAGGAAGGGCGTTCTTGTTAACCATGAAGTCCATAGTCTTGTAAGCTACGAAAGCCTTGGTCATGTACCAGGTTCCCTTGTAGTCACCATACTCGCCCCAAGAGTTCTTAACCATGTAGTACTCCTTGCCGTTCTGATCCTTAGCGATACCGTAGATGTGCATACCGTGGTCATCAGTTGTCTCCCAATTGTCGAATGCTTCCTGACGCATAGCCTGTGTAGGAACAATCTCAGGAGCATTTACGCCGAGAGAATCAAACTTCTCCTTCTTCTCGTCCTTAGAGAGCTTGAACCAATGGTCAGCATCTGTACCGGCCATAGAGCGAACCTTCTTTACGTCGTAAGCGATACCGAGACCCTTGCGAGTGAAACCGTCTTCTGTTACGTCACCGCCCCAAGCTACTGTGTAACCGTTGTTTACAGCGTTGTCGATGATCTTGCAGATGTCTTCCATAGGAACGTTGTAACTCAAAGGCCAGCGCCAGTTATCCTGTACCTCAACAGCAAACTTGCTCCACATTGGGTGGTGGGTGTAGCTGGTAATGGTTACATAATCATCAAGATTCAAACCGAGACTCTGGCAGAAGCTCTGTGGAGTATACTGCTTGCCCTCGTATGTAAACTTCTCAGGAGCCTTACCGATGTAAGAGTCGATGATGCCCTGAAGACCGCTCTTCCAGGCTGGAGAAAGCTTCTTAGCTGTGCTCTTTGCTACTGCCTCTACGTATGGAGTCATTACATTGAAGAACTCACCGAAGTTAGCCAAAGAGTCACCTGTCAATGAACCTGGTGCAGGCATGGCAGACTCAGGTACAATACCATAGTGCTGCAAAGCATAGAGTACATCGTAGGCGCTACCACCCTCAGAGAAGCTCACGTCGCCGTGCATTCTTACAGCCACTGTGGCGCGGTCCATATAAGTCTTGTTGGCTACGAACATTTCGCTGAGGTCGTAGGTCTTGCCTGTCTTCTTCAAGATTTCGCTCTCGAAGTAGCTGAGGGTAGAGTAAGCCCAGCACGTACCACTGCGGTTCTGGTCCTTGATGCTAGTGATAGGATTCTGCTTTACTACAGTAAATACAGGTTTGTTCTTTGCTACTTCTGCAGAGTCTGCAGCTTTCTTCGCATTTGCTCCTGTGGCTACCAAAGCCATCAAGGCTGCAACAATCATAGTTTTCTTCATGAATTCTTTTCTCTTTATATTAATGTTCTTGTTATATCTTCTCTCTGATTCCTTTTTCTGAAATGATTTCTCTTTCAGGAATTTTATTCCTTGTTGGCTGCCATGAACTCCTCAACATCTTTTGGATGATAAGGTATGCGGTCTTTGCCCAGGAATCTGCAACTATCTTTGGTGATGAGTACATCGTCCTCAATTCGGATACCACCGAAATCTTTATAGGTCTCAATCTTGTCGAAGTTGAGGAATTCTGCACAGTGACCGGATGCCTTCCAGTCGTCGATGAGGGCAGGATGAAGTAAACTCCCGGCTCGTCGGTTACCACGAAACCTTCCTGCAGACGGCGACCCATACGCAGGCAGTTGGTACCGAATTGCTCCAGATTAGGGCGTACCTCTTCGTCGAAACCAACGTTAATCTGGTCGAGGTTCTCCATGTCGTGAACATCCATTCCCATCATGTGGCCCAAACCATGAGGCAGGAACATGGCGTGTGCTCCAGCCTTTACAGCCTCTTCTGTATCACCCTTTGCAAGTCCGAGCTCCTTCATGCGGTCGAAGAGCAGGCGGCAAACAGAGAAGTGTACGTCTGCCCATTTTACGCCTGGCTTGGCTACATCCAGTGCATGGTCGTGGCATTCTTCTACAATAGAGTAGATTTCCAACTGGCGCTGGCTGAACTTTCCGCTCACTGGCATGGTGCGGGTGTTGTCTGAACAGTAGTTGTTCATAGTTTCTGCACCTGCATCACAGAGTGCCAGTCTGCCTTCTTCCAGTACATTCATAGATGGATAACCATGCTGAATTTCACCGTGCTGACTGAAGATGGTTGGGAAACTGACCATGGCTCCGTAAGAGTGGGCAATGCCGCTTACCTGACCTGCAACATATTTTTCTGTCACACCCGGACGTACGAGCTTCATCGCTGTGGTATGCATCTTGTATCCGATGACAGCAGCACGCTCCAATTCCTCGATTTCTTCCTGGGTCTTAGTTGAACGCATCTTCACAACAGCCTTGATGAGGTCCATGCTGGCCTCTTCTTTCTGCTGGTTAGGATGGATGCCCAGAAGGTCGAATACCTGCAGCTTGATGTCGTAGCGGTAAGGTGGCAGAAAATGAATCTTGCGCTTCTTCGACATGGCGTCGTTGCAGATAGTCTTGAGTGTTTTCATAGGTGCTGAGTTGTGAACGCCTACCTGTGCTGCAAGATCATGAACACTGTCAACGCTTCCGTACCATACGATGTCTACGAGGTCGATGTCGTCACCAATCAGGGTTTCAATATCGTTGTCTATATCTATCACACCTACCAGACCGTCGCGCTGCAATCCGAAATAATAGAGGAATGTCGAGTCCTGACGGAAAGGGTAATATCCGTTATTAGGGAAATTACATGGTGAATTGTTATTTCCGAAAAGTATAATTACGCCGCTTTTCACAAGCTTCTTCAACTCCTGTCTGCGGCTGATGTAAGTCTCTTTGCTGAACATATTTTTAGTATTTTACATTATTTTGCTTGCAAAGTTAGCAATTATTTCCCAAAAAATACGTATCTTTGCAAGCAAAATTGAATAAAATGCGTAAATTTATAAATAATTAATATAAAAACGGCTTTTTGATAGACAAAATGTAAGAAAATTGTCTATGCTGCGAGCAAAATATAATTATTTTCAGAATTTTAAAAGCAGAGAGTGTGTTATGAAATTGAATTTGAAAACAACAGGTTTGGTTCTTGAGGGAGGAGGCATGCGAGGGGTCTTCACTAGTGGGGTACTGGATGCCTTCATGAAGCATGATGTTCATTTCCCTTATACGGTGGCTGTATCGGCTGGGGCATGTAATGGCATGTCGTATATGAGCCGCCAACCTCGGCGTGCCCGTATCTCTAACATCGATTATCTGGCCCGATACCAGTATATCGGTATTCGCCATCTGGTGACTCAGGGGTGTATCTTCGACCGCAAATTGCTCTACGATAAGTTTCCGAACCAGCTCTTGCCTTTCGATTTTGATACCTATTTTAAGTATGCCGATGGTTTCGAGATGGTTACTACCAATTGTCTTACGGGCAAGGCTATGTATCTTTCCGAGAATCATGACAGGCAGCGTGCACTGGATGTTGTGCGTGCTTCCAGCAGTTTGCCATATGTGAGCAAGATTGTGGAAGTGGATGGCATTCCGATGTTGGATGGTGGTATTGCGGACAGTATTCCGGTACAGCACGCCATTGACATGGGGTGGCAACACAATGTGGTTGTCCTGACTCGCAACAAAGGATGGCGTGATATGGGCAAAGACCATAAGATACCTTATTTATATAAGAACTATCCTCGCCTGCGTGTGGCTCTGAGTCACCGTCATCGGCTTATAACGAACAGATCCAGCTTGTAGATGATCTGGAGGCTGCGGGTAAGATTACCTGTATCCGTCCAATCCGTCCGTTGGAAGTTGGCAGAATAGAGAAGGATACCGATAAACTGGAACGCCTCTACGAAGAAGGTTTCATGCTGGGTGAGGCTTTCTGCGAAAAATGCGTAGAAAAAGAATAATATTAATAAGGTGTAGTTGATAAATAAGGTGTAGAGTTTTAGTATATGGCTTGAGAATGAGTAGAACGGTGATTAGGAACGGATTACACCGTGCCTAAAAATCACCGTTCTGGGTATGATAGTAATCAGCAATGATTTCTTCTTATTTCAGCAGGTCAGGGCGCAGGCGCTTGGTTCTTTCCATGGCCTGGTCGAATTCCCACTGGCGAATCTTGGCTTCGTTGCCACTGAGCAGAATCTCCGGAACCTTCCATCCCTTGTAGTCGGCAGGACGGGTGTAGATAGGGGCGGCAAGAATGTCGTCCTGGAAACAGTCGGAAAGTGCACTCTGTTCGTCGCTGATAACACCCGGAACCAGTCGGATGACGGCATCTGAGATGATGGCTGCGGCAAGTTCGCCACCCGTTAGCACATAATCACCTACACTGATTTCGCGGGTAATGAGATGGTCGCGCACACGCTGGTCAATACCCTTGTAGTGACCGCAGAGGATGATGAGGTTACCCTGCATCGACATTTCGTTGGCTATCTTCTGGTTGAAAGTTTCACCATCTGGCGAAACATAAATCACGTCATCATACTCGCGCTCTGCCTTCAGTGCAGCAATGCAGCGGTCTATTGGTTCACATTGCATCACCATGCCGGCACTTCCGCCGTATGGATAGTCGTCCACACGCTTCCATTTATCTAATGTGTAGTCACGCAGGTTGTGCAGATGAATCTCCGCTAGACCCTTCTTCTGCGCACGTGCCAGAATGGACTCATTGAAGAATCCCTCCAGCATCTCTGGTAATACTGTAATAATGTCTATTCTCATAACATCTGCAAAAATAATAAATAATGCGGAGAGTACCAAAAATTTTTGCTTTTTCTTTCATTTTAACTCCTCTTTTCTTCACTTTCCTTTCTTTTTTCTCTGTTTTCCTGCCTTTCTGTAGCCATTCTTGTCTTTTCATATCATAATCCTGCTTTTCCGGAGAAAGAGAGTGATTAACGTATAAATATGCAACAAAATTATCAAAAAACAGAAAAATCATATCAAAATGATAAATTTTCGATAAAACATGCTACTATTTGTAGAAAAAGTTGTATTTTTGCAAACAGAATTGCTCGAAAGATGTATAATTAATTAAAATTGTGAACAAGATGATATTGGACATTGAAATGCTGAGAAGCTTTTACGCTTCGTATTCGGAAAGTGTAGCCCAGGCTAAGGCTACGGTGAAACGACCTCTTACTTATGCCGAGAAGGTGCTCTTTGCGCATCTTTTCGACCCTACACAGTTGCGACCATATAAAAGAGGTATAGAATATGTTGACTTCCGTCCTAATCGCGTGGCGATGCAGGATGCGACTGCGCAAATGGCACTCTTGCAGTTCATGAATGCGGGTAAGGACAAGGTGGCCGTACCTGCTTCCGTACATTGTGATCACTTGATTCGTGCCGATGTGGGCGCAACACAAGATCTTCCTGAGGCTTGCAAGACCAATAAGGAGGTTTACGACTTCCTGAAGTCTGTTTCTCAGAAATACCATATCGGATTCTGGGGACCAGGTGCCGGAATCATCCATCAGGTAGTGCTCGAAAACTATGCATTCCCTGGAGGTATGATGGTGGGTACCGATTCTCATACTCCTAATGCCGGCGGTCTCGGCATGGTGGCAGTAGGTGTAGGTGGTGCTGATGCCGTAGATGTGTTGACCGGTCAGCCTTGGGAACTCAAGATGCCACGCCTCATCGGTGTGCATCTTACAGGCAAACTCTCTGGCTGGGCCACTCCTAAGGATGTGATTCTCGAAATCCTCGGCATTCTTACCGTAAAGGGCGGAACCAACGCCATCCTCGAATACTTCGGCGAGGGATTGGACAGTATCTCTACCACTGGCAAGGCTACCATCTGTAACATGGGAGCCGAATTGGGTGCCACATGCTCTATCTTCCCATTCGACCAGAATGCCAGCGAGTATCTCCGCAAGACAGGCCGTGAAGAAATTGCATCTCTCGCACAGATGAATGCAGCCGAACTCCGTGCTGATGATGAGGTGTTGGCAGATCCGTCTGCTTTCTACGACCAGATTGTTGAAATCGACCTTTCTAAGGTTGAACCTCATCTTAACGGTCCGTTCACTCCAGATGCAGCCACACCAATCTCTCACATGAAGGCAAAAGGTCCTGCCAACGATTATCCGATGGTAGTAGAAGTAGGATTGGTAGGTAGCTGTACCAACTCTTCTTATCAGGACTTGGCCCGTGCTGCCAGCATTGCCCGTCAGGCTTATGAGAAAGGTATTGAGGTAAAGGGACAGCTTATCATCAACCCGGGTTCAGAGCAGATTCGCTATACAGCCGAGCGTGATGGCATCCTTGATGATTTCAAGAAGATTGGAGCCCTCATCATGACCAATGCCTGCGGTCCTTGCATCGGACAGTGGAAGCGTCATACCGATGATAATTGCGCAAGAATGCCATTGTTACCTCTTTCAACCGAAACTTCCGCCGCCGTGCTGATGGTAACCCTAATACGTTTGCCTTCATCGGCAGTCCAGAGCTCACCGTGGCTCTCACCATTGCGGGCCGTCTCGACTTCAATCCGGCTACAGATACCTTGCTGGATAAGGAGGGCAACAGCGTGATGCTCGATGCGCCTACAGGTTTCACCTTCCCACCTAAGGGGTTTGCCGTAGAGGATAAGGGATTCATTGCTCCAAGCGAAGAAAATGCCAATGTAGAGGTAGTCATTTCGCCTGACAGCAACCGACTCCAGAAACTTGCTCCGTTTGCTCCATGGGATGGAAAAGACCTGACAGATATGCCGCTTCTTATCAAAACCGAGGGCAAATGTACCACCGACCACATCTCTATGGCGGGTCCTTGGCTGAAGTTCCGTGGACATTTGCAGAACATCTCCGACAACCTTTTAATGGGTGCCGTTAATGCCTTTAACGGTGAGAGCAATAAGGTGAAGAACCAGTTGGATGGTGCTTATGTCGAGGTTTCTACCGCTGCCAAGGCTTACAAGGCAAAAGGCATCAGCAGCATCGTGGTGGCAGAGGATAACTATGGTGAAGGTTCTTCCCGTGAGCATGCAGCTATGGAGCCTCGTTTCCTCAACGTGAAGGTGATTCTCGCCAAGAGTTTCGCCCGCATCCACGAAACCAACCTGAAGAAGCAGGGTATGCTTGCCCTCACATTCTGCAACAAGGATGATTATAATAAGGTGCAGGAGGACGACCGCATCTCTTTGACAGGTTTGAAGGAGTTTGCTCAAGGTTCTAAACTCACCGTCACCCTGAAGCACAAGGATGGTTCTGAGGATAGTTTCGAGGTTGAGCATACTTATAATGATACACAGATTGCATGGTTTAAGGCTGGTTCTGCATTGAACTTTGCAGCAAAGAAATAATAGTTGTAGCCATGCAGCTAAAAAAGTAACGGTTATGAATAAAGAATATTTAATATATAAATTAAGCGATGAGGTAAAAAACTCATGCAAGATTGATAAGGATGCATTCAAGAAGTTCAATGTGAAGCGTGGACTTCGTAATGAGGATGGCTCTGGTGTGTTGGTCGGACTGACCAATATCGGTAATGTAGTGGGTTATGAGCGCGATGCAGAAGGTAAGTTGACCCCTACAGAGGGTAAACTTTATTATCGTGGTTATGAACTTGATGACCTGGTAACTCCTCTCTTGAAGGAGAAGCGTTTCGGATTCGAGGAAGTAGCCTTCCTGCTGCTCTCGGGCCAGTTGCCTGATAAGGAGGAATTGGATGCTTTCAGAGAACTCCTGAACGATAATATGCCGCTTGATCATCGTACGATTACCCATATCATCGAGCTGGAAGGCAGCAACATCATGAACATCCTGGCCCGTTGTGTGCTTGAAATGTACACCTTCGATCCGAATCCGGATGACATCAGCCGTGACAATCTGATGCGCCAGAGCATAGAGTTGATTGCCAAGTTCCCAACCATCATCGCTTATGCATACAACATCTACCGTCACTCTGTTCAGGTAGAAGTCTGCATATTCGTCATCCTCGTGAGAATCTCTCTATTGCTGAGAACTTTCTTTATATGATGAAGCATGAGAACTATTCCGAACTGGATGCCCGTATGCTCGACCTGCTCCTGATTATCCAGGCAGAACATGGTGGTGGTAACAACTCTACCTTTACTGTACGTGTAACATCTTCTACCCGTACAGATACTTACAGTTCTATTGCTGCAGGTATCGGTAGTTTAAAGGGTCCTTTGCATGGTGGTGCCAATATCAAGGTTATCAATATGTTCCACCACTTGAAAGAAGCTATCAAGGATTGGGGTAATGTAACAGAACTTGATACTTACCTTAAGCGAATGCTTAACAAGGAGGCTTATGACAAGACAGGTCTCATTTATGGTATCGGTCATGCGGTCTATACTTTGAGTGACCCACGTGCCGTTGAACTGAAGCGCCTGGCAGGTGAACTTGCCAAGGAAAAGGGTAGAGAAGACGAGTATAATTTCCTGAAGTTGATAGAGCAGGAAGGTATCAAATGTCTGCAGGAACACCGTGGAGGCAGCAAGCCAGCGTGTGCAAATCTTGATTTCTACAGTGGCTTTATCTATGAAATGATTGGTTTGCCACAGGAAATCTATACACCTATTTTCGCCATGGCACGTATCGTGGGTTGGACAGCCCATCGTATTGAAGAACTCAATTTCGAAGGCCGTCGTATTATCCGTCCTGCATATAAGAATATTCTTGGCGAACTGGAGTATAAGCCACTTAATGAGAGATAAAATTCCTCTTTGTTATTATACAAGAAAGGCAATGCCCGTCGTTGGGTGTTGCCTTTTCCTGTCTATATACAAGCAGGCTATTGTCAAGTGATGCAGTGAAGTTCTTGTTTTGACCATTAGAATTAATATACGTTAAATATTCAAAGTAGTATGTTGTAATTTTGGAGAAATGAATAATTATTCTTATCTTTGTAGCCGAAAAGTATAAAGAAAAGTATAAGTATTGAAGTTTTAACCGTCTAGTTTTAAGACAAAACAGTAAATGGATTGCATGGAAAAAGAATTTGAAGATTACTGGAATAAGCACCAGAAAAGATTAATCTTGAATGCTCCAAAAGCACTACGCGATGAATATTTCGAATCAACCAAGCTTGACAGCCCGATAGATTGGGTCTGTTTTATCCTGCCTGTGGCTTTGGGCATTGGCCTCCAGCCAATTTTGGATATTCAGAGTGAGATTCTCTCTTGGGCAGTAGTATTGCTTATTGTGGTAGTTTGTTTTGCTGTGATGCAGCTGGTTAAGCCTATGTTGCAGAAAAAGAAATCTACCATACAAGTGGTCAAGAGCATTAAAGCTTTTTATTATGAAGTATACAAGAAAAATGGTTTAAAGAAATTAGAGAGGGTGTGTCATAAGTCTGTGACGCACCCCTTTTAATTTTTTGCCTTTTCACAGATACGAAATCTTTAAAAAACATTTTTATTTACAACAAAGCCCAAACTTTCACAAGCTCGGGCTTTGTCTTT
>ENA-OQDW01000046-OQDW01000046.1-human-gut-metagenome-genome-assembly--contig:-NODE-46-length-43176-cov-2.831285_pt1 | contig 43176 bp, 49 predicted proteins | sample MGYA00242784_ERZ504613 | MGnify/ENA primary metagenome ERZ504613 (study PRJEB26092, sample SAMD00036330) | human gut metagenome | host: Homo sapiens | study: EMG produced TPA metagenomics assembly of...
TTTGAAATCAATCAGGCAGTCAGCGATCTTGTGAGGGCCGGCAGTCTGGAGGAAGCGGCGCAGGAAGGCGATACGGTTTATCGCGTGACGGACCAAGGCCGTTCCGCCGCGCAGACGCTGGAGGTAAACCTCCCCCGCTCTGTGCGGGAAAAGGCGGTGAACGCTGCAATCCGGCTGCTGACCCGTGCGAAGCGCGAGCAGGAAAACCGGATTGACATTGAAAAACTTGAAAATGGGTATCATGTTACTTTTACGATCTATGATTCCACAGATGAGCTTTTAAAGCTGACGATCTTTGTAGCGGACAGCATGCAGGTAGAAACGGTGCGAAAAAACTTTTTGAACGACCCAGTGAAGCTCTATTCCAACATTATCGCGTCACTGACGGTGGAATAAAGAAAATTTAAATGGAATTAACCTAACACCGCAGAAGCTTTTCATGAAGTCTTCTGCCGGTGTTAGGTAAACACTTTTTACCCTTCCAAGGCATCCCCCTGCACATCTGTGAAGGAACCGGCGGCAATCATAATAAGATCAACCAGCGCCCCAACGCCGAGACAGCCAACAGTCAACAGATAAAGCACGCCGGTGCCCATCTTACCCACATAGAAACGATGGATACCGAGGCCGCCAAGGAAAAGACAGAGAAAGAAGGCGACCCAGCGGTTGTGGGGTTGCGGGTGGAAGTCAAACTCTTCTTCCCTTTCTTCGATGGAAACGGACTGTTCTCTATTACGAAAAGAAAAAATGACCAAACCAACTGAAAACGCCAAAGTGAAAGCACGAAACAAAAAATCAAACAGGATGATCAGCAAAATATGCGGGTAGTCAAAATAGCGGTCCAAATCAGTTTGAGTAAGGCTGTAAATGCTTGAAATCACAAGGAACAATGATAAAAGTAAGATTGGTATTGCAACCAAACCAGTTACCTTTCCCCTTGCCTGACCGCTTAAAAGCAAAATAGATAAAATGACAAATACAAACATCAAAAAGAATTCGACTGTAATCAGAAATAAATTCGTAGGCCAAATGAAATAGGTTAATAAATCTGCCATCCAACAAAGCGACAGGATGATAGCAAAAATTCCAAACGTCCGTTTATATTTCAGATCAATCGCTACATCTTCTAATTCCGCCTGCATAGGCTGAACCATATATGAAGTAACATCATCCGGTGCTTCTGCAACAATGTCGATCTGCTTTCTCCCACATTGTGGGCAAAACCGATCTTCCTCCTCTATTTCCTTCCCGCAATATCGGCAAAACATCCATAAACCCCTCCTCTACACTTATTTTTATTTTATCAGATTCTCTTTTATTTGTAAATATATACAGATTCAACTTTTGAAATGTAGATATTTGTAAATATAGTGAATAAAATTGGGCTGCTATGCCCCGCAAAGCGGAATATAGCAGCCCAATCTTTATTTGCTGTTTTCGTTATCGCACCGTTGCGCCGAACGGCATCAGAGCAAGCTTTGCCAGCTTAAAGCACTGCTTGCCAAAGGGGATACCGATGATCGTAACGCACAGCACCGCGCCGAGCACAGCGGCTTCCACAGCCATGGGAATCCCACTAAAAATCAACCAAAAAATATTACAGACGACGGAAACCGCGCTTCCTCCATATTCAACCTCCTTGCCAAATGGAAAAAATGCAAGCTTCGCAAACTTGAAGCACTGCTTCCCAATGGGGATACCAACGATCGTGATGCACCAGAGCACACCAGCAGCCACCCAGCTGAGACCGGTCCACAGCCCGCCGAACAGAAACCAAAGAATATTTCCCAGACAGCCCATTCCAGCCGCCTCCCTTTCTCAATATGCCACGCCAAAATGCGACAGGCTTTGGTTTCATTCTATGGAAAAAGCTGCGACGCGTCAATGGTAAAACGGGCTTGGGGAGAAAGTTTACACGGCGGGAACAGACGGGAAACAAATTATTCAAATCTATGGCCGATGCCTATGGACGGATCGGGAAACCAAAACTTCCGGCCGATTGGTTTCGAAGAGCAGCAGAGGCTCTCTCCCGTGCGGTCCTTCAATCGATTGATCGGCAAAGTTTTTCCACTTTCCTCATCAATTTTGCGTTTTCTCTTGACAAAGCCGCTTGCCTGCGCTATGATACCATTATATTCATAGTAATTATATAGGAATTGCATGAATAGATCTATTTCGGGAGCGACTAACGTGAAAGGAGCTTTCACGCTGCGAAAAATTGGCTTTTTGATTTGAAAGAGCAATTTACGCTTTACGGAATCGCCATTTTTATTCCTGTTTTAGTCGCCTTCGGCGAAATGGAGGTTATGAGAAACAAATGAAACATACTCAGACATGCCGCTTTGTTTTTCGAGAACGAATGTGTCGCCGCTGAACGAAGCACAGCCAAACATCCTGAAAAAGTGACGGAAGGGAATGGATTGAATGTCTGAACAAAAAAATTATCGCTTTGAAACCTTGCAGCTCCACGCAGGTCAAGAGTCGCCCGACCCCGCTACCGGCGCGCGCTGCGTGCCAGTCTATCAAACGGCAGCCTATGTATTTGAAAACACCGCACAGGCAGAGGCACGGTTTGCGCTGGCGGAGCCCGGCAATATCTACAGCCGGCTGACCAATCCGACGCTTGATATCTTTGAGCGGCGCATGGCGGCGTTGGAAGGAGGCGTTGCGGCGCTGGCCACTGCATCCGGCGCGGCGGCAATCACCTATGCGGTACAAAATATTGCGCACGCAGGCGACCATATTGTATCGTCGCAATCCGTTTATGGCGGCACCTACAACCTCTTTGCCCATACGCTGACCGAAAGCGGGATTGAAACCACCTTTGTGGACGGCGACAGCCCGGAGGCCTTCGCAGCCGCCATCCGCCCAAACACAAAAGCCTTTTTTGTGGAATCACTGGGCAACCCAAATTCCAATGTGGCGGATATAGAACGCATTGCACAGATCGCGCATACAAACGGCATTCCCCTGATTGTGGATAACACCTTTGCCACCCCATACCTCCTTCGGCCAATCGAATATGGCGCGGATATTGTCGTGCATTCGGCAACGAAATTCATTGGCGGGCACGGTGCGGCTATCGGCGGCGTGATTGTGGACGGCGGCAAATTCGACTGGGCCGTCTCCGGAAAATTTCCCTGCCTGACCGAGCCGGACCCTAGCTACCACGGCGCTGTTTTTACACAAGCGGCTGGGGCTGCGGCTTATGTGACGCGTATTCGCGCCGTATTGCTGCGCGACACAGGCGCAACGCTCAGCCCCTGGCATGCGTTCCTCTTTTTGCAAGGGCTCGAAACGCTCTCCCTGCGCGTAGAGCGCCATGTGGAAAATGCGCTCAAAGTGGCGGCATATCTTTCAAACCACCCGAAGGTGAAGCGCGTCAATCACCCCTCCCTGCCGGGTAGCCCGACGCACGCCTCTATGAGCGCTATTTCTCACGCGGCGGCGGCTCGATTTTCACTTTTGAAATGGAGGGCGGCGAGGCGGCGGCAAAAGCGTTCATCGACCGGCTCAACATCTTCTCCCTGCTGGCAAATGTGGCAGATTTGAAATCTCTCGTCATTCATCCCGCAAGCACGACGCATTCCCAACTCAACAAGGAAGAATTGGAGGAATGCGGAATCTATCCGGGCACGGTACGGCTCTCTATCGGCACGGAGCATATTGACGACTTGCTGGAGGATTTAGCGCAGGCGCTGGCATAATGCGAAAGAGCGCGTTGCATCATTTGAATCTACGCAGAAATAACGGGAGTGTTGCAAAATGAAATATTTTGCAACACTCCCGTTTATTACAAACGAAGTGAGTAACAAAGCAATGCTTGCCGTAGCCACACCGCATGGGGCGCAGGCAAGCCACGTTCGCCCGTATGAACAGCTTGCGTCATCTACAATTGGAACCCCACATTATTTTCTATTTCCCCTGGCAAGAACGGCGAACGCAAAACTGCCCCCTGCTTTGCTCATTGCTTTTGGCTAATCTTGCCGCTCTCACGGTCTTTGATATAAGAAGACGTGGTGGGAATAACGAAACGCATTCCCTTCTCGACGATTTCAAAGGTGCGATCCGTTACATACTCGCACTCGCCATCAATATTGACGGCGCCGGGGTGTCGCTGTGAATCGTCATCTTTTTGCCGCGGCTGAAATGGGTGATATCCCAGCCCAGATGCATACCTTTTTTATACTTCGGCAGGAGCGTCAGCAGCTTGAGCTACCATTTTTCTTCTCCACTACAATAAAATCGAGCACGCCGTCATCCGGCACTGCGAGCGGGGCCGCTTTATAGCCGCCGCCATACCAGCGGGAGTTCGCGCCCACGCAAAACAGCAGCGTCATCTTTTTTGGCTCACCGCCGTCGATGGAAACGGTAAACTCATTATTAAGCTTACGGAAAACGCAATAAACCGCCGCAGCCGTATAAGCCATATCGCCCTTCATAAACGGGAGTTTCTTGAAGGCTGCCTGCTTTGCGCAACCTCGGCATCAACGCCCATGGAGCACTGGTTGATGGCAATCTTATCGCCGCACTTGATGCAATCCAGCTCAAGGGCGGTGCCATTGACCTGTGCGTCAATATTCAAAAACTGCTCCTGTGTGCCAAAAAGCCGGATAAAATCATTCCCCGATCCAAGGGGCAGCACCGCTACTTCCGCATTGGGGTGGCCAAATGCGCCGTTGACCGCCTCAAATAGCGTTCCGTCGCCGCCGCAGGCATAAAAGCGAACCGGCTGGCCCTTCGACGCCTCCGCCCGAATAAAGTCCTGCGCGGCATGGGGGGAATCCGGCACATGGATTTCTGCATCCAGGTTATGCTCGTTTATGTACGCTTCAATCTGGGGCCGGATTAGCTCCAACGCCTTCCCCTTGCCTGCGCGCGGGTTGATAATGAACACATGCTTCATGCAATGATACCCTCCTGATGAAAATATATTGACTGGCAAGTAAACGAAACTGCGCCCATCGCAGCAGGCGCCCTGTGAAATCAGGCGCATTGCCTCTCCCACGAAAATTTTTGTTCCCTTTCCTACAAAACCGTTGAAACAAAAAGTTTCCTTCTTACCGCGCCTATTCGATACAAAGAATTGGGCCGGACGTCCGCACATCAGGGTGCAGTAGATCGTTTACTTGAAATACATATAAAGCTGGCATTTGATCATACCATTATATAACTTCCGCCTTTTATCAGCTCTTCTGCCGAACAAAGATTCAAATTGTTCAGATGGGCTAATAATATAATAACTCCATCCGCGTTTTTTGTCAAACTTTTTCCCCATAATTCTATATAATTCATTGGCCTGCTGAATATCGAGCATTCGCTCGCCATAGGGAGGATTGCAAATGAGCGTGCCCTTTTCTGTTTCGGGGGCGAAATCTCGCAAATCTGCCTGTTTCCATGCAATATTTGCCTGAACGCCTGCGCGCAGAGCGTTGGCCTTCGCAAGCTCGAGGGCATCCGCATCGATATCAGAGCCATAGGCCTGAAAATGCACATCCCGCTTGACCAAGTCGCGCGCACGCTCGCGCTCCTGTGCCCATGCGCTTTGGGGCAGGGCATCCCACCGTTCGGCAGCAAAATTACGGTTGACGCCGGGCGCAATATTTTGAGCCATCATTGCCCCCTCAATTAAAATCGTGCCTGAGCCGCACATCGGGTCATAGAGCGTATGATAATCCGCAAGCGGGCAAGGCTGCAAAGAGAGGCGGAGAGCGTTTCCTTCAAAGGCGCATAATTGGCCTGTAGGCGGTAGCCGCGCTTATGAAGCCCCGCGCCGGAGGTATCCAGCAGGAGGCTTGCTTCATCCTTCATGATAGAAAATTGGATTTGATGGATAGGCCCCGTCTCTTCAAACCACGGAATATGATAAACACTTTTGAGCCGCTCTACCACCGCTTTCTTGATGAGTGCCTGGCAATCACTCACGCTGAAAAGCGCTGAGTTGATGGAATACCTTCACGGGGAAGGCATCCTCCTGCCGATCCACGCTTCCCAAGGAAGCGCTTTTGTCCCCTCAAACAGCTCGTCAAAGGTTCTGGCGGGAAAGGAACCGATCAAGATTTGAATGCGCTCGGCAAATCGGCAATTGATATTGGCACGCGCAAGAAGATTCGCATCTCCGGAAAAGAGCACGCGCCCATTCTCTGCCGCCACATCAATTGCGCCCATATCGCGCAGTTCCTGTGCAATAAGGCTTTCCAAACCTAGAAGGCACGGCACTACACAGCGGATTTTCAGCTCGTTGCTTTGCATAAAATGATAACCATCCTTTTTGCCAATACTAATTCTCATGCTATACCCGAATGGCGGGCATCTACTCCAACAAAAGAGGCGCCAGGGCAAGCCCTGCCGCCTCTTCTGCTTATTTTATACGGATTGCGCCCAATGCGCAATCAAAACTTTCGGGAAACTCCTGCCAGCTGCCCTGCATTTATAGGGTATCCGGCTCAATCAAACCATAGCCGCCGTCTTTGCGGCGGTAGACGACATTAATCTGGTTAGTCACCGCATTGAGGAACACATAGAATTGATGACCCAGCAGATTCATCTGCAAAATTGCCTCATCCACATCCTGCGGCTTGTTCAGAGGAATCTTTTTTGTGCGTACCACATCGAAATCCAGCTCCTCTGAAACCGGCTCCATATCCGTATACGCATCAAACGCTCCGGAACGCAGCCTCTTTTCCACCCGGGTTTTGTTTTTACGGATCTGTCGTACCAGAGAATCAACGCAGCCGTCCAGCGCATCCTCATATCCTCCGCCCGCTCTTCCGCACGGAAAATCATGCCGCCGTGCGCGACGGTGATCTCCACAATCTTGGCGGATTTCTCCACGGTAGCGGTGATTTTGGCCTCCGCCTCCTCACCGAAAAAGCGCTCGATCTTTGCAAGCTTCTTTTCCGCATGTGTTTTGAAGGATTCTCTTGGCGTGCATTTGCGTCCGGTAATGGTTATTTTCATAACGACATCCCCTTCTTCTATATTGAATCCCTGAAGCGAAGCGGTATTCCGCCGCATCAAAGGGACCTACGAATAAGAATGCCCTCCTCTTGCTCTCATTATAGCACATATGCACAGAATAGCAAAGGGTTTACAAAATTTTTTTGAGATGTCTTGTAACATGGCAGCCAATATTGACCGCAACCGGCAAGCCTGCAATGTGGGTCGCCCCAGCCTCCACATTCACAGCGAAAGCCGTCGTTTTGCCGCCAAAGCCTGCGGGCCGATGTTCAGCCGGTTGATGCGTTCGAGCAGCTCCTCCTCCAATTGCGCGTAAAACGGCTTTGGGTTCCGCTGGGAAACCGGGCGGCAAAGCGCCTGTTTCGCCAGCAGGCGCAGCCTCAAAATCGCCGCCGATCCCGACGCGACCACCATCGGCGGGCAGGGGTTGCCGCCCGCCATTCGTACTGTGTCAACAACAAAATCTACAACGCCTGCCCGTCCGGCGGCTGGGGTCAACATTTGCAGGCGGCTCATGTTTTCACTGCCAAAGCCCTTGGGCGCGACGGTCAGCGTTACTTTTCACCCGGTACGATGCGCGTGTGCAGCACGGCTGGCGTATTATCGCCCGTGTTGATGCGCTCCAGTGGGTCGCCCACCACAGAGCAGCGCAGCAGCCCTTCCGTATAGCCCCGGCGCACGCCCTCCTGAACAGCGGCCTCAAAATCGCCGCCCGTGAAATGCACCTCCTGGCCGACCTCCGCAAACACAACCGCCATGCCGGTATCTTGACAGACGGGGATATCCAGCTCCCGCGCAGCGTCAAGATTATCGAGCAGATCCTGCATAATGCCTTGGGGGAGCGCCTGCTCCTCACAACCGGCGCAGGAGGAGATGCACTGTGTTAAATCTTCCGGCAGCCGTTTATTCGCCGCGACGCACAGTTCACGCACCGCATTTGTAACCTCTGAAACATCCATTTCCCGCATTAAAATAACCCATTCCTTTCTAACAGCCATACCCACCCCTTCCAAAGGGGCAAGGCCTATCTTTTCAAACAAATCCTGCCGGGGCGCCTCCTCTTTCATGCCTGATATAAAATCTCGCCGCCGCCTACCACCAGCGCCGGTTTTGCGGCAATGGTTAAGGGATCGCAGGGAAACAGAGAGAAATCCGCATCCTTACCGGGCTCAATCGAGCCCACGCGGCTAGAAATGCCACAGATCTCAGCCGGCGTGAGCGTGATGGCCCGCAGAGCCGCCTCATAGGGTAAGCCCTCCCGCACGGCAAGCCCTGCGCATATCGGCAAATATTGGATTGGAATCACTGGATGATCCGTGATGATCGAAATGCGCACGCCTGCCTTTTGCAAAATGCGGGCGTGGCCGGGGTGAGCTCGTGCAGCTCCGGCTTGCAGCGCTCAGAGATCAGCGGCCCGCTCATGGCAGCCACATGGCGCTTGGCAAGCGCATCCGCAATTTTGTGCCCCTGCGTGCAGTGAACAACCGCGTAATTCAGGCTGAATTCTTCCGCAATGCGCATGGCGGTACAAATATCGTCCGCGCGGTGCGCGTGAATATGAATGGGAAGCCCCTTTGTAAACAGCGGTTCCAACGCTTCGAGCTTGGCGTCGAATTCGCACAGCTCCCCTTCCTCCTGCGCACGCTTCTTTTTTTCAATATATTCCCGTGTTTTGGCGAGCTGCTCGCGGATAAGCGCGGCGGTCGCCATGCGCGTGGTGGGTGTTTCGTTCTTTTCATGATAGACGGACTTGGGGTTTTCACCGAGTGCAAATTTCATGGCAACAGGCGCTTTGATGACCATATCATCGATGAACCGGCCGTAGGTTTTCATTGCAATGAGCTGCCCGCCGATGGGATTGGCGCTCCCCGGGCCGGTGACAACGCTCGTCACGCCCGCGCGCACGGCCTCTTCAAAACAATAATCGAGGGGATTGACCGCATCGAGCGCGCGCAGCTGCGGGGTGCAGGGATCGGTCTGCTCGTTAATATCATCGCCTTCAAAGCCGAGAGAATCCTCGCAGATGCCAATGTGCGTGTGCGAATCGATAAATCCTGGCAAAAGCCGGGCGCCTCGCGCGTCGATCACCTCGCCTACCGAAAGCTTTGGGAGCTCCTCCATCGGGCCCGCTGCGACGATTTTACCTTTTAGGGTATCGACGAACCCGTCCTCGACGACCGGGCCGGAGATAGGGTAAATCTTTGCATGAATGATGCGCATAATTATGTATTTCCTTTCTTCACAATGAATCATCTATGCCCATTGAAAAGCCTATTCGAGCCGTTCCGCCAGCAGACTGCCGCCCATTTGATAGGCCTCGCTCATTTCCCTGCGCAAATTCTCATAAAAGGAAACCGCCGCCTGCCGCCGCTGCAACGCGAGCTCCGCCCCTCTGCGCGTATAAAACCGATCGTACAGGCCTTCTAGTTTCCGCTTGTATTCTTGAAAAAAGAGGCTGCGTATCGTTGAAGCCATCGGATACTTCCCACTCCTCCGTCAAGGAATACAAGGGTTCCCCAGCCTGGCCTTTATAACATATCGTGCGGGCAAGCCCGATTGCACCTGTCACATCGAGCTTGTCGCGTCAAAAAGAATCTTTTCCTCCGGGGTGACCGGCGGGCGGTCGGACCGAAACCGATGCCTTTCAATACAGGAAGCAACCTTCTCCGCAAAAGTGGGCGGAAATCCATTTTGAACGAGAAAGGCCAACGCCTTTTCCGCCCCCACGGCCGCATGGCATAGGGCCGGATTTTCAAACTGCTCCCTGCGCCCGATATCGTGCAGCAGGCAGGCGGCGATCAGCACATCGGAATCCACCGGCTCCTCAAATGAGGCGATATCCAGCGCCGCATACAGCACCCGGTAGATATGCTCCCTGTCATGGGCGCTGTCCCGCATGCAGGAAAGCATATAGGCCTCGATCAACCTGTAATCCTTCGTTTTCATGTAAATCCCCCCTTTTTTGTAACCGCTGATTGAACCGGTGCTTCCTTTACAGCGAGAAGCTTTCCGGTAGGAGCTGGGCGAGCGTGAACGCCCGGATTGCTCCGTCCGCCCCGCCGAGCAGGATGCGGAAATCGTCGAAACAGAATTCCCGCATGACCTGGCGGCACACGCCGCAGGGCGGGCAAAAGCCGGAACACGTGCCCTCCTTCCCGCCGACGACCGCGATGGCTATAAACGCCCGCTCCCCCTCGCTGACAGCCTTTGCAAACGCCGTGCGCTCCGCGCAAATGGTGGGTGAATAGGAGGAATTTTCAATATTGCATCCGAGATAGACCGCTCCGCTCTCTGCCAGCAGCGCCGCGCCAACCTGAAAGCCGGAATAGGGCGCGTAAGCGCGCGCCATAGCCGCCCGCGCAAGGGAGACGAGCTCTGAATCTGTCATAAAAGGTCCGTCCTTTCAATCCGGTTGGAATCCCATGGAGGTTATCACACTTTTCGGAGCATTCCTGCAAAGCTCTCGCCCGCAAGCGGGCCGTCCGCGCCCAAAAGCTCCAGAACCGTTTTGCCAATATCCGCAAAACTCTTCCGCGTGCCCAGCGGCACAGGGGCAATTTTTTCTCCATAGACGAGCAGCGGGATATATTCTCTCGAATGGTCGGTGCTCGGCGTTGCGGGATCGCAGCCGTGATCGGCGGTGATCATAAGCACATCATCCGCCCCCAAATGCGGCAGAAAACCAGCCAGCCAGCCGTCAAAGGCGGCAATGGCGGCGGCGTAGCGGCCACATCGTTGCGGTGGCCATACAACATATCAAAATCAACAAGATTGACAAAGCAGAGGCCGCGAAAATCCTCGTTTTCCAGCCGCCTTGTCTGCGCCATGCCATCCGCATTTCCTTTGGTTGGGATCGCGCGGGAGACGCCGCGCCCAGCAAAAATATCGCTGATTTTCCCCACGGCGACCGTTCCCCGGCCCTGCTCCCGCAGCAGGTCGAGCATTGTAACGCCCGGAGGCTCCAGGGAAAAATCGTGCCGGTTTGCCGTGCGCGTGAAGTGCGGATACACGCCGGTAAAAGGTCGGGCGATCACGCGGCCCACCGCATGTTTGCCCGTGAGCACTGCGCGCGCCTTGCGGCAGATTTCATAGAGCTCCTCCGGCGGGATAAGCGATTCATGCGCCGCGATTTGAAAAACACTGTCCGCGGAGGTATAGACGATCAGTTTGCCGGTCTCCAAATGCGCCCGGCCATAATCCAGGATGACCTGCGTGCCGGAATAGGGGCGGTTGCAGAGCACGCCGCGCCCAGTGGCCTGTGTGAAAGCGTCGAGCACCTCTGCCGGGAAGCCATCCGGATACGTCGGCAAAGGATGATCGGAAACCAGGCCCGCGATCTCCCAGTGCCCGGTTGTCGTATCCTTGCCCTTTGAGCGCTCAACGCAGCGGCCGTAGGCGGCAAGCGGCGCATTCACACCCTCCCGGCAATCCACACCCTCGATGTTGAAAAGCCCCAGCCTTTGCAACGTATCCGCCGGAAGGCCGGCGAGTGGGAAATGCTCGCCAGCGTGTTGCTGCCCGCGTCGCCATAGGCCGCGGCATCCGGCAGTTCGCCAATACCAAAGCTATCTAATACAATGAGAAAAATCCGCTTGCATGTGAGAGAGGGCATCATCGTTCCTCCATTTAATCAGCTGAATATAGTATACACTGCGCCATTCCCGCTTGCAAGCGTCCCATAGAGGGAATGCGGCAAACGAGCTTAAAACGCTTTGTCCTTGTCAAATCGCACCAAATGCGTTAAGATAAAGAATACTCATTTTAGTATCATAAGCGGGGAAAGAAGGTTTTATGTAATGTCGAAAGGAAAAAAAGCTGTGATTATCATTGCCGCCATCGTCGTTGTGCTGGCGGTGGCCGCGGGGATCATCCTAATGCCGCGCCACGGAAAAACGGTGGCGGATACTTGGTCGCCCTATGATACCTACGGCGGGCAGAAGTGGATCCGCACAATCGAAAAGCAAGCCGGGCAAGGATTTTAAAATTTTTAGCAGATCACCGACACGCAGCTCTATATGCTGCCGGGCGATAACAAAAAAGCGCTGGAATTGACAAAAGAGCTTGTCACGGAGGAAAAGCCCGACCTAGTGGTGCTGACGGGCGATAACGTATCCGCCCTGTTTACCGACTGGCTGATCGACGATGTGATCGACTGCATGGAAAGCCTCGGCGTGCCGTGGGCGCCTGTTTTCGGCAACCACGACGGTGAGGGCAAAGCAGATCTCAAATGGCAGGGCGAGCAATTTATGAAGCGGAGCACTGCCTCTATCAGCTGGGCCGAGCAATCTCACAGGCGAAGGCAACTATATCATCAATGTGACGGAAAACGGCAAAGTCATTCAATCCCTGATCCTGATGGATTCCGGCAATCATGATACCTACGGCGACGCTCCGGGGAAGAAACCTCCGCCTACGCCTATATTCACTACGATCAGATCGAATGGTATAAATGGGCCATCCGCAGCGTGAGCGCACAGCAATATGGCAGCTTTGACCCCGCCGGCGGCAAGGTGGTGGAATCCATGGCCTTCTTCCACATTGCACTGCCGGAGATGAAGGAGGCGCTCTTACCCTATCTTGATGAAAACGGCCTGGGCGAGGTGCCCGAACACCTTGGCTTTGGCGCGATTCGTGAAGGCATTGCCTGCCCGCCGCTTAACTCCGGGCTCTTCGACGCGATGAAGGAGCTTGGCAGCACCAAGAACATATTTTTCGGCCACGACCACGCAAATGACGCCTCCGTTGTATATGAAGGCATTCGCATGACCTACGGGGTCAAAACAGGCCCCAGCCCCAAACCATGGAACGACGCGGTCGCCTATGGCGGCACGCGGATTACGCTGAAGGATGCGGATCATTCCGTTCGGGTAGAGCATATCTACAAGGGCGGCCCGGAGAAATAACATCTTCCCTTTGCTCGCCATCAGCTCTCTCCTCCTCCCCAAACAGCAGATCATCGCGCGGATGGAAAACAGCCGCGCTATGCGCATCAAAGCGATCGTGTCGGGCAATTCCACATCGCGCTCCCATCGGCTTACCGCCGCCTCATCGCAAGACAGGGCGGCGGCAAGCTGTTTTTTTTGTGAGCGCGTGGCGCGTGCGGAGCCTTCGAATTCGCTCGCCGATCGTATGCCCCTCATGCTTGGCCGCGGCGAGCACCTGCGAGGCCTGCGAAACCACCTGAAACGAATTGGGCTCCGCCTTTTCCCACTCCAGGGCCAAGACGGCATATTGAATGCGGCTGTTAATCACCTCCTGCGCGCGGCGCAGCGTGCGGGAAACAGTGGAGCGGTTTAACCCCGTTTCCCGCGCGACCTGGGCGGGCTTTTCCCCCTCCAACCAACAGCGCTCCAGAAGCTGCCGCTGCGAGGGGCTCAGCTCCTCTTGAATAATCCGCTCCAGCGCCCGTGCCAGCTTGCAAACCGCTTGCCGATGGTGCTCTTCCTCCGGGGAGAGAAACGCCTGCTCGACCCAGCTCTGATAGGCGAAAAGATCCCAGCTATTTTGTGAGCAAGCGGTGGGCCGCCCGCCATTTTGCTTCATGATATCAAGCCTTTCTCTATTTTTCCCATTCTTATGGATATTTGTTCCGGCAATAAATAGAACAAATGTTCTTTTCTCAATTCTTATTATAGAGTCATTGTTACAATTTGTCAATATTATCAAAAATTAATTTTTTCTGCCGCTTGGGTTTTGAAAAAAGACAGCCCTAATATCCACAAAGCTTCCTTGCAGCCGCCTTTAAAAAAATACGCCGCAGGATACGAAAGGTATCCCACGGCGTATTTTGGGTTTGACGCCTGTTTAGTGGAGCGTTAGATCCGTGTAAATCATGCAGTGGTCGGAAGGAATACGGCCATCCACCAGGTCGGTTACCACACGGTAGACTTTTGGCGTGATAGTATCCTTCGTAACAAAGAGGAAATCAATCGGGCTTTTGCCCGCGAGCCCTTCCATATCAAAACCGTTGAAGGTGCCCATGCTCATGGTATCCGGCGCAAGGTATTTGCTATCGCCCAACGCGGCGGTCATCCCGCGGTAAACCTCGGAACCCTCCGACACATTAAAATCCCCTGTGCAAACCGTGGGCAGGTTCAGCTCTGCGATCTTATCCAAAATGATTTGCACGCTGTTTAAGCGCGCCTGTGCGCCGACGTGATCGAGGTGCGTGTTGAAATGCGCGTAGCTCTCCCCCGTCTCCTTATTGCGGAGCACCGCCCAAGTGCATATGCGGTTCAGCTGTGCATCCCAGCCCTTGGAAGGCTTCTGCGGTGTTTCGGAGAGCCAAAAGCTGCCGGAATCAACGAGATCATACTTCTCTTTCAGATAGAAAATCGGTGTGAATTCATCGAACACATAACCATCCCGGCCAATGCCACATAGGCATAAGCAGGCAGCTCCGCCTGAAGAGCAAGCAGCCAGCCAGGGTGCGCCTCCTGCAAGCCGATGGAATCGGGCGCATATTTTTTGATTGTTTCGGAAACCGCGCGGATGCGGAAGAGAAAGAAATTTTCACCCTCCCCCGCTGTTTGCACATTGAAGCTTGCAACACGCATAGCGCCGGGGAAAATCTCCACCTGCGCCGCAGGCGGATCATCCGGAATCTCTGGAAGGACGCCATCCGGAATTTTGACAAGCCCACCCGTCATAATAGACAGCAGCGCGCCAAAGGACAGGATCAGGGCGACAACCTTATTCATCACGAGTTTCAACAATGCCTGCATGACTGTTTACCATCCTTCTTCCCCTCGGTTGTGTGATTAGGCTTTATTTCATTACCACATCCGCATAGATCGCATAGTGATCCGACGCGAATCGGCCATTGACGCGATGATTCAGCACACGGTAAACCTGCGGGGCGACCGTGGCTTTGGTGACAAAAATATAATCAATCGGGCTTTTTTTGCTCATAAAGATTGGGAAATAATCGTGGTAGGTACCGCTCGCCATCGTATCCGGCGCGAGATATTTGCTATCTCCAATGAAGCGTCATTCATTAGGTTATAAACCGTGCTACCCTCATTCACATTGAAATCGCCCGTGCAAACCACAGGCATATCAAAAGAAGGATCTTTTCGCGCACCAGTTTCGCGCCGTTTACGCGCGCTTCCTCGCTGGCATTATCAAGATGCGTGTTCACATGCGCATAGGTGAAGCCTGTAGCTTTTTCTCGCAGGATCGCCCAGGTGCATAGGCGGTTGCAGCCGCCATTCCAGCCAAGGGACGGGAGCTCCGGCGTTTCAGAGAGCCAGAAGGTACCGGAATCGACCAGGTCATATTTATCCTTGCGGTAAAAAACAGGGTTAAACTCGCCCGCTTCCTGCCCATCATCGCGGCCCACGCCAACCCAGCCGTATTCCGGCAGGCCTTCGGTGAGATCCTCCATCCAATCCTTCAGCGCTTCCTGTAGGCCGAAGGAATCGGGCTTCGCATCCCGCAGGGTTTGGATGACCAGCGGCGCGCGGCTCTTCTCGGAGCGCAGGCCATCCCCGCCATAGCGGACGTTAAAGGATAGGATGCGCACCTGGCCTTCCGCCACCTGGGGCACCTCCACATTTGGCGGGAACAAAAACCCGCACAGGGCCGTGACCGCCGCTATGATTAGGGATAACACTTTACTGATGAATGCCATTTTTCGCTTCCCCTTCCATGATAATCGCCAATCCAGACAAAAAAGATTGGTCCTCTGCCTGTATCTTAGCACAATCCTCCCAAAAAGACAATGAGCATGCAGCAAAAATACTGCATGCTCACAAGAGGGAAAAGGGGATGCGGGGCGGCAGCGTTACTCAACCGCCCCGCCAACGAAAAGAGGTGTAGATATGAGCTATCCAAAAGCGGGACTTTATATACATCCGATCCTCTTTGGAGCCAGCGGGAGCCGGAAAAACGCCCAGAACGTTTTTCCGCCGTTACGCTCCCGCCGGCACGACAGGCTGGGAGAGGAGTGTAAAACCCAGCCGCCTTCAGAGGATCGGAGGTATAACAAAAAAGAAGGGAAACGTTTAGTAGATAGAAACCATTGGGGTCGTGTAAGTATAGGTTTGATAAATCAGCAGCTTATAAGCGCGCACCGTATAGGTGGCCTCATAGTAGCCGTTCGGCAAAGATGGGGTTGTGTAGCTATAGTTCAACGGATAGCCAGAGCCTTGCAGGTTGCTGTTGGTATCCTCATTGGCATACACATACCAATCGTTGGCCCCGCCCCCAATCGGGCAGCGGCGAAGCTCCACCCAGACCTTGATGTTGGTCACGGCAGTACTGGCGCGATCCGTCCTCAAATACAGATTCAGCTGCTTCGTGCCGGTCCGGTCAAGGCCATAATCTGGATATGTGATATACATAGAACGGCTCAGGTCTTCCTGATATTCCGGCCCTTCCTCCTGCACCGCGCCAGCCGTCATGCCCAAGGGCAGGAGCAGCAGCATGCAGCACAGCAGGATGGACAGCCACCGTTTTACGGATTTTCCATGTGTTTTCATCTTCAAACTTCCTCCGTTTTTTGTGATAGAGGGGTGCTTTTTAAAAAACCCCCTCACTCTATATAACGAAAAAAAATCGAAAATGTTGCACTTGATTGACAAAAAATTTTAGTTTTGCTGCAATTTCGTCGATTGTGCTATTTTTATGAGTTCTTCTTTGGGCAAATTGTCCACAAAAACGCGGAAGCTATAAGGGCCCTTCATCCACATCAGGCTCGCGCGATTCTCCTGGTTCTTAATCTTGACGTAAAGGCATTTGCCGAGGCCCTCCACCTCAATCTCCTCCAGCGTCTCATTTTCCAAGTAAAAAATCTGGGTACCACGCGGATAGCTCTGGCTGAAGGTGATATAGCTGCCTGGCCAGAAAAGGAAGCCGTCATCCTGCGATAGCAGTAATATTCGTCACCATCACTCTGATGGGTTTCCAATGCGTAATCCGCCGGAATGTAGGTGGGCGCGTATCGCTCCGGAAGCAGATAGGTGCCATCCGGCTGCTCAAGATAAGGGTTTGTATTTTCCACCAGAAATCCATCCGGCGTGGTGGGCGCAGCGATCACGCCAAGGTAGTTATCCATATCAATCTCAAACCCGGCAAAATCCTGCTTGGAATTCAGGTTGGAGAACACGCTGGTCATGGCCACCACTGCGAGCAGCGCTGCAACAACACCAATGCGGAGCACTTGCCTGCTGCGCTTGCCGTGCAACACCTTCACGCCGGCTGGGCGGCCCTTGGCACGGAGGATTTGCCTTTTGCGCTTTTCATACGCTTTGGTAAAGGTAACGCCGGAAAGCTCCTCTGCGCTGGGCAAGCCGCTACTCTCTTCCTGCGCATAGCGCCGCAAAGCGGAGCAGAGAATCTGATCATTTTCTTCCCTACGCTGATTCATCCCAGAGAACGCCTCCTATCGATAAGGCAAAGGCAACAGCATCCACTTTCTATGATTTTGATGGCCTGTCCTATAAACCCTTACACTCTATATAACGTAAAAAAATCCAAAATGTTGCACTTCACCAATGATATTTAATAAAATGTTTATTGTTAAGTATTTATTAGAATTATGCCCTGTTTTTATACGTCAAAAATAATCAAATATTGTAATTTTATCCCAATTTAGATAAAAAACAAACAGCCGGAAGAAACAGTAAAATTTCTTCCGGCATGCATAAAAATGGCATTTTCTTTTTCATGCCCGTCAGGCCTTGTTCCGTTTGCTTTTCAGTGCCCTTTTCCGGAACAAAATGACAATATTTCCGTTTTAAATAACACCTTTTCCCAGGCTTAACACGCGCTCATCCCTCCGGATTGGTCATGAACAAAACGCCCAGCGTATTCGGCCCACAGTGGGCGGAGATGGTGCATCCTGCGCGGGTGACAAAAATCTCCTGAAAACCTGCAAGCTGCTCCACGGTTTTCTTCACCATCTCGATGCGCTCAGGCGACATGCCCGAATGCGTGATGAAAACGCGGTCGAGCTTTAAATCCTTTCTGCCAGCGAGCTGATCGGTGGCATACTGCACAAGGGCCTTATCGAGCGTACCACGGTATTTTTTGCCCACTCCCATCGCGCCGTTGCGCGCCGGGTCCACCATAATGCAGGGCTTGAGCTTTAACAGGTTTGCGCCAAGCATCGCCACGGAGGAGCACCGGCCGCCCGCATGCAGAAACTCCAGCGTATCCAGCACAAAGCTGCATGGGCATAGGGGCGGAGGGCATTGACCTCCTGCTGAATCTGCCGCCCATCCATCCCCTGTGCGATGCGCTCAGCCGCCTCAATCACGAGCAGGCCCATGCCGGTGGAGAGGTTGCAGCTATCAACCGGGTAAACATTGCCCAGCTCTTCGGCAGCGATGCAGCAATTTTGATAGGCGGAGGAAAGGTTGGAGCCCAGGTTGATATGCACCACCTGGTAGCCATCCTCCACCCACTGACGGAAGTATTCCACATATTCCCCCGGCGTGATTGCGCTCGTTTTGGGCAGCTGCTTATGCTGCCACCAGGCCTCATACAACGCATCTGGGAGATTTCCCCATCCGCATACTGCCGACCCTCCAACAGGATATGGAGCGGATACATGTGAACCTGATAGCGCTCAATGAGCGCCGCACTCAAATCGCAGGTGCTATCCGCGCTTAAAATCACCTTTTGCGGCATTCGTCGTTCCCGCCTTTCAATCATGTGTTAAATTTAGCAAACACAGCTGGTGTAGGCTGCTTGTTTTGTATATTTTAGCATACTACATGGGCTATATGATTCTAATATTCCATATTAAGGCGCCGCTTTGCCGAGAGGCGCGCTATTCAGACTTCCGCCCTGCCGCAGTAGAGCCGGATGGCGTCCCGCAGGAAGATAGACAGACCCTCTGCATAGCGGTCAATCTGGCGGGTAAACCGCTCATCCGCCACATACATCTCGCCAAGGCCGATGAGAATTTCATCCGTGCAATCATAAAAATAACGTGTAATCAGCGATTGCCACTGCTCCACCAGCGCCTGCGCGCGGGGCGAAGCGGGCCCCTCCTCCATGCAGGAGGCAAGGCCGCCGTAGACCGCCTGCATCTCCGCGTGGATCCTTGCCCAATCTGCGCTGGTGTATGCGCCCGTCTTTTTGGCGCTCTGCGCATAAGCGGGCGAATCGCCCCAGCGCTCCTTCGCCTCTTCGGCATACCGCTCCTGCGCCCTGCAAAATTCAGAGGCGTCAAAAGGTTTAAAATCCATGGTAATATCCCCTTTCAAAATATGATCCACAAGCTCGATCAAGCGCTCGAGGCGCTCCCGCTTCATTGCGAGCAGCTCCCGATGGCGCTCCATCGCCCTGCGGCTGTTAAAGGAAGGGCTTTCCAAAATCCGCCGGATCTCATCGAGTGGGAATGCAAGCTCCCGAAAAAAGAGAATCTGCTGTAGCCGCGCAAGGCAGGCTTCGTCATAAAGGCGGTAGCCCCTTCGCTTGTGCCGCTCGGGCGCAGCAGGCCGATCTCATCATAATAATGCAGTGTGCGCACACTGACGCCCGTTAGACGGGCGGTTTCCCCAACGGTGAGCGGTTTCATCCACGATCATTCCCCTTCCGAGGGACTAGCCGCTTCTATGCGCCCCAGCCCCTGATTGAGCGGGTTTGGTTGCCCGCTGAAACAAGCATATTCCATCACGCAGCGTCAAGGTCAAGCGATTTTGAAAAAATGTTGCACTTTTCTCCATCATGCCTAAAATGACTTGTCATATACCTATACTTTGATATAATAAGGAGAGAAACGCGCTGTCGCAAACGCAAGGATTTTGCGATACCCCATTCTATAATGGAGCAGATAGCGGGGCAGGCGCCCCCGCACGGAAAGAACCGGCTATCCGTTTGAGAGATAGAGCTTTCAAACTGCTTGGTGCTGGAAAGGATTGGTTCATATGAAAGAGGAGAAAAGCAAGCTGTTACAGGCCCTGGAGGCAAAAGTGAAGGAACTCACCTGCGGCGGGATGTGCATCGCCTATTCCGGTGACGATGGCAGCACCCTGCTGCTCAAACTCGCAGCGGATATGAAGGCGCGTATTTTAGCCGTCACCTTCCGCTCCCCTCTCGCTCCTGTGGAGGAGGCACAAGCCGCACAGGAGCGCGCAAAGGCGTTTGGCGCGGAAAGCCACCTCCTGCCGGTGGATTTATTGCGGGATCCACGCATTGCGTCGAACTCTCCCAGCCGATGTTTTTATTGCAGGCGGACACAATATGAGGCGCTCTCCGCCTTCGCGGTCAACCGTGGCATTTTCTGCATCTGCGACGGCACCTGTGCGGACGCTGGGGAAGCAGAGCAGGAAGATAAACTCCGTGCCCTGCGGGAGCTTGGCGTACGCAGCCCGTTAAAAGAGTGCGGCGTTACGCGCGCCCAGGCGCGCGCATTGCTGCGGGAACTCGGCGTTGCGCCGGGGGCTATGCTTTCCCCCTGCCTTGCCAAACGCCTTCCCTTTGACACGCCGCTGGAAAAAGCGGAGCTCAAGCTCATTGAAGATGGAGAACGGCTGCTGCGCGGCCTGCGGCTGGATGGCTGCTACCTCTACCTGCACGGTGGCTCGCGCGCATCGCCGCACGGCGGGATCGGGCGGCTAGCGTGTTGGCCGCAGCACAGGATTGTGTAAACGGGCTGACAGCGCTCGGTTTTTCCCAAGTGACGCTTGATCTGACGCCGCTGCCGGGCGCGAAAGAAGCGGCACGAGAGGAACCGGCACAGGAGCGGGCGGAAGAGTCAGCCTAAACAAAGCTAAGGCTGCATTCTGTATCAGCCCCCTGCACGAAAAAATAGCGGGCCACAATGCGTGGCCCGCATTTTTTTTTGCATCCATAGCGGTTCTGGCCGCCCCATCCGCCGTTACTGGATTTGCGGAGGCTCCAGCGCGATTTTAAGCACCCCCTCTGCCTTCGCCTCAAAGAGCGCATAGGCCTCCATGGCGCGCTCCAAGGGAAAGCGGTGCGTGAGCAAAGGCGTTAGGTCAAGCGCCCCCGATTGGATGAGCTCCAAAATCCGCCCACAGGCATTTGCATCCACTCCGCCCGTTTTAAAGGTTAAGTTTTTGCCATACATCTCCGGAAGCGGCAGGCTCTGCGGCCGCTCGTAGAGTGCAATCACACAAACCGTCCCATTCGGCCTGGCTGCCTGCCACGCGGTTTGGAACGTGCTCTCCCCACCTGCCGCCTCCATCACCACATCTGCCCCGCGTCCCTGCGTCAGGCTACGGGTGAAGGCCACGATGTCCTCATGCATCGGGTTAACCGTTTGATCCGCAATTCCCATGCGCCGCGCCAGGGCAAGCCGCTCCTCGGAAAGATCCGCAGCAATGATGCAGGCCGGGCGGTGCAGCCGGGCACAAGCCATGGTGCAAAGGCCAGTCGGCCCGGCGCCGAGCACCAGCACAGTATCCCCCTCCTGAATTTCCCCGATCTGCGCGCCCCAATACCCGGTTGCCAAAATATCGCCGGTAAAAAGCGCCTGTTCATCCGTGACGCCCGCCGGAATATGGCTGAGCCCATTTTCTGCAAAGGGGACGCGGACATATTCCGCCTGGCCCCCGTCTATCCGGCAACCAAGCGCCCAGCCCCCGTGCACATGTGTACAATTATTGACAAAACCGCGCCTGCAAAAATAGCACTCCCCGCAAAAGGTCTCCACATTGACCGCCACGCGGTCACCTGGACGAAAGCCGCGCACCGTCTCCCCCACTTGTTCCACCACGCCCACCATCTCATGGCCCACGATCACGCCGGGCTTTGCGCGCGGCACGCTGCCGTGCTTGATATGCAGGTCGCTCGAGCAAATGGAGGAGAGCGTCACGCGGACGATTGCGTCCCCCGCCTCCTGCATTTCAGGCACTGGCCGCTGCTCCAATGTAAACAGGCCATTCTCCCGGTAGACGACCGCCTGCATCATTTGATCTTTCACTCGTAACCGCCCCTTCTTCTATTTGTCTCTATTATAGCGGAGATGGGGCGGTTTGTCATGCACCTGTAAAGCGAGAGCCTTATGGCTCGAATAAAATCAATCATGGATATTGTATTTTCCTTCAATATATGTGGTAATAGCCAAAATAAAATTATATTTTTTGTTTATGTATAATATTGAAATATGTATATAGTTATATTACTATATTGATTGAAAATAAAGCAAAGGGGAGATTCCCATGAACGAATACGCCCAATATCCCAATCAAATCGAAAGGAGAAAAAACAAATGAAACAGAAACACATCGTCACCAAACAGCTATCCTTCTTGATCGCCATGATCCTAGTATGCCTCCAATTGCTTCCGATAGGAGCCTTCGCAGTTGGACAAGCACAGCCTCAGGAAGAAATGATGCAAGCACAGGCCGCAAGTACGAAAAAATACCGTTCGCCATTTATCGCCAAAGGCTATACATCAGGCGCTTATTATAAACAGCCTGGTTCATCATGGAGCGCCGGATATCACACAGGGCAAGACTATAATTGCAGCAATGATACACTGGTCGCCCCTGCGTCAGGTACAATTCAGCGCAGCAGGTGGGATAATAGCTATGGCAACTACATCGTGATTGCAACCAACGATGGATGGGTCATTTTAATGGCCCATATGGCCTCCACGCCGCTCGTGAAAGAAGGGCAAAAGGTCACAGCCGGTCAGCGGGTCGGCACAATGGGAAGCACAGGCAACGTTACAGGAAAGCATCTGCATCTGGAAATAGAGAGCTCCAGCACATGGGCATACAACAAAAATCTACAGGATCCTCGCCAGTATATTGATCTGGATAACTACGGCGGCTCCTCCACCGGCGGGAGCGACATTTATCAAAACGGCTCCACAAAAGAATATGTTTACAGCACCTGGAGCTCCTGCAACGCACAGGGCAGCGATTATATCGGATATATTGATCCCTATGAAACTGCGAATGTCTACGGCTCCTACAACGGCTTATATATTGTTGTTTACAACGCTGGATCCACCAAAAAGGCCGGATTTGTGAAATATTCAGGAGGAAACACCAACCCCTATTGGAACCCCAAAACCTATTCAAATGGCTCCACAAGCGAGCCGGTTTACCGGTCTCTGGCAGACGCCAAAAATAAAACAAACGCCATAGGATCGCTCGATCCGTGGGAAACTTGTACCTGTGTGAAAGTGGTCGAGGGCAAACCAGTCGTATTATACACAGCGGGAAGCACCAAAAAGGTGGGCTTTGTGAATTATATGGGCGGAGTCAGTTAAGGCGCTGAATAATTACAGGTAATACAAACGCCTATCGGAAGAACGGCAATTCTTCGATAGCGCTTCCATGTTCTATTCTGCAAAGGAAGAGGCGGAAGATAGACGTTTCCGCCAATAAAGCTGCGCAAAGAGGGCATTATAAACGACTGTTTCACAAAGCATAATTTTGATAGATATCTTTGGCCTTCTCTAGAATCATCTCTTTGAGCTTCTGCGGCGAACGCACCACCGCCCGATCGCCATACTGCATCAACCAGGAGATCAGCCCTCGCTCACCTTCGCCTCAAATTTTACAAGAAAATTCCCCTCGCCTGCGGTGCGCAACAGAGCCGTATCCCCAAAACGATCCAGGATCTCTTCAATGAGCTCCCTCCCGCAGCAGAGCTCTACCGTTTCTGTTTCTCCGGAAAACATATGGAAAAGCTGATTCACATAATCCGCAGCGTCAAAAAAATCCGTGTAATCCGACACCTCTCGGAAATCCCGCGCAGGCGTATCCAATGCTTCTGCCCGGTGGATACGATCAAGGCGCGCATGCATGAGGTTATCATATTTGGGATTGTTGCACACAGATAATAATGCCCGCCGGACCAGATCAGCGCATAGGGATTCACGCAAAATTCCTTCTCCTGCAATTCTACCTTCATCTGGCCGGAGAGCGCGCGCCGCGCATATTGGAACCGGACTTGCCGCCCGGCCTGAATGGCTTGATCCAGAATTTCAATCGTATAATAAATTTCCTCATTGGAGCATTTAATGCGATGGTCGATATAGACCTGCCCCTCCAGCCGGGCAGCCTGCCCGCAGCTCACAAGGCCTTCCAGCTTCTGGACGAGCTGCGCCGTTTTTTTGGGTGTAATAAACGCCGCAGCCTGCACCGCATCGAGCAGAAGCCGCACCTCCGCCGTTTCAAAGGTACGCGAGGCAAGAAAATAGCCGGATTTGGGCGCACGGGTGTGCAGAATATCAAGGCCGAAGCTTTTGAGCAGCTCGATATCACCATAGATCGATTTGCGCTGCGCAGCCACGCCGCGTTTTTCCAATTCCCCGCAAAGCTCCTGCGCGGAAAGCGGGTGCTCCTCATCCGTTTGTTCCTGAAAAATCTGAAGAAGATACAGCGGTTTCAGCTTTGCATTTGCACTGCCTGCCAAATGGGTTCACTCCAATTCCTGACGTTTGATCGCGGCAGGGCCAGAAGCACCCGCCTCTCATGCTGCCAAAGGCCAAGTCAGGAGCCGGAATCGCCGGCCCCATCATCCAGCTAGTCAATAGGCCATCTTTTCATTGAGCGCGCGGACGGTATCCTCATCGAGCTTCACAATCGCCCGATCATAGGTCATCATGCCGTTCACCTCATTCTCCACATCGCTGACCTGCGTATAGATCGTAGCGCTTAATCCCTTGGGGATTAAGGGAAGAATCTGCTTCTCCAGCAGGCGGCGGTAGGCCTTGGTCAGCTTCTCCTCATTCGCAAACATGCGGTAGCCAAAGCATTTTTGGCGATCCCACACATGGCCGTCGATGATCCGGCTGTAGCCGCCGAACTCCGTCAGCGCAAAGGGGCGGTCATCCAGCTTCGGCAGCCGGACGGGCAGAATATATTTGTGCATACTGTTGAGCTCTCCTCCGCCCTGGTCGTACCAGCCGCTTGCGTGATCGACGATGCGGCTTGGATCGCGCTTTTTCACCGCTTCGCCGATCTCCTTGGCGTCAAACTGGCCCCAGCCTTCGTTAAAGGGCACCCAGCAATAAATGGAGGGGAAAACCTCCAGCGCGTCGATCATCTCAAACAGCTCGCGACGGTAATCCTCCCGCGCCTGTTTTTCACCGCGGCTGAAGCGCTTATAATCATCATCCTTCACTTTGATCCCAATATTCGGCAGCACGCCCGCCGTCCAGTCGCCGATATAGGCACCGCCGCTGATCATATCCTGCCAGACAAGCATCCCAAGCCGGTCGCAGTGATAATACCAGCGCGCAGGCTCCACCTTGATGTGCTTGCGCAACATATTAAAGCCCAGGCGCTTTGCAACCTCGATATCATAAACCATCGCCTCGTCTGTAGGCGGAGTGAGCAGGCTCTCACACCAATAGCCCTGATCGAGCAGGCCGCGCTGGAAGTAGGGCTTGTTATTGAGCAGCAGGCGCGGCAAGCCCTTTTCATCGCGGCCGATGCTGCACTTGCGCATGCCCACATAGCTGCGCACCGTGTCGCGCAATTCGCCCTGCGTGGAAAGCTCCAATTGGAGATCGTATAAAACGGGGATTCCGGGCTCCAAAGCTTTGCATCCGGCAGATCAATTTCCTCGCTGGTGGAGATTTCCCGGGCAATGATCTCCTTCCCCTCATCAAAAACGCGGAGCTTTAGCTGATAGCCCTCGTCGCAATAGAGCTTGGTATTGAGCGTAAACAGCCCGCGGTCGATATCCGGCACGGCCTTTACTTCGCGGATATAGCATCTATCCACCGCTTCGAGCCAGACCGTCTGCCAGATTCCGGAGGTGGCGGTATACCAGAAGCCATGTGTTTTGAGCACCTGCTTGCCGCGCTGCTGCCAGCTTCATCCGTCGGGTCATATACGCAGACGGTAAGCTCATTGTTATGTGCGTTGATATAGCCCGTAATTTCAAAACTAAAAGGGCAATAGCCGCCGGTATGGGTGCCGACGAGCTTTCCGTTCACCCACACCTTGCACTGCCAATCCACCGCGCCAAAGTGCAAAATGACCTTTTTGCCATAAAAGGCCTCGCTGAGCTCAAACGTGCGGCGATACCACAGCAGTTCATCCGGCTTTAATGCCCGCTCCACGCCGGAAAGCGAGCTTTCTATACAGAATGGCACAAGAATTTGCCCCTCAAAGCGTTCCGGCTGCTGCGCGCCGTGCGGCGTAACCGCATAATCATACAGGCCGTTTAAATTCATCCAGCCTTCGCGTACCAGCTGGGGGCGTGGGTATTCGGGCAGAACGCGGGCAACGTCCACGTTTGCCGCAAAGCGTGTTTTGATTCGTTCCATGGTGTCCCCTCCATTATATTCATCATGCGAAATGCCGTTTGCAGACAAGGCAATTTGGCTCTATTCCTAATTTTAATCGGATCTACTGAATTTGTCTATGCATTCTTGCAAAAATGAGATAAAATTTCGAAAAAAGAGATTGCAGGAGGGGGAAAAATCTGTTATACTATCTATCGTTGTTTCATCAACCATAAGTATGCGGGTATGGCGGAATTGGCAGACGCGCAAGATTTAGGATCTTGTATCATAAGATGTGCAGGTTCGACCCCTGTTACCCGCACCAACAAAACAAGCGGAGTTAAGAACTTCGCTTGTTTTGCTTTTATCCCAGATAAAGCAGCATCCCCCGCCAATTTACTATCAATCATCCCACTAGGAAACTCGCCCTTTTGTGTTCTCGCTCTCGTTTCTGTTTTGTATTGTAAAAGAAAGTTTATAACTTTGGAGCCGATTTTAACTCTTTTTCACGATCGCTTATCGTATAAAAATAGCCGGGAACGAACTGTTTCCGTGAACGGCTGATATCCCTTGGGCCGTGTTATTTTGGCAAATGTGAATTCACCACGCTATTTTCCTAGATTGTAGGCAAACACAGTTCGCCCCTACTCGCTTCGTAAGAAAAAACAGAAGAAAGGAAAGAGGAACAAATGAAAAAAGTGGCGATTCTCGGATATGGAGGCCGGGGTTACCATTACGCAAAAATGTGCAGGCAGATGGACAAAGACTTTCAGATTGTTGCGGTAATCGATAACTCCGAGGATAAACGAAGGTTGGCAAAAGAAACAGCCAAACTTGACGATGCACAGTTGTTTCATCTTTAGATGTCTTTCTGGCCGCACCAAAAACCGCAGATTGGCTTTTCATATGCACGCAGGATAAAGATCACAGAGAGCACGCTGTAAGCGCGTTGAAAAAAGGCTATCATCTTTTACTAGAAAAGCCGGTGGCCTGTACGCCAGAGGACTGTCTGGAGATTGAAAGAACAGCGAAAGAACTTAACAGGCAGGTTGCTGTTTGCCATGTTCTGCGATATTCTCTCTATTATGAAAAAATTAAGGAAATCATAGAAAGCGGCATTTTAGGGAAAATTATTGCAATCGATCAGGTAGAAAACGTTGCCTATTGGCATCAAGCCCATTCCTATGTGAGAGGCGATTGGCGAAGGGCTGACGAGAGCACGCCGATGATTCTTGCAAAATGTTGCCACGATTTAGACATTGCCGTCTATCTGGCCAACAGTAAATGCCGGCAAGTGATCAGCCAGGGTCAACTGAATTATTTTAAAAGGGAAAATGCACCCGAAGGCGCAACAGAATATTGCCTTGGGGGCTGTAAGGCAAAAAAGGAGTGCCCCTATGATTGCGAAAAACTATATGTAAACACTTTGAAGCATCTGCCAAAAAAAGCAATAAAAGGCGCTTGGCCTCAATCAAGACTGATTGCCGACAGCATTGTGACCATCCCCAAACTCTATGAAGCTATGAAAACGACAAGATATGGAAAGTGCGTATTTTTAAGCGATAATGACGTTGTAGATTACCAAATCACAACGATGCTGTTTGAAAACGGAATTAATTCTACTCTTACAATGACCGCCTTTTCGGGGCCATCCTATCGTGAAACAAGAGTGAGAGGAGCTCTTGGAGAACTGGTCTGCAATATGGGGGAAAATAAAACTGTTTTACATATATTCGGAAAAAAGGCTAAAAAAATCCGTTTACACAAACGCCTTGATGCCCACGGAGGAGGTGATAAGCGATTAATGGAATACTTTGCAAAGGATAAACTGAAAACTGACATTTCTCTTTCTATTGAAAGCCATCTCATCGGTTTTGCTGCTGAAGAATCAAGATTGAACGGCGGAATGCCTGTTCCGCTTTGTAAATTTCGAAAAAATGCATGATAAGATATTTGAAGAATCGCGCAATCTAAATAACAGCGCCACATCCTGTTGCCAAACGAATGCGCACCTCACTGCCCGGTGAGGTGCGCGCTTTATCTGCATCATGGAGCAGCCGATAGGCTTCTTCCGCCGCCGTCATCCATTCGTTGGAGGCTTTTTCTGACGGAACTTCCATTGCCGAATGCTGAATCCAACGGTTGCTGCCGCATCTCCGATCCGTTCACATCTTTAGGCAGCATTTCTCTGTAAAATCAGCGGTTAAGGCGTCGTTTTCTCCTCAACCGGGAAAACAACGCCTGCGCCCAAATCCTGCTGCATCTGATGGAAACGCATCCGGTATTCCCTCGGTTTTGCTGATTCATGACCTCACTTGCTTTCGCTGCACAGCAGCCCGGCCACATCTCCGGCAATCTGCTCCGCCGTCAGGTGGTTTTGCCGCAAAACCTCCGCCACATCGTAACGATCCAAAAATTTCTTTTGCAGCCCATAATTCAACACCTTTTGATGGGAGCGGCCATAAAACCTGGCAATCTTTTCACCAAAACCGCCATCCAGAATACCATCCTCCAGCGTGACGATCACCTCGTGATCCTCTTTGAGCTGTTCCAGCAGGTCTACATCAAGCCCACTGATATAGCGAGGGTTAATCAGCGTTGGCTGCACGCCCGTTTGAACGGCGATCGCCTGCGCTGCTGCTTTGCCAAGTGGGAAGAAGGCGCCGAGCGCAAGAATCGCCGCCCGGTTCCCCCTCTGCACAACCTCAAATTGATTCAGCTTGCTGAAATCTTTTGTAACGGCTTGCCCGCTCGACACCAAAGGCCCGCCCGGCACGCGGATGGCAACCGGGTGCGCCCTCTGTGCAAGGCTCCAATCTAGCATCGCCAGATATTCCTCCTTTGTTGTGGGGGCAAGATACACCAAGTTTGGAATATTGGCCATCATCGGGATATCATAGATGCCGAGATGTGTTACATCGTTCATGCCATAAATAGACGCCGCATAGACGAGGATGGTAGCCGGGCTATTGTTGATGCACAAATCTTGCGAAAGCTGGTCAAACGCCCGCTGCACAAAGGTGCTGTAAACGCCGTAGACCGGCTTGCCTCCGTTCACCGCAATGCCGGAGGCAAGCGCCACTGCGGTTTCCTCCGCAATGCCGACATCTACGAACTGGCTGCCCGCCTCCCGCCGTTTCTCCGGTGTAAAGCCTAAAACGGCGGGCGTTGCGGAGGTGATGGCGACCAACGTTTTATCCTCTTTCATTCGTTCCAGTAGAAAGCTGGCGGTGACACTCGAATAATCTTCCTCTTCCACGGCCGCAACAGGCTTGCCATTCGCCATGCCAAAGGGCGTGCACCAGTGCCAGCTCTCCCGATCCTTTTCTGCGGCAGCAAAGCCCTTTCCCTTCTGGGTACAGATATGTACAACGACCGGATGCGCAGCATCTTTCACCATCTGGAAGGCCGCGATCAATTGGCTGAGATCATTGCCGTTCTTCACAAACACATAGCCGAGCCCCATTGCCCGGAAGAAGTTGCATTCCGCCTTGCCATCCGTTTCCCGCAGCAGCCTAAGATTTTGATAAAGGCCGCCGTGATTTTCCGCGATCGACATTTGATTATCATTGACCACGATAATCAGATTGCTGCGCAGCTCCGATGCAAAATCCAGCCCCTCCAGCGCCTCCCCTCCACTGAGCGAGCCGTCGCCGATCACGGCGATGATATTCTCTTTGCCGCCCTTTAAATCCCGCGCTTTTGCAAGTCCGCAGGCCAAGCTAACCGAAGTGGATGTATGCCCGATGGTAAAAAAGTCATGGGGGCTTTCCTGTGGGTTGCTGTAGCCTGACACATCGTCATAGTGCTGCTCAGACAAAAATGCTTTTTTGCGCCCCGTGAGCATCTTATGGCAATAAGTTTGATGGGACACATCGAATACCAGCTTATCCCTAGGCGAATCGAACACATAGTGTAAGGCGATCGTCGCCTCCACCATGCCGAAATTGGGCCCGAAATGGCCGCCGCGCCTGCTCAGCTTTTGCAGCAACGCCTGCCGCATTTCCGCTGCCAACGTTTCCAACTGATTGAGCTTCAGCCTTTTTACATCAGAAGGCTGATCGATTTGTTCAAAATACATAAAAACATTCCTCCGATTCTGTTTTTGCCAAACCGATCCTTTCAGCCGCTGCACATTGCTCAAAGGATTCGGCCTAGTATCAGGCTAACACTTGGAGTGAACTCCATGTCAAGCGTTTTTTTCCTTTTTTACAACGGCCGGTTTTGCATGAAACGGCCAATAGGAAAAGGGCTAGCTAAGCTGAAGCAATGCAGAGAGGAATCAATTGCCATTTGCCCTTTTTTCTTTTATAATAAGCCTGCATCTGGTAACAGGAAAAGGAGTTGATTCATTTGACGAACCTCCCGCGCGGGAATATCCACGCCCACAGTTTGTTCGGAGCGCTTGGCAAAACCTCAATGGGGCATGGGAATTTCGAATCGATCACGGCAAACGCGGCCGCCCGGACAGCCACTTTGACAAAACGATCCTCGTTCCTTTTTGCCCGGAATCGAAGCTGTCCGGCATTGAAAATCGGGATTTTATGGATCCGTCTGGTACCGGCGCACGGTGATACTGACACACGAGCAGCTTGCAGGGCGCGTCCTCCTGCATTTCGGAGCGGTGGACTATGCATGCACCGCCTTTCTCAACGGCCAGAAGTGCGGAACGCACCGGGCGGCTACAGCTCCTTCCAGTTTGATATTACCGAATATGTGCATGCGGGCGAAAACACGCTGGTTGTTCACGCTGTGGATCATCAGCGGGGCGGCAAGCAGCCACATGGCAAGCAGTGCGATAAATACCATTCCAAAGGCTGCTTCTACACGCGTACCACTGGCATCTGGCAAACGGTGTGGCTTGAATTTGTGCCGCGCATGTATTTGAAAAGCGTGCAGGTCACCACAGACTATCGCATGGGAAGCGTTACATTCCTCGCGACTGTCAACGAATTGCCAAAGGCGCTCACCCTGCGCACCTCCATCTCCTTCGATGGAAAGCCGTGCGCCAGCTTTGAAACGCCACTCTCCGCCGGTGGAACCATCTATACCATGCAGGTTGGGGATGTAAAGTGCTGGGATATTTTGCAGCCAAATCTCTACGACGTGACCTATGAGCTGCTCGACGGCAATGCGGTGATCGACACGGTGCAAAGCTATTTCGGCTTCCGCACGGTTGAGCTCCGGGAGCACTCCCTCTGGCTCAATGGCCGCCCCATTTTTCAGCGGCTGGTGCTCGACCAGGGCTATTATCCGGACGGTGTTTACACCGCCCCCACAGACGCGGATCTCAAGCGGGATATCGAGCTTTCCATTGCGCTCGGCTTCAACGGCGCGCGGCTTCACCAGAAGGTATTTGAAGAACGCTTTCTCTATTGGGCGGATCGGCTCGGCTATCTCGTTTGGGGCGAACAGGCAAGCTGGGGGCTCGATATCACAACGAGCGAAGGGCTCATCAACTTTTTGCCGGAATGGCTGGAGGTTGTTGCGCGCGATAGGAACCACCCCTCCATCATCGGCTGGTGCCCTTTCAACGAAACGTGGGATCAAGGCCGCCGCCGCGCGGATAAGCGCGTATTGGAGGCCGTTTATCTCACAACCAAGGCCGCCGATCCTACGCGCCCCGTGATCGACACCAGCGGCAACTATCATGCTAGGACAGATCTTTATGACGTGCACGACTATGAGCAGGATGTGGTTCAATTTGCAGCGCGCTACGGCGCGGTGACGCGCGATTCGATTTATGAGCCGCACCCGGGCCGCCAGCAGTATGAAGGCCAACCCTATTTCATCAGCGAATATGGCGGCGCATGGTGGGCGCCAGGCCAGAAAAAGCTGGGGATATGGAAAAGCGCCGGAGAGTGAGGCGGAATTCGGGAGACGGTATACCGGCCTTACCCGCGCGTTAATGGATAACCCCCATATCTGTGCGCTCTGCTACACACAGCTCTATGATGTGGAGCAGGAGCAGAACGGACTCTATACCTATCAGCGGGAACCAAAGTTTTCCCCGAAAATCTATGAGCAGATCCGCGCGCAAACAGCGCGCCTGCGGCCAACGAAAAGGAACGGTAAGGAGAGCCCATTGGCGCGGCTTTTTGCCCAAGCAACGGGCTGGCTTTGCCGCTCCGACGACAGCAAAAATCCCGCCCGGAATGAACCCGGGCGGGATTTTTTTGCTATAAAACCAGCTTATTTCATCATGCCGGCAACTTCATCCGCGAAGTTGTCTTCCCGCTTCTGAAGGCCTTCGCCCTTTGCAAAGCGGGTAAAGCCAAGCACCTTCACAGAAGCGCCGATCTCCTTGGCAACGGATTCTACATACTTGCCAACGCTCAGGTCGCCATCCTTAACAAACTGCTGATCCATCAGGCAATTTTCCTTGTAATACTTGCCAATACGCCCCTGCACGATCTTCTCGATCACCTGCGCGGGCTTATTCTTATTCTTTTCATCCTCGGCAAGCTGCGCGGTGAGAATCTCCTTCTCATGGGCGATCACGTCCGCCGGTACGCTTGCTTCGTCAAGATAAGCCGGATTCATCGCCGCGATCTGCATCGCAACATCCTTGCCCATCGCTTTAAACTTCTCGTTTGCCGCAGTTGCGTCATCCGCATCAAAGTGCACCATAACGCCGACCGTGCCGCCGCCGTGGACATAGGTGGAAACCACACCCTCCACGCGCTCAAAACGGCGGATCTTCATATTCTCGCCGATGGCAAGGATCTTATCCTGCAAGTTCTCCTGCACGGTGCGCTCGCTGCCCGCGAGCTTTTCCGCCAGAAGTGCATCCACATCGGCCGGATTGCTGGCTGCAATCGTTTTGGCAATATCCAAAACGAAGGACTGGAACTCCTGGTTCTTTGCCACGAAATCCGTCTCGGAATTTACTTCGACAACAACGCCAATCTTCTTCTCTTCATTGTTATATGCGAGCACAACGCCCTCTGCCGCGATGCGTCCGGCCTTTTTGGTAGCCGCCGCAAGGCCTTTTTCACGCAGAAAGTCAATTGCCTTCTCCATATCGCCGTCGGATTCGACGAGCGCCTTTTTGCAGTCCATCATGCCTACGCCGGTTTTCTCGCGCAGGGCCTGTACATCTTTTGCAGTAAATGCTGCCATAATCAATATCCTCCTATTGTCATGTGTTCCGTATAAATAACCGTGCCTTCACAAGCTAAAAAAATACCCGCGCCGCGCCGTAGGTAATGAAACGGCCCATGGCACGGGCATCCTCACGAGTGAGAAAAAAGATTCAAATCCGTTTATGCGCCGGGCTGCTCAGCAGCAGCTTCCGCTTCCTCGCTCGCCTCGGCCTCTGCCGCGGCGTCGATATTCATCTGCTTGCCTTCCATCACGGCATCTGCCATTGCGGCGGAAATCAGGCGGACCGCGCGAATCGCGTCATCATTGCCGGGGATGACATAATCAATCTCATCGGGATCGCAGTTGGTATCAACGATCGCAACGATCGGGATATGCAGTTTCTTTGCCTCAGCCACTGCGATGCGCTCCTTACGGGGGTCAACGATAAACATGGCGGCGGGCTGGCGTTTCATGTGGGTGATACCGCCCATGAATTTCTCGAGCTTTTCAATCTCAAGCTTCAGCTTCGTGACCTCTTTTTTCGGAAGCAGGTCGAACGTGCCGTCCTCTTCCATCGCTTTGAGCTGCTCCAGACGCTTAATGCGCTGCTTGATGGTTTTGAAGTTTGTCAGCATACCGCCAAGCCAACGGGCGTTGACATAGGGCATACCGCAGCGGGAAGCCTCCTCACGGATGGAATCCTGCGCTTGCTTCTTCGTGCCGACGAAAAGGATTTCCTGCCCGTCCGCTGCGAGCTCGCGCACAAACATATAGGCCTCTTCCAGCTTGCGCACGGTTTTCTGCAAATCAATGATATAGATGCCGTTGCGCTCGGTGAAGATATACTTCGCCATTTTGGGGTTCCACCGACGGGTTTGATGACCGAAGTGGACACCCGCTTCCAGTAACTGCTTCATGGATACGACTGCCATAGGGATAATTCCTCCTTTTGTTTTACCTCCGCACGGCTCTTGGGACGGCGACATCCTCAACGCAAAAGGACGCACCCGCCGAACGAACGCTGTGCGTGTGTTTTGCAAAGATGAATTGCCGCGTAAAGGCGCAGCAATACATTTTGCTGAAGTAGTATACCATGATCGGAAGAAAAATGCAAGCGTTAAAGCTCTTGTTTTTCAAATATTATCCGCGTTTTGTCCGCATGGTGGGAACGGCTGTAAAACCACTGGATTTTAAATTCGGCGCATGCTATCATAAAGGCATCGAAACAGGAGCCTCGGAATATAGAGGTTATGAAACCGATTGTTACATCAAAAAGAAGGATGGTTTGAACGATGACGGAAAAAGAAAAGGCCGCAGCCGGTTATCTGTTTGATCCAAGCGCCGATCCGCAAAACGCCAAGGATATCACTAGATGCATCGATTTATGCCATGCATACAATCAATGTACGCCAAGCGACTTTGACGCAAAGCGGCGCATATTAGAGCAAATCATCGGCCGCATGGGGAAAAACGTTGTGATCACCGCGCCGTTTTGGTGCGATCATGGCTACAATATTTCAATTGGGGATGATTTCTACTCCAACCACAATCTTGTGATCACGGATGGAGCCAAAGTAACCTTTGGCGACCATGTATTCATTGCGCCGAATTGCTGCTTTACCACGGCGGAGCATGCAATCGATGCGGAGCAGCGCAATCGAGGATTGGAAGTGGCAAAGCCAATTCAAATTGGGAACAACGTTTGGATCGGCGCGGGGGCAACCATATTGGCCGGCGTTACGATTGGGGATAATACCGTGATCGGCGCCGGAAGCCTTGTCAAAAAGGACATTCCCGCCAACGTGGTGGCAGTGGGCGTTCCCTGCAAGGTGCTGCGGGAAATCACCGAGGCGGATAAGGACCGATACCCGCGGTAAAGCGCTTCAGCCTGCTTACAGGCTGAAAACTCCATGGGGCAAACGGGGCCGGTGCAAATGCGCTGCATTCACCGGCCCCGTTTTTTAATGTATGAAGAACAGCCCCGCTTAATGGCAGCCGCCGTTGCTGCCGGAACAACCATGCTTCTCTTCTTGGCAGGCATGTTCCCCGCAGGAATGATCGTGCTCATGATGATTGCAATGCACATTGGCGTCAAATTGGAGCGCATCTGCAAGATAGGCGCTGACCGCGCTGTCCGCGCTGCCGGATACTCCCCCAAACAGCCGGATGCCAGCCTCCCGCAGGCGGCCTGTGCCCCTCCCCCAATGCCGCCGCAGATGAGAACATCCACCTTTGCATCAGCGAGGAAGCCTGCGAGCGCGCCATGGCCTTGCCCGTTGGTATCCACAATTTGCTGATTGACCACCTGACCATTTTCAATATCATAAATTTTAAACTGGGAGGTGTGGCCAAAATGCTGAAATACATTTCCGTTTTCATAGGTAACTGCGATTCTCATTTGATTGGCTCCTTTCTGTTGCACAGGTTGCTCCAGGGCTGTGCGGCCTGTTTTTGCGCAAGTTTTTTGGCAGCAGGAAACGCTGCCGTCGCAAAGCCGGTAATGACCGCCTGCAATTCGAAGCGGCTTTCCATAAACAATGCTGTCTGCGATTTTCGCCCTTGCGGATTCGTATATTTCGGTCACGGTAGTTCTGGAGATGTCCATTTGCTGACCGCACTGCTCATGGGTAAGCTTCTCCAAATCAATGAGGCGAATCACTTCATATTCGTCCACCGTCAGGATCATGATTTCCCCGCATGGGATTCCGATTGGCATAAAGCCATCGTAAGCCGGTTCCGTGCAAACCCTTCTACATCTGCTTGGCCTTGCCATGAAACTACCTCCACGCCGTTTCCGTCATATGTCGATAACTAGTATAGCACAGGATTACAAAAAAAACAAGCGGGATGCAGGCAAAACCTGTGAATCGCCTGTGCCGGCCTTTCACCACGCCGTTTCGCGCACGGATGCGCGAAAAGTATCCCCCAAAATGAAAACCTGCTCAACCGGGAGTTCCACGCTGACCGTCCCAACGCAAAGTGGGTCACGGATATTTCCTACATCCATACCGGCCAAGGCGTCCTTTACTTGTCCATGATCCGGGATCTCTATGATAACAGCATTGTGGCCTACAAGACCGCTACACAACAGACAGTGAATCTGGTATTGGATACCATCCGTCTTGCTATGAGGAGAGAGAAAAAGAGAGTCGCTGCGGAGTTGCAGCTCCACAGCGACCAAGGGTTTCAATACACTTCACCGGGGTATTTTAACCTGACTCAAGAATACGGCATAACGCCCTCTATGTCAAGACGTGGAAACTGCCATGATAACGCCTTGGCTGAAAATTTCTTCTCCATCCTTAAGACTGAATGCATCTACCGGCAGAAAATCGCTACATTCCAGCAAGCCAGAGAGCTAATTGACGAGTTCATCTATTTCTACAACCACGAGCGCATCCAGTTAAAAACAGGAGTGGCGCCGCTTCAACTCCGCCACTCCGCTTAAATCTTAATATTTCCTACTCACAGGCTCTTTTTTGTGCTGTCCGCACAATCTGGGGCGGTGCAAATTATCGCATATGGGGCGCTGTTTTTTATCGTATCGGATTAGGAGCTGTTACGCTTGATCCCCCTTATGCCCGGAGAGTCGCGCCGATTTTCGCCAGCGCCTTGACCGCGCGCTTCATAGCCGCGTCGGCCTCCTCATCGGTGAGTGTCCGGTCGGCGGCGCGCAGCCGCAGGCTGAACGCCGCACTCTTTTTACCAGCCTCAATCTGCTTGCCTTCGTAAACATCGAAGAGGCTGATCTCTTCGAGAATTGCACCGATCGCTTCGCCGATTACCCGCTCCAGCGTGAGCACCGGCGTTTCGCGCGCGCACACCACGCAATATCGCGCGTGGAGGCCGGGAACTTCGGCAGCGGGTGATAGACCTTTTGGCGGTTGCCGAGCTCCATCAGGGCGCTACATCCACCTCAGCAGCGTACGCTTTCATGCCGAGGCCATAATTCTCCTGCACTTGCGGGTGGATTTCGCCAAGGAAGGCCACCTCGCGGCTTTCTTTCATGATTCGTGCCGTGCGTCCGGGATGGAAGGTCGGATCATCCGTCACAGCCTCCACATCGTAATCTATCAGGCCGCAGGCTTCAGCAGCTCCTCCACCACGCCCTTGAGCGCATAGAAATCGCAGCCATCGCCATACATGCCAATCGCGGCCTTCGGCTGCTCCAGGGGAAGCTCCTGTGTGCCGCGCGGGGTGTATTCCACCGCAAGCTCATAGATCGCTGCCTGCGGGTTGCGGTTATTATAGTTACGGGAGAGCACGTCTAAGATGGACGGCAGAGCCGTTGTGCGCATGACGCTCGTATCCTCGCCCAGCGTTGGTGATCACAACAGACTTGCGCTTTTCGCTTTCCGCCGGCAGGCGGACGCGGTCATATGCCTTCGGGCTAATGAATGAATAGGTGGATACCTCGCTCAGGCCGCAGCCGAGCAGCGTGCTGTGGATCAAGCGCTCAAGCTGCTGCATGGGGGTAAGCTTTGCGTTCGCAACGCCTGTGAGCATCCGGTTCGGGATGTTCCCATAGCCGTAGAAGCGGGCAATTTCCTCGGAAATATCGGCTTTATGCTCGATATCATTGCGGAAGGGAGGCACATAGATTGTGCCGTTTTCCACCCGGAAACCGATGCGCTCCAGGATCGCCTTCTGCTCCTCCGGGCCCACCTCGATGCCGATGAAGTGATTAACCCACTGCCAATCAAAAGGCAGGGTGCGCTGCTCCTTTTTGGAGCGGTCGCAATCCACCACGCCGTTCACCACATCGCCCGCGTCGAGCTGCTGCACAAGCTCCAACGCGCGCGCAAGGCAAACCGGGCAGCTGACGGGGCTCAGCTCCTTTTCATAGCGAGAGGACGCCTCCGTGCGCATGCCAAGCTTTTTGGCTGTGCGGCGCACAGACGCGCCGTTAAAGCAGGCAGATTCAAAAACAATGGTGGTTGTATCCTCCATGATGCCGCTGTATTCGCCGCCCATCACGCCCGCTACAGCCACAGGCTTTTTCGCGTCCGCAATGACGAGCATATCATCTGTGAGCGTGCGCTCAATGCCATCCAGCGTGGTGATCCGCTCGCCGTTTTCTGCACGGCGAACGATCACGCTGTTCCCCTCCAGGTAGCGCAGGTCAAAAGCGTGCATCGGCTGGCCATATTCGAGCATGACGAAATTTGTGATATCGACAATATTGTTAATCGGGCGCACGCCGCTCGCACGCAACCGCTCGCGCAGCCAGCGCGGGGAGGGCTTGATGCGCACATTTTCGACGACCGCGCCCACATAGCGATAGCACCTTTCCGCATCCAGGATGGTAACGCTCAGGTGGTCATTCACATTGCCCGCAGTAGGCTTCACCTGCGGCACGGGCATTTGGAACGGCACTTGAAAGGTTGCCGCAGCCTCACGCGCGAGGCCCAAAACAGACAGGCAGTCCGGCCTGTTGGAGGTAATTTCAAACTCCGTGACCGTATCGTTGAGGCCGATCGCGTCATGAATATCCGCGCCGGGCGTCAAATCGCAGTCATCGCCCAAAACAAAGATGCCATCCTCAATTGCATAGGGAAAATCGTGCGTGGTCAGCCCCAGCTCGCCCAGCGAGCAGAGCATGCCGTTGCTCGGCACGCCACGCAGCTTGCCCTTTTTGATCTGCTTGCCACCGTGCACTGTGGAATGATCCAGCGCGACGGGGACAAAATCGCCCTCCTTCAAATTCTGCGCGCCGGTGACGATCTGGAGGGGTCCCCCGTCGCCCGCGATCGATCTGGCAGATCCAGAGATGATCGGAATCCGGGTGCTTTTCCAGCGATAGAAGTTTGCCGACCACGATGTTGGTAAGATCCGCCCCCTCCTTCGCATAGCCCTCCACCTTGGAGCCGGAGAGCGTCATTTCGTCGCTGAATGTTTTATCGTCAACGTTTAAGTCGATATAATCGAGCAGCCATTTTTTGGATAAATTCATTACATGACAATCCTTTCTTGCACCGAGCCGCGAAATTGTGCGGTTTTGGCGCAGCCGAATTTTCGAGTGGAATTTATGATTGAAAAGCACAATTCGCAGGCGCTGCTGCGCAATGCATAAAGCTCCCTTGCCCTCTTCCCTTAGAATTGGCTGAGAAACCGCATATCGTTTTCATACAGCAGCCGCATATCGTCAATATTGAAGCGGAACATAACAAGCCGCTCCAGCCCTACGCCAAAGGCAAAGCCGCTGTATTTCTCCGGGTCAATGCCGCCGTTTTGCAGCACTTTCGGATGCACCATGCCGCCGCCGAGAATTTCGATCCAGCCCTCGCCCTTGCACATCGGGCAACCCTTGCCGCCGCAGCGGAAGCAGGATACGTCAATCTCGCAGGATGGCTCCGTGAATGGGAAATGATGCGGCCGCAGACGAATACGCGTATCGTCGCCATAGAGCCGTTTGGCAAAGGCCTCGAGCGTACCCTTGAGACCGCCCATGGTGATATCCTCATCCACCACAAGGCCCTCAATCTGGTGGAACAGAGGAGAATGCGTGGCGTCCACCGCATCGGAGCGGTAAACCCTGCCGGGCGCAATGATGCGGATGGGCGGCTTCTGCTGCTCCATCACACGGATCTGCACAGGCGAAGTTTGCGTGCGCAGGAGCATCTTTTCAGTGATATAGAAGGTATCCTGCGTATCGCGCGCAGGGTGATCCGGCGGAATATTCAGCGCCTCAAAGTTATAGTAATCCCACTCGACCTCCGGGCCGGTGGCTACCTCAAAGCCCATGCCGAGGAAGATTTCCTTTACCTCATCGAGCACAATAGAGAGCGGGTGCTTATGGCCAAGCGGGCGGCATTTGCCGGGCATCGTTACATCAATGCGCTCGTTTTCCAGCTGCCTGGCAGTTTCCTCCGCCTTGAGCTCCTTCTCGCGTGTTTCCACAATCTGCTCAATATAGGCGCGCACTTCATTGGCCAGTTGACCAATGACCGGGCGCTCCTCCGCCGTGAGTTTCCCCATCTGCTTCAATACGGCGGTCAGCTCGCCCTTTTTGCCCAGAAAACGCACGCGGGCGGCATCCAGCCCCGCACGCGATTCGATTTTTGCGAGCTCCTGCCGGGCCGCTTCCCGGATTGATTCGAGCTGCTCTTTCATTCTGAATCCTTCCTTCCAAACTAAAATCAGACTTGCTCAACTGCTCTGCTCTTTGATTCTGATGGGTGCATCCAATGGAACAACAAAAAGCCTTCGCCCCTGTGAATAGGGACGAAGGCGTAATTCCTCCGCGGTACCACCCTGATTTTTGCAAAGAAGCAAACACTCGCGCCCTGTAACAGAGCGTTGCGCCGCATAACGGAGGCGAACCGTTGCGGCCTACCACTCTCGCTTCAACCGCACCGCTCCGAAGTGAACTTCAGCAGCTTCTCCGCGCGGGCGCGCTTTCAGCCTGGGCTCGCCCTCTCTGGCCGCGAAAACGATTGAAAACCGCTTACTCTCTTCATCACAGCGTTATAGATTTGTTTTAATATAGCACAATCTCAAACGATTGGCAAGAGCGAAATTGAAAAAAGCATGCGGGTTTTCCCTCACCGCTCATCCCACAGGAGATCTCCGCGATAAATTGCGAGCAGACCATTTTCCTTCTGCCTACTCACCTGATACCGCGGCATGTGTGCGTTTTTCCGTGGCGCAGCAGTCAGGATTGCCTCCATATGCCGGATTTGCGCCTGCACCGTTTCTTCTGCCAATTCAGAAAAGCCGTGCCCGCTGTACATCGCCGCACCGGTTTCCCGTGCAAGCGCCAGCATGCGCTTTGCACTGCGCAGCCAGGTTTCCAGCGTGGCGCAATTTGGCAGGAAGAGGAACAAAACCGGGTTCCCATTATCCCCGGTGAAAAGCAGCCGGTCCTCCTCAGCGAGCAGGCAGACGGAACCGCGTGTATGCCCGGGCACGTGTGTTACAGAGACCGTTTTCCCGCCGAGGCGAAACACCTGCCCTTCGTGCATGGGCAGAGGCTCCGAGTGATATTCACCAGGCCGAATATCCTTAGCCTTCACCCCATAAGGGGCAGCCTGACGTTGCAGGGCAAAAAAGGCTTTCCGATAGGGTACAGTTACCCGGCCAATGATGCCCACATCCTCTTTCTGCACTGAAACGCGCGGAAACTGCCCACGCCCGCCAATGTGATCCACATGCCCATGTGTTGCAACCACATCGAGCGGCAGCCCGCCGGTGAGGCGCTGCACAAAGGCGCGCAGGTTCCCGAGCCCCACGCCCATATCAATCAGCAGCGCGCGTTCAGTGCCGACGAGCAGATAGCAATCCGCCACATTGAACTCGTTGATCATATAAACCTTGGGCGCAATCTCCCGGTATGGATATTCGGATTTCATATGGCTCTCCCTTCCTGACAAATTGATCTTTTTCTATTATGCTTCATCCTTATCCTTACGTCAAGCGAAGCCTCTTCGGCGGAGCAACACCATAAAGCGATAGACGAAAAGCAGCCCAGCAGTGTGTTCCCTGCTGGGCTGCTGATTTTGATAATCGAATGACGCTTAACCGTTGGTTTCTACAAACGTAAAATTCTTATTATCCTTCACGAAGTTATGAGCAAAGGAATCCTTTTCGCCATAGACCGTCATCTTATGATCGTCTGAAACGGGAAATACCTCGGAGCCGATGCTCGTTATGCTCTTCGGAAGGGTGACCTTATTGAGCTCCTCACATTTCCAGAATGCCGAATCCTCGATGGTAGTAACCGTGGATGGAAGCTTCACCTCAGGCAGATGCATGCATACGCCAAAAGCGGAATCTCCGATTACTTCCACGCCCTCTTCAATCGTGAGCTTTGTTAACTTATTGCAGGCCCAGAAAGCATAGATATCAATTCGCTTTACCGTGCCGGGGATTGTAATGGCAGGCAGCTCCGTGCAATCTCCAAAGGCGCGCTCTTCAATGATCGTAACGCCTTGCGGGATGGTCACATCAGTTAGATACCGGCAGCCCTCAAAAGTGCGTTCGGCAAGCTTTTCAAGCTGCTCCGGCATGATGACCTTCGTCAGCTTACTGCAATCTTCAAACGCGCTAGCGCCGATAGCAGTGACATGCTTCGGGATGACGACGGATGTAATGGTATCATTATTTTGGAAGGCACCGGGGCCGATCTCTTTGACCTCATCCGGAATTACCACTTCCCCGCCGGGGCCTGCATAGCTGGTGAGCACACCGCTTGCATCAATGCTGAATGCATCCGCCCCTTGTTTCGTTGATTTTTTAGAAGCATTTATAAAATAACCGGCAACCGAACCGCCTGCAATCAGAATGACCAGAACAATTGCCACAATCACCAGCGTTTTATGTTTTTGAAAGAATCCACCGGACTCTTTCTTAACTTCTGCGGACATTGCCGTAAACTTTGCGCCGCAGAAGGCGCAGGATGTAACTCCATCATCATTGGTTTTTCCACACTTTGGACAAATCATTTTCAAGCTCCCTCCAGAATTGGAATGCAGGGCATTGCATTCCTTTAAAATTTTGGTACAGCCAAGCCCTTTCGCACGGCCGGGATTATACGAGCCGCCAGACGGAAAACGCCGCCTTGCTTCCTTCCCCGGCCATGCGCAGCACAATGCCGGGAGGTTTCTTCAGGCCTCCTCTACACGATCCTTTTCATTATGAAAAGAATATGATCCCTATCCGCAGGCTATGCGCTTTTGGCAATTCACCCGTTTTGATTTTGGCCTAATTATACAAAAAATTTTTGCTTGCGTCAAGCATTTTCGGGTTATAGTGATCGAATTCTATAAAAAATAGCCAGTAGCTGCGCGCTCTCATAGGCGTCGTGCATCTCTTAGATCCCCGCAATGAAGGCAGGCCCTGTTTTGTTACTCGCTGCGCTTCGTAATAAAAAAATAGCCCGGTAGTTGCGCGCACTCATAGGCGTTGTGCATTCTCTTAGATCCCCGCAATTGAAGGCAGGTCCCCTGCTTTTGTTCACT
>ENA-OQDW01000047-OQDW01000047.1-human-gut-metagenome-genome-assembly--contig:-NODE-47-length-43166-cov-7.917749_pt1 | contig 43166 bp, 42 predicted proteins | sample MGYA00242784_ERZ504613 | MGnify/ENA primary metagenome ERZ504613 (study PRJEB26092, sample SAMD00036330) | human gut metagenome | host: Homo sapiens | study: EMG produced TPA metagenomics assembly of...
TAGTTAGACAATATGTGTTCTTTTAAGGCATCCACTTCTTCCCATTGGACTAATTACCAATCTACATCACATGTTTTGTGATCTGCATCACTGCCATTGCATCTGTCTGGCAATGGACCGTTCCTGACGAATCACTTGAACCACCTGACGTGTGAAGCATCTCATTGATAGCAAGACTGTTCTCTTTAAACTCGGAAAGATTAATTTTTTCCATTGATACTTTTTTTATAGTTAGACAATATGTGTTCTTTTAAGGCATCCACTTCTTCCTATATCTATTCTATTGCTTAAGCAATATCCTATCATATTCCTGTTTCGTTACAGGAAGCATCACTCCTATATCCACGAGCAAGAAAATTCGTTTCCAAAGAACTTTGATGTAATTCTGCTTTTCGGAGTCAGGAAAAGACTCGTCAAGATACGTCAAAGCTTTAATTTCAAACACCTTACGCTCGCAAGCTCTTCCGACTGCCTCAAAAATAATCTTATCTATCTCAAGGCAGGAAATGACAACTCGCTATTCCGCAAACCTTTTACGATGATTCTATCATCTTCAAGATGAAAATCAGTAGTTCGCATTATGTAAAAAATCGTATTAGTAGACAGCAGTTGCTGAAGTTCCCAACTTTTACCCAGTGAAGTCACTTCTCGCATGAGTACAGAAGTATTTTTGGGTAATTGTACTTTACCTAACACAAGTTTTCTCATGTAGTCTTGCTCTAATAAAGATGTACATTCTGTGGTATACTCATAGTCTGAGGCTGTAAATATCTCAGGCAAAGCAAACAACCGCTCTAGTCTTTGATAATATTCCGGATAATATCTTATAACGAAAGACTCCATTTTCTTACATACCTGCAATTGCTTTTTATAGAAACCAAGAAGATGTAAGTATTTTCTTTTGTCAGGTACTTCATCGAAATTGGCAAAATCATGATATTGATTATCACCAATGTTTTCATGTATAAAGCAGCCTGTAGTTTTGCCTTCGGAAAGCACCATCTCATATAGTAAAACTTGTTCAAAGAATATATTGAAATTAGTTCCCTGCAGCTTATTTACCATTTTGATATTTTTATCTACAAAATCAAATGCCTTATAGGTATATCGCTGAATAAAATCAATATCTGTACCTCCAAAAATGCCCATATTATAAGCTTTATTATCAATATGAAGGTCATATCGTTTCATTTCCTCTGGCATATAGCTGATAGCATGACGGATATCACGCCACATCTTTCCATAATAGTCAGTTGTGGTTTCTTCATTCTGGACAATGAGATCATGATTCTTTAGGCTTTCATCAATTTTTGTCCAAATGAAAACATCGCCATCAACATGGATAAATGGTTCCTTTATAGACTGGTAGGCCTTAATTTTTGCCAATGCCCACAAGTTCGGATTATAATGATTCAGGCAGTCAAGAGATACGATTACATCCGTATATGGCAAGTGCAATTTGTTGATAAGAACATCATATCCTTGACTGTCGGTTACCAAAGTAACATCATCATAATAACGTCGTAACTGATTACAACTAATAATCCAACTCAGATAGTTGAATATAGGTAAAAGCCATCCATAACTATCGGTCAGGCTGTTCTTGTTACCAGTCCAAAAACTTTGTATAATTTTCATTTTCTTATTTCTTTATATCAGGCAAGCGATTAGTCTCATTGTTGCTGATGTTTATATCTGCCTTTTTAGCTTTTTGCTTGCCGAAATTATAAGTCAATCCCACACGGAATGAGGTGTTGTCATTGTTTATTTTGTTTCTAAAGACATAATCTTTATATTCAGTTCTGTTATTGCTCTTAGTACCACTAAAGATGTCTTGGGCTTGTATATTCAAAAGAAGTTTGTTCTTAATAATATCAATCTTGCATCCTAAGCCGACACAATCGATGTTTCCAGTGTGAAAGGATTCTTCTATTCCTGGAAGCACATGATAATAGTTCGCATAAAAGTTCAAGACTTTGTAACGGTAATTTAAATTGGCAGAAAAAGATGTGTTCAGACTTCGCAAATCTTTGTCATCCAGCTCGTCAATGTAAGATTTTGCTTTAACGTAGAACATAGATACACTTGAATACAAATTGAATTTTCCAAATGAGAAATTATAACTAGCATCCGTACCAAAAGTATTAATGGTAAGACAATTCTTTGGAGAATACTTGGTGAACAAGTCATTCACTACCTGAGTCAGATTCTGTATGGCATCAGATGTGTGATAATAATACAGGTTAAAAGAGAAATTCCCTTTAAACACATAGTTAAACTCCAAATTGTCCATGACCGATGGTGTAAGTCTATCATTACCTTCGGTGTATGTGTAGGTGTTACGAAAAACACGTGTAGGATTCATATCATTCATAGAAGGTCTGTCAATACGTTTGCTGTAGCTTAAGGCAAAGGAATGATTATCTGAAGGATTGTATGAGATTTCTGCAAATGGAAACCAGTGATCATATTTATTAGAAACGGACAGTCCTTCCAAGGTTATTCCATCATCATTGGTGTGTTCATACCGTAAACCAGCTTTGGCGTAAAAAGAACCAAACATTCGGTTGACATCTGCATAGAAGGCTGTTACCGTTTCTTTATATAAAAAACCATTTCTAATTCCAAACTCAGAGACATTATTGGTCCTGAAATGGGAATATTTTCCACCTAACTCAAAATTTAGCCAAGTAAATGGAAGGTTTAAATCTGCGCTCAGGGTATTGACGATATAGCTATAATCATTATTGCTGTTCGAGAAGCTGTGTGCTGTACTCGAATCAAAATTCTGATTAATTTTGTCAATGACATGGATATAGTTGTAATTTATCGTTATTTTTTTTCCTAAGCTATCAAGTTTCCAGTCCACATAGGGGGAGATTGTCTCCAAACGGTATTTATCGTGATTCGACTCGGAATAAGAATTCGATGGATATGCGTCTGCATTGAAAGTCATCTGCCCTATTTGGTGGGCTTTACTGCGAGAATTATTTAATGTTGCAAAAAATCCCAAATTCAAATCGCCTAATTGGTAATTGCTATTTAGATTCTGGCCTAGTATGTCATACCTATTTAAAGTATTGTCGGTCGTAAAGCGCATATAGTCAGGATAAGAATAAGTATTCTGTACTATTTGGCGGCGCTTTTCATTGGAATTATTTATTTTGTATTCAACAGAAAAATTGCCTGAAGAAAAAGACAGTCCAAATCCTTCTTCTGCGCTAAAGTGAGAGCGTTGTGTTAACACCGTGTGGACATTCCCATCAAACCCCACAGGCTTACTCTTTAGAATAATATTGATTACTCCGCAATTGCCTTCTGCATCAAATTCGGCAGAAGGATTGGTTACAAGTTCTATTTTGCTTACATTTTCAGATGGTAAGGTGCGTAGGTACATATCCAAATCTTTACCATCTAAGTTAATGCGATGGCCATTAACCAAAACAACTACACCGTTTTTGCCAATAATCTTTATTTCATCACTTGTCGGATCTATACGAGGAATATTATGGAGCATATCTCGCATATTGAAACCACTGGCAAAGGGACTGTTTTGAACAAGATAAACAAGTTTGCCAGCTTTCTGGCTAAATAGTCTGCGCTGAGAGGTAATCATCACCTCATTCAGTGTGTGCTCCTTCACAGTCAACATGATATCGCCCAAATCAACATTGTTGTGTACGTCAATGGTGTCAGCTTTTAATATATCACCTAATTGTCTGTATCTGACGACAAACTTTCCTGACGGTAAAGAGAATGTAAACTTTCCTTGATTATCAGAAAAACCACTGGAGATAGTTTCTCCATCAAGATGACTTACTATTATTTCCGTGGCTTCCAACGGTAAAGAGCCTTCTGCTTTATCAAATAGTCTTCCTGTTAAATTCCATTCTTGAGCAAATGCCATATTATTCGATATGGATAATGCTATAATAATTATAAACCTTAGTTTCATAATAATGCAACGAGTCCGCTTGAGAAAATTTTCTGCTATCCTTGCATGACTTGGTAACTATAGTTTTTAAAGCCTTAGCCATAGGAAAGAAAAACTCAAGTTTTCTCCTTTTTTAAATGTTATACATATTGCGGAGGTATACAGCCTCTTTCTTTCCATTTGCAAAAGTACTAAAAATGCAGATACGAAGAACTTTTATGTTGATATTTTAAACTGAATTAAACTTATAAACAGCAAAATTATACTTACTTAAACAAAACTGTGTCTTTTATTACAAAAATACGGTTCTAACGTGACTTTTGTCTATTGGTCTTTAGTGTTATCTTTCAAATTCATATTTACATTTTGCACATGAGAATAAAATTAAACTATCATGGTTGAACACAAACGTTATTAAAACAAAAACTGCGATTAGAAAATCCTCACTTTGGGCTGGAATCCTAATCGCAGTGTAGAACATGTATATAATAATACAGTTCTGAGTTCTACTGTGTTTTATTGATAGTTTCATAAGATAGGCTTCACCTCGGCAATTGAAGCAAGCTTCATTGCTCTCGATTTGCACTATCATTGATAACATTGCACGGAACTTGCCCGTGCAAACTTTAAAAGTTAGTTCTCGCATAACCAAGACAGCACAAAGGCAACGCTTACCCTTGGCATTGCATACAGAATTATGAAAAGTCGGATTTGTCTGCCCTTTGTTCCTGAATAGATGACACATTAAATGTCCTTGTTTATGTAATGCTTATGTCAGCTCTTACTCGTAGCCCTTGTTCTGCTTCAGCTTTTTGTTCAGATCCAGACATCTTTGCAGTATGGAGGTTGTACCACGTACTCGCACACTATTGAGCATAGCTCATACGATCCAGACCGTTGGATGTCACATTGACACCAGCAGCCTGACCACTCAACACGTCAAGGGCATTGTTGGCCGCACCCTTGTTGGAATGATTTCCAACTATTTTTATAATATTACTTCCATTGTCAATGGAGTCTTTCCGTTCTGCAGGAACTTGCTTTTGTGCATGAGCCAAAGAACTGCAAAAGAGTGCAATGAGAAGTAATGTAAAGTCTTTTTTTCTCTTTGCCATTTTCAATTTCTATTACTTTGGTTATGGATGATTTCCGATAAGCAAAGATAAGGTGCAATACATTAAAAAACGTATATAAACTCCAATATTTATGTATTTTTACCTCGCCACCATCAGTTTGTTTTCGCATCTAATGAGAATTGGATTTTGTGCAATGTTGTTTCTTTTTTAACCTAATTTTATAGCCCGACCACAAGCACCAAAACGCAAGAATGCCCATAACAAAGATGAATATGTATGTGGCTATCGTTCCAATGAAAATTCTGCCACTATGCACCTCTAATGCCACATTCCAAAGCGACATCGGAAGTTGGTTCATGCTCGAAGGTTGAGTGGCAAAGTTTGTTCCCTCGTAATATTCCGCTACGACAGGGGTGGAAAAGTCTTGGCTCATACCTGCGACAGCTTTCTTTCCAAATGGTGCTCCTGCTTCATTCGGTGCAGGTTTGTTCGTAAAGTAATCGGTAGCAGTTCCTTGTCGTCTGTCCCAAACAAACAAGCCGCTAAATGAACCGCAAAGCCATCTACCATTTGCATCTTTCTGTAATACATTCAATCCCATCACGCTGATAGGTGGAACAGAAGTAATAACTTTCACTGTAGCATTTTTGATGTTCAATGAATAGAATCCTTCCGATGAGGATAATAGCCAATCATGGCAGCTCTCATCATAACGAATTATGCGGAGCTTGTCGTTCCAAGGATTCTTGCTTCTGAGCGTTGTGCCTGGGATAGACGGAATCTTGCTTAACACTAATGCTATCATCACAGGAGGGCGGAGACACCAACCCGTCAGTGCAATCAAGAGCGCAAGTATGATAGTATATCGCCCGATTCTGTCATGCAGATGAAGCGAGGTTTGCAGTAATGCCTTTCGCTTCGGTCTCAGCCAAAAGACGATACCCGTAATACAGAGAACCACAAGAATAATGGCTATGGCATCAACCACAATCTTTCCTGTTATTCCGAAAAGTTCTCCACTATGGAGTAGCCAAACGGTACGAAAGACAGTTACTTTGCCGTCATAATCCTTTGGCGCATGAAGTTGAATGCGCTTAAAAGTCTTATAAGGAGGAATCGAGGTATAGACAAAGGAACGACTGAGCACTACAAGGGTGTCGCCATGCGAAGCGATGTCCGTAAATTTCTCCTCATCCTCCAGTGACATATTCACCTTATACCATTTGTTATGCACTCCATAGCGATAAAGCCCGAAAGGTGAGACTGCAAATATCCTTCCATTATCAAGCCTTATAACATTTTTGATTTGCCTATAGTCGGCACCTTCGGGCAAGCCCTCATTGAAATCCTTGAAATAGGAAGCCTTGGAGTCGGTAAGCCAGATGCCACCATTGCCATAAAGCAACAGTTGGCGACAAGAATCCACATTCCTCATGGAATCTACCATTAAATCCTTGCCAATGTCAAGCGTGCTCGTAGCAATCCACCGTTCCAATTCCGAAACTCATAACGACTTGGCAGGTACTTCCTGCTCACGTTCACCTCCTTGATGAGTGAACGATGATTGAGCAGGATGCCTGACACGCAGAACATCAGCATGAAGAAGCTCAAGCCGATACCAAGCCATTTATGTTGTTTTCTCCAAGTTCCTTTCTTCATTGATTTCCTTATCTGATTATCTATCTTGTTTCTTTCTTCGCCCTTGTATCCTTGACAATCTTTCCTGCCAAGAAACAAAGTTCTATCACCATTACCACCCAATGCCAAGGATATTCGCTCGGATGTGCAATGAGCTTCCCGATGATGCCCGTGCGATTAAATGCCTCTACCGCTATCCAGGACACGATGACCGTTGCCGTACCCATTCTGATGTTTGCTCCCCACGATTGCAAGTGGAGTTGCTTGCGAAATACGTATGGGGCGGAAAGCAAGGCACCGAAGGCTACACCGAAGGTGACTGGACTCTCACGACCAAACAATTGAGGATCGTAGAGGTTCATCAGCAGGAGATAGCAAGTCCAGAGCATTGTGTTGATTTCCATGAAGGTAACAATGCTGGTGTGGCGTGTCATCGGGCGAGCGGCGATGAGTCGCTTGTTCTTCCCCAAAAAGAGCGTCTGCCACCAGTTGAGGAAGTTGCAGGCATTTCGGGAACAGAAGATGTAGAGCAACATCACCATTGCCCACAAGCCAAAGGTGGCAGGGAGCAGAAGATATTCAGGGCGGCTCAACACTTCTCCTGTCACTGGGTCAATCTCAGCATGTGTGCCCCAACGATGGGCATGATACATGAAGAGGAAATCCACCCAACCCGTCCAGTAGAACATGCCACCGATAAGTCCGAGCAAGGTTTGGCGAGTCTGTCCCTTGACGAAAACACCTACACCACCATCACCAAGCCCACGAATCCCACAGCCATGCCAGCACCCAACAGTTGCGTGCCGTCGTAGTTGTCCTTCAATACTCGTGCCACCAAATGAACGATGGGCATGCTTCCTAAAATCACGCCCATCGACACGATGGATTTCCACCAATATAGTTTTCTGTTACTCATGTGTCTTCTTCTTTCTTGCAGCTATCATGATATACACAAGCAATGCCACGAATGCCACGAGGATGCAAATCATCTGGGTAGTATATTTCTCTGGCTCAATCCAAATCTCCTTGAAAAAGTCCAAACGACCGAGTACTTCCACAGGTACCCAGAACACGACAACCGTTGCGATAGCCATACGGATATTGGCTCCCCATGTGCTCAAACGCAACTGCTTTCGGAAGATGAAGAAACTACCTATCAGACAAGCTACGGCAACAACCGAAGTGACAGGGTGATGGTCGCCGAGGAAATTCTTGTCGTAGCAGAACATCAACAGGAGATAGCTTGTCCAGAGAATCATGTTCAGTTCCATGAAGGTGACGATACTTGTATGATGTGTCATCGGACGGGCGGCAATCTCGTTCTTGCGGGAACGGAAGAGAACACGCTGCCACCAGTTGATGAAGTTACATCCGTTCTTGGTTGAGAAGATGTAGAGCACCATCATCATCATCCACATGCCGAAGGTGGCAGGAGGATGAGGTATTCAGGGCGAGTCACAACTTCGCCATTCTCCATCTCCGGCTGTGTACCCCAGCGGGTAGCATAGTACTGGAACAGGAATTCTATCCAACCGGTCCAGAAGAGCAGACCTCCGAAAAGTCCCCAAAGAGTTTGTTTGGTGTCTCCCTTTACGAAGACACCGATTACTACCATGATAAGACCTGCCAACCCCATGAAGAAGGCTGAGTAATGCACAGCTTCAGGAGTCATCGTCTTATCCATTATCATCATCAGCGCATGTCCCAACGGCATGGTAAAGAGTACTACGAGGAACGAAGCGATGGATTTCCACCAATTCAATTGTTTCATAACATTCAACATTTATTTTAATTCATCTAAGTAATAACTGATTCTTCCTCCTTCATCACCTATCTGCACATTGGCATCATACCAGGAGATAATCTGGAGCTTGTAATATCTCTCGCCATCCCACGAACGGATTACGTAGGTATGGAAAGAAGGAGTATATACTGGAGGTGGACCAGAGAAACTCATTGCCTTTTCGAGCACCGGATTGCCGCTTACCAACTGCTTGGCAGGTCCGTTGTTCGGGTCGAACCAAGGGTTCTTGTTCATATCCAGTTTGTTGGCGATGCAATACTTGTTCCAGTCTTCCCGCGACATGGTGACATAGACACTTGCTGAATCATCCACGGCGAAGGTCATATTGTGTTCTGCCAGATAAGCATCCACCTGCGCCTTGCTCGTCCACTTGTCATATTCGCCATAGCCCAGGTCGGCAGCACCGCCCTTGCCTATGCCGCTCGTTCCACTGTTGGTGCGAAGCTGGTAACCATCAAAGGCAAGGTCCCATTCCGTGGCAGGATAAGCCATGGTCTTTGGATCATCCTCCATGTTCTCCATCACCATAATGCTGCTTGCCTGGCGCTTCACCGTCTTATAGGTTAACTTGCCAGTGGCTTGATTCTTGGTAAAGATGGTATCGCCGTTTGCATCACGCTCTGCATCCTCGAAGATGTTCTTCTGCACACCTTCGCTCCAATACTTTACCAATTTAGTAGTGCCGTTATAATGGAAATATTCCTCTATCGGCTTGCCATCAATAAAGGCGATGACACTCTGGTTAGGATTCAGCACATTATAGCGATGTCCCGTCTTCAGGTCGAAATAGAGCCAGTCGTTGGTAACACCCGTGCTATAACCTGTTTTTCGGGGCAAGGTATGACCTGTGAAGTCCTCAGCCTCATAAGATACGCAGCTCGTCATTGCGGCTGCCATACCTATTATATATAGTAATGCTTTCTTCATTATTTTTTCTTTCTAAATGCTTTTACCAATTCATCTACCAACACTTCCACCTGCACATGCGCCTTGGCTCCTGCCGTGGCTGGCACGTTAAACATGGTGATGCCCGAACCCAGGGTCTTTGGCACATAGTTAAAGATATTATCCACACCCACCGTTACCTTCACCTTATTATAGAAGGTCTGAATCACCGACAGGTTGCACAATACATACTGTGGCAATTTGCATCGGAAGTAGGCATCGTGGCTCTCACCGTTTACAGAGAGTCGGTCCTGCACATCAAACTTCTTCTCACCCATGTAGCTTGCCGAGAAGGTGGCACCCAGTCGGTAGTTCTTCTTGTTGTACTTATAGTCGAGGCTCGCCGTAGCAGCATGAGGCGAAGTGGTGTTCACCTGGATGCCATCCGTCTTGCTCACGTTCACGTAGCTGTAGGTGGCATTCATCGTGAAGTGGTTGAGGAAGTGCCAGCGCATGATGGCCTCCAGTCCGATGAGGTTCTGCTTCGACAGATTAGTATATTCGAAATTGTACTGCATGTCGTAGATGCGCCATACGCCCTCTATCTTCTTGCGGAAGAAGTTGCCATACACATTGCCCGAGATGAAGAAGTTGTCGTTCGAGTACTCTGTGCCCAGGCTCACGTAGTTGTTCTTCTCAGGCTTCAGGTCCTCGTTACCCTTAATCATGAACATGCCGAGGTGGTCCCAGTTGAAGAACAGCTCCTTGATGCTTGGCGAACGGTAGCCCATCGAGTAGTTGGCTCTCCATGCCCAGTTATCCGAAGGACTCCACTTGAAGGCAATCTTAGGCATCGCCATCAGTCCGAAGGCACGGCTGAAGTTGGTTCTCACACCTGCCGAAACCATCCAGTGGTCGTTCATCGTCCACTCGTCCTGCAGGAAAGCCTCCGTCTCTTTTAATGAACGGGTGCGCATTATGTGGGAGGCATCGCCGTTGAATCGGTCGCTCGTCAGGTCATCGCTCAAGTGCTCGATGCCGAGGATGAGGTCGTGGCCCTCAAACTTCTGCGAGGTGATGGAGAGGCGAGGCTGGAAGATACGGCTCTTATACACTTTGGTACGCTCGTCGATACGCTCGTGTCGCTTGAAGCGGTCGTAGAAGTCGCATGAAGGGAGGCGGTAATCTTGAACCAATCCTTGAAGGAGTACTTAATCTTGGTTCCAGCCGTCCAGTCACGCGCCTGACTGAAGGTCATATCCTGAATGAGGTCGTAGGTATTCATATAGAACGCACTACCGTAGGCAAGAATCTCCAGATTCTTGAAAGGGTCGTAGAATACCTTCTGCGATACCGAGATATGCTCTGTACCCTCGATGCTCATTGGCGGACGGGAAGCCACGCTGGTTATGGTCACGTCGTGGTCGAGCCAAGGATTCGCCTCTTGGTATAGACCTTCTTGTCGTTCTCCGCCTGGTACATGTAGAAGGCATCGCTCGAAGAATACCACACATCCGTCTGCGAAGTTACCTTGCCTGCATTGAATCCTGCCGATACCCAGCTCTGCAGGTTCGGGCGGTCGGCGTTCTTCTCAAACATATACAGGAAATCCTTTTGGGAAGGATTCTTGTAGTTGGTTTCGTTCATCTGTCCCCAGCGTACACCAGCCTGAATATCGATAGGTTTGGTGGTTTTCTTGGTGATGAGGTTAATGACGGCACCCGACGCACGGCTTCCATAGAGGGTACTGCTGGCACCCTTCACGATTTCGATGCGGTCGATGGCATGGAGGTTGAAACGCTCATAGTCGAGGTTACCCGCCATGTCGCCCGTCAATCGCTCGCCATCCTGCAGGAAGAGCACGTGGCGAGCATCCAAGCCCTGCATGGAGATTTCGTTGCCGAAACCCACCTTCTGGATGTTCATACCCGGGGTCTCCTGCTGCAGAGCCTTGGTCAGGTCGGCATAGCCTGCATCTACCAGTTCCTTACCGCCGATCACCTGCGTGCTCACTGGCGAGAGCTTGATTGGTCGGGCAGTACGGGAACCAGTAACCACCACCTCGTTCACCTTCATCACGTCTTCTGTCATGAAGAGCTTGAGGGAGCTGACGCTTCCGATGGTTCCCCTCAGAGGGTTATAGCCCACGGATACCACCTGGTAATAACACTTGTCACTCTGAGGCACCGAGATGGTAGCCTCACCATCCATGTTGGTAACAATACGCTGTGGCGATTTCAATTTCTCGTTGTCGGCGTAGGTGATGACTGCACCGATGATTGGCTGCTCAGTGGCTTTGTCGAAGATACCGAACTTCACCTTTCGCTGCGCTGCGACAGGGAGGGCGAGTATCAGCAGCAAGCCGATAAGCATTACATTTCTAATTGTCTTCATTTATATTGTCATTCTATTTTTTCCAATTTCTTACACGATTTCAGCCTCGCTATGGCTTGTTTCTCTTCCCTTCATTTTTTACTTGCAAAAAGAAAGAGAGACATGTCTGGGCATATCCCTCTTTCCTTTTATATATAAGCTACAGTCTCTTATTTGATTCCGTGCTCCTTTTTATACGCAGCCAAGTCTTTTTCGTACTGTTTAAATTCAGCTGCATAATTGTTGATGCGATTCTTATCTATTGTTTGCAAGAAACAATCTGAACGTACATTCATCATGTTATAGCTTACAACAAACTGAATTTGATGCGTGTTAACATTATAATAGCCTTGTATAAAACTACCTTTGACAACAGAGCCATTTGAACCATCACCATCAAAATCTGAGCCATCTTCATTTTGTCCCCAGCAAGAACCATTCTCACCTTTGAACTTAATCCAACCGCTTCCGGAATATTCTTTTTGTTCCCATGAATTCAGTTCTGTACACTTAACATCACACTTAAAATTGATGGTCATACCCATGGCACCTACAGTAAAGCCTAACAACGATATGTTGAAAGTTTGTTTGTCAGTTCCACTCCATTGAAACTTAAATTTCGTAGGACAGCCAGTTGCAAGCAACGTTTTATCGACACCGCTCATTGTCGCTTTTGTGCTAAGAACAATGTCTCCATTCAGATAGTTTTTGGCACTTTCGACCAAAGCCTCGTCAGCATTACCTTCTGTAATTTCTTGATCAGAAGAGCAAGAAGAAAGGACAATAAAACCTGTTAAGGCCAAGAAGAAAGCAATAAAATACTTTTTGAATTTCATTTATTAAAACTCTTTTGCATGATAATCGCTTGGCTATATTTTTACAGTCAAGCGATATGACAAGAATATATTACTCATTACCTTCGAAAGTTACAGCAGTATCGAATGCAATACCTAACCAAGTAGCAAGGCATTTTACGTCATAAACCAATTTGCCATTTGCTATAGTACCACTAATTGTTCCTGCATAGTCAGTTGACCCCAAAATCTTCAAGGTAACAGTGCAAGCTCCCGAGAAATTACCTGTAGAAGGATCAATTGTCAAATTAGATGCTGTAATTTTAATAGAACCTGGCATCTTACCAACCTGAAAAGCCTCAGAAACAAGGCTGCTAATAGTTGCTCCATCAGAAACAACAGTAGTTACCTTGTCTTTCACAGGGGCTTTAGTGCTTCCATTCATGTTAACTTTTGTAAAGTCACCAACATAGTCAACTGTAGTAGCTGCCAATGTGCTAATACCCATCTCTGTAGCCGCTGTTGTTGCGGCATTTGACATTGCAACGATTCCAAACATTGCAACGATTACCATTAATACTTTTTTCATGTTGCTTAAATTTTAAAATAATAATATGTTAAATTAATCTATCCCACTTTATTGCGCCAACTTTTCTGTATGAAGCCCACAAACTTTTCAGGTGATTTTTATAGCTTGTTATGAAAGTCTTTGTTACCTCTTTATCAAAAACGTCTTGAGAAACAGCTAACCCTATCTTATCTTCTGTATTATCAAAAGATTCCAATGTTGGAACTCCTGCTTTATTATAATAGTAATGAGTCAAAGTTGGGAAAACAATATCACCATTACCCAAGTTGAGCAGTATTATTTCATATGTTGCATAAATAGAACTTAAATCTACTTTTTTGAGTGCAGGCAAATCTCTTAATTCAATAGATTCTATAACGCCCTTATTTGGAGTTGGTAATACTATCGTTTCAAGTTTTGGACAATCTACACAATGAAGAGCGTTGCCAATATTAGCATCAAAATCAGCTGGATTCTGGTTGGCAATGATAGTATTTGACAAATCTAAAACACTTATATTTTGATTCTTTGTCAATTTCAAATTAGTAATACTTGTTGCTCCACTCAGATCCAATCCTAAAGTAGTTGTTTGTGTCAACCAAAGTGCTGTAATATTATTTCTTGGCATCAAATACCCCAAAGTATATTGATGCTCACCACCTTCATAGCCAAAAGCAATATGGTTACTTGGATAATATGGATTATTTATAACATATTCCAAACCTTCTATAGATTGAATTTTGTCAATATCTGCATATTGGTTTTCAAACATTAATTGGAAACTAGCCATATCCATCTTAGCCATAGGTATGCTAATATCTATTTTATCATCTGCTGTGAAAATTCTAGGAAGTGTTTGCTTCAAAAATGTACGGAAATACTCGTCAGGAACTTCTCTCAATGTATTATACTTCTCCAAAGAACCCTTATCGTTTACCATTTGCATATCAACTGTCTTATTCTCTGCCTCATTCTGGGTATAGAAAGGCATCAAGTCCTCTACATTATACTTGCAGGAAGCAGGGAGATAAAGTTTTGTAAACTCATGGAGAATAGTAGCTTTCACCTCATCATTCTCAACCTTGCTGTTATCAACCGTCGAAGTCATAGATGTCATTGCCTTGCAAGTCAAGACCTGTAATCTGTGAAGGAAGTGAAGCGATATGGAAAACTGGACCATAGCCATTGCTGCTAAGGTTCAACTCTTTCAAATTAGGAAAAACAGAAAGTTCCTTCAAGGCAGCGGTATCAACCTTTGTGCCTGAAAGGTCGAGAGATGTGGTGCTGTTGGCTTTGTCGTCAAGGAGCATTTTGCCATTTTCATCAAACTGGTATCCCTTAGCTTTGAGGATAGTCATCAACTCTGAGTTGCTTACTGCCACATTGCTGTAAGAAGGTGCATCGTCGTCACTGCTGCAAGAAGCGAAACCGAGGCAGAGTGCCAGGGCAGCGAGACCTATGAAATTCTTAAAAATCTTCATTGTTTTCTAAACTTTTAAAGTGTTTATAATTAAAATTAAATATTATCTTGAATTAGGTTGCAAAGGTACGTATTTATTACATAATGTACAATACCTAAAAATTATGAAATATTTTCCTTGTTAGTGAGGTTTTATCACCATTCTATATAATTTGCAGAATAGGAGAAATGTAATTTTTTTATAATATTTGCTTTTATTAATGTTTATATTGCTCCTATAATTGCTTGTTTATTCGATACTTAAAACTAATGATAAAGTAACTACCAATTGGAAGGTGCGACTCTCGATGAGCCTGTGGCGGTAACATTGCGGTAATAGTTTTTCTTGTCGCTGAGAATGTCCGACCAATAGAAAGACAGCTCGGCTTGCTTCTTTCGGAGGAATCGCCAAGATGCTCCCAAGTTCCATACCACTTGGTCGTCCTCGCCTTTCTTGATGTTCGTGCCGTTGCGGAAAGAGTAGGCGACATCGCTCTTGACTTGGAAGCCAAGAGGAAGCTCTGCATAGGTATTCAGCGAAAAGTTGTAACTTCGGGTATAGTTGGATGTACCCCGGAGCTGGTTGGTGGCATGGCGGTAACGCCAATCGCCCTGCAAGTCGAAGCCTCCCCATTTCGGCTGATAACCCAAACGAAGGTTGGCATTATACGAAGTATTGTGGGTGACGCTGCGGTCTGGCTCCTCGCTCTTTCCCTCATTCACAAGAGCTATACTTTGGGCAAAGCTGGCTCCTGTGCGAGCAGAGAGATTGAACCGCTTCTTCCATCGCTTCTGATAGCGAAGGCTGGCACGCATATTCCAGTTGCCATTCACATTCACAGGATAAGTCTCCGTGCCACCAGTGGCAAGGTTGTAAAAGACGGCTTGCGTCTGACTGTTATAGGTGTTGCTGAAATTAACATCGCCCGAAAGACCGAGCGAGTGTTCCTTCCCATCAACCGAAAGTTCTGGCTATAAGCCGCTTTGAGCGAAGGATTGCCATGAGTAACGTGCAATGGGTCGCTATTGTCGGTCTGCGAAACCAAACTGCCAAGGTCTGGCTGTCGGCTGCTGCCATCATAATTCAGTTCGAAGCGAGTCTTGCCTTGATGCCATGACACATTCAACTGTGGGTTCCAATTCACGCTCGTCCTCACCGTATCGGCATAGAGCAGCCCAGTCTTCTGGTCAAGAATTCTCCGCTCTGGATGCATCTGCACACCCGTATTCACCTGCCATCGCTTGCCATTATAATTGAAATAAAGGCTGAGTTCGTGGGAATAAGTCCGACTCTGGGTATAGTTGCTCAAACTGTCTTGATATACTTCGCTCTCGTAAGTAATCCTGTCGCTCACCTGTCGGTTGGCAGAATAGCGATAACCGAGTTGCAGGCGCAAGTTCTCAGCCAAGGGTTGCGTCAAGTTGATGCCTACGGAATAGGCACGATTGGTGGAGGGGGAGTGCTGGTATTGGTTGCGATAAAGCACGGAATCGCCACCCAGACTGCTCTCCAACTGATAGTAAGTGGTCTCGGAAAGGGAATGTGACTCGTTGGTACTCTTGCTGTCGGAGTAACTACCCGTGAGGCTGATGCTCGTACCCTTGTCGTTGAACACTCGGGTGATGTCGGCATTGACGGAGAACGAATGGCTGTCGCTCTTCGAATCCGAGTTTCTCGTGATGCTGTTGATACGCTCATCGCCTTCTGAAGAGGTGGATTGCTGGCTGTCGCTGGTGTTGTCGCTCTTCGACTTACTGAAGTTTCCACCTATATTAAGATAGGTCTTGTCAGCCAAGCTCCACCTCATGCCCAACGAACCATTGCCCATCGTGTTGCGATTGGTGCTGGTGGATGCCGAGTTCTGGTAACGGTTGCCTGTGGTGAGATATTGCTCGCTATATAGGGTGCTCTCGTTGCCACTGGCATAATGGTTGTACATCATGTTGCCATAGAGGGTGAATCGCTTGGAGAACTTCTTGGCAAAGTTCATCGCCACGTTGTCCTGTCGGTTGTCGGGATAGCGAGAAGTCATGTATCGGTTGCCACTTCGAGCTATCACGGAGATGTTATCGCCAGTCTGGCGGAAGAGGTTGGATATTAACTCGGCTTCCTTCTTTTCGTTGTTGCCCCTGCCTATGCCAGCCGAAGTAATCAGCGTGCCGTTGAACTCTCGCTTGGTCTGCAAGTCGAGCACATAGTTTTCGCCGCCCTTGCGCACCTTGGTGATTTTCTCCAGTTCGCTCCGCTTGTCATACACCTTGATTTTGCTCACCAACTTGGCTGGCAGGTTTTCGAGGGCGAGGGTGCTGTTGCCGCCAAAGAAACTCTCGCCATTGACATTGATTTCATGGATGGGAAGACCGTTGTAGGTCATCGTCTTGTTCTGCTTTTCGTATTCCAATCCAGGCACTCGCTTCAAGAGTTCTTCGAGGTATGCTCCTTCGGGAGTCTGGAAAGCATTGGCATTGATAACTGTGGTATCGCCCTTCATCTCCACCTCCTTCATGCAGCAGTAACCACCACTTCGCCGAGGTTGAGCGTCTTAAAGATGGAATCTTCTTTTTGCGTTTCCACAGAGTCGCCATCGCCCTCTAACAAGGCACGACTCTCCCTTACTGTATCACTCGACACAGCATAAGAGAAAGCCCTTCCGTCAGGAGAAAGGGAAGACGATGCCCATACATTTGCTATTGTTGAGAAGGACATGAGCAAAAGCACAGACACATAAGCATATCGTACCTTCATTCTTGGTTTGAATATTCAAAATCGGCTGCAAAGGTACGAAAATCGGTATATATTTGCAATACCTTGAAGTAGGTAAAGTGCAAAGGGCTTGCCAAGGGAATCCATTAAAGAAAGTGAAAAAATGAGCAAAAATAATTGTATTTCAGAATTTCAATTTATCTTTGTACCTGTAATCAAAGCGTTCTTTGTATATTACAAGGTTGTGAAAGAAAAAGAATATAGCTCGTTTCTAAATCGTTAGCAGTTACGCTTTTTAAAGTACTTAACCACTGATATTCAATTAATAAAAGATTTTGTTATGACTCGGGTATTTTTAACGATAAAAATCGAAACACGTCGAGTAAATCTCTATCACAGCTGCACCTGCCCGAGAATATAACGATTCACGGAGTTTTTGAGGATGTAAAATATTTGTGTGTTTCCATTATTACATCACAGGTCAGCAACCATTATTATGTATTTGTAGCTTAATGTTATCGTATTAAAGAATAATGGTAAAAGTCATGAAATTCTTCAAATGTAGTCAATGTGGCTACGGATTTTTTTGGCGTTCTCTCATAAATAGTATATCTTTATATGTACGTAACCACCTGATAATCAAATGGTATTTTGTAGGAAAAAGAACCAAAAACTACTTTTTAAAGTGGACTCCTTTATTTATATCCAAATATCGGGTTAAATATTTAAAATATCTTTAGTTATTGCAACCGTAACACCATTGTCGCAGCTTCGTCAATGCCTTTCAATCTCATCGCAATCGCAATGTAATAATACTGCCGTACCTTTGCAACCGTAATCAAACGATATAGGTTATGAATGCTAAAAGGGGAATTATTGTATTAGGATTGCTCTCGGCGGCTAACATGCCAACGTGGGCGCAACAGATTAAGGGTGTGGTTATCGACCAGAAATCGAAAGAGACACTCATCGGTGCAGTCGTCACTGTGGATGGAACCAACGTGAAGGCTATCACCAACATCGACGGAAACTTCCAGATTGATGGATTGGATAAAGAAAGAAATATACACTATATATTAACTATGTAGGATATAAGACTCAAAAAATTGACGGGGTTCAGGCGAAGGACGCAGACCAGATAATCGCGCTGCAACCTGATGAACAGCAGCTGAAGGAGGTGACAGTTACCGCAGTGGAAAGGCGTAATACGGATGCGGTTATGATCCAGGTGGCCAAAAACAGTCCCGTCATCGTGAGCAATGTTTCGGCACAGGAAATATCTAGAACTCAGGATACGAATGCGGGTGAGGTGATACGCCGAGTGCCAGGTGTGAGCCTCATCGACGATAAATTCGTGATGGTTCGTGGTTTGTCGCAGCGTTATAACAATGTGTGGGTGAACGGAGGAGCAGTGCCTAGTTCGGAGGCTGATTCTAGGGCATTCTCCTTCGACATCATCCCAAGTTCGCAGATTGACAACCTTACCATCGTGAAGTCGCCAACTGCTGAATATCCCGCTGATTACTCAGGCGGTTTCATCATCGTCAACACCAAGGAGATTCCGGCAGAAAACAGTTTCAATATCGCCGTGGGCGGAAACTGGAATACATCTTCTGCCTTTCAGAATTTTTCTTACTCGAAAGGTTCCGGAACAGACTTCCTGGGTTTCGACAATGGACTGAGAAAACTGAATGGGGGCATCCATGCTGCCCTGAATCCGCAGCTCGATGCCAATGGAAAACCGATGGGCGATTATGCTACTTCACTTCTGGGAAACGGGCTTAACAACGATTGGCTTGTCAAGAACAGGAAGCCTTTGGGCGACTTAAAGTTAGCGGCCAGCCTCAACCGCCGTTGGATGCTCGGCGGAAGAACACTCGGCATGCTCGCTGCCTTGAACTATACCAACGAATACCGCACCTACGAGAACATGGAGAACAACCTCTATGGTATCTATGATGCGGCAAACGACAAGCCGAACTATCTTCGTCACTCTGTTGACGACCAGTATAATAATAACGTGAGACTCGGAGCAATGCTCAACTTCATCTTCCTTTCCAAGGACGGCAATCACAAGTATCAGCTCAAGAACATCTTCAACCAGTTGGCTACCAGCGATATACCTGGCGTGATGGCGTGAGCGCCCAGTCGAACCTGGAGCGAAGCGCAGAGTATTACTACCGCAGTAGAACTACATATAACGGTCAGCTTACCGGTAAGCACACCTTCACTAGCGATGCCCTTGACTGGAGTATCGGGTATGCGTATGCCAACCGCCATTTGCCTGACCGTCGTAGATACCTCATCGACGATGCTCTGGAATCGGGCGTTTATGCCTGAGCACCGGCAACGACATATCCCGCGAGTGGACTCAACTCGACGAACACATTCTCTCTCTTGGTGTAAATGACAAGCACCACTTCAAGTTTGGCAACTTTGAGCCAGACTTGAAGGTGGGTGCCTATGGAGAATATCGCAGCCGAGAATACCAGACCCGCAACTTTATCTACAACTGGAATTTTTCAGATAACAACATGCCATCCGACTTCCGCCACAGCCATATCCCTACACTGCTCTCCAGCGAGGCGAACATGGGTTACGACAAGCTGTATCTTCTGGAGGAAAAGCAGATGCGCAATAACTACCGCGGACACAACACCTTAGGCGCAGGATACCTGGCGATGTCTCTCCCCTTTGGCAAACTCGGCATCCACGCCGGTGTCCGCTTCGAGCATAATGACATGGAACTCATCTCCAATTCCCGTGACTACGAGAAGAGTGAATCGAGCCGTCATTACAAGACCGATGATGTATTCCCATCTCTCAACACAACATATAAAATCAGCGACCAGCACCAGGTACGCCTCTCGTATGGCCGCAGTATTAACCGCCCAGAATTCCGTGAAGTATCGTCGTCGGTGTATTACGACTTCGACCTTGCCAGCAATGTGCAGGGAAACACTGAGTTGAAGAACTGTTATGTCGATAACCTCGACCTGCGATATGAGTGGTATCCATCCCGTGGAGAGCTCATTTCGCTGGCAGTCTTCTACAAGCACTTCGATTCTCCTATCGAGTGGACCTATACGGTGGCTGGTGGCACAGACCTGATTTACTCTTACAAGAATGCAAAAAGTGCCAACAACTATGGTGTGGAGCTGGATATCAGAAAGAATCTCGGATTCATAGGATTGAAGGATTTCAGCTGGTCGTTTAACGGTGCCTTGATTAAGAGCAAGGTGCAGTTTGAGAAGGGCTCGAAAGAGGAAGACAGACCGATGCAGGGTCAGTCGCCATACCTTATCAACACCGGCATCTTCTATAAGAACGAGCCATTAAAGATGGATATCGCCCTGCTTTACAACCGTATAGGCAAGCGAATCATCGGTGTGGGCAGAAGCGAAGGAAGCACAGGCGATGAGTCCAATTCCCGTGTACCTCACAGCTACGAGATGCCTCGCAACACCATCGACTTCTCGCTGGCAAAGAAATTCGGAGACCATCTGGAGCTGAAGCTCAACGTAAGGGATCTTCTTGCAGAAAAGATATATTACAAGCAGTTTGCTGATGTAACGTATAGCGACGGAAGCAAGAAGGAAGTAGAAGAAATAGCAAGATGCTACAAGCCGGGCAGAAACATCGGTTTGCAGGCAATCTATAAATTTTAGAGACTATCCGTAGAATTTCAAGAAAGATAATATTAGATATTTGTTTAATAAAACAGGAAACAATGATGAACAAGATGTATTTTTTAGGATGCATGGGCATCCTCGCAGCATTTGCCATGTTGAGCAGCTGCAGCAGTGACAATGACGATCCAACTCCTTCTCCAAATCCTGGATCAGAAGTAGTTTACAAGTGGACAACCAATGGCGGCTTGAAGGCTTGCGACCACATCCTCTTCGGAACAGATGACAAGGAAAACGTCAACGGAACACAGATTGGCAACGGCGACCAAGAATTCGTCTTCACAGGCAAGCAGACTTTGAAGAAAGGCACTTATCTCCTCAAGGGATGGGTATATATTGCAGATGGTGCTGAGCTTACCATCGAACCGGGAACTATCATCAAGGGCGACAAGCAGACCAAGGCGGCACTCATCGCAGAGCGTGGCGGCAAGCTTATCGCCAAGGGTACAGCCACAGAGCCTATCGTCTTTACATCTGAAGAGGTTGCCGGCAGCAGAAAGCCTGGCGACTGGGGTGGCATCATTCTCTGCGGCAAGGCTAAGAACAACCAGACTGAGCAGCAGATAGAGGGTGGTCCTCGTACCAAGCATGGTGGCGCAGATGATGCTGACAACTCAGGAGCCTTGAGTTATGTACGCATTGAGTTTGCCGGTTATCCATTCCAGAAGGATAAGGAGATTAATGGTTTAACCTTAGGTTCTGTAGGTTCAGGCACAGAGATTGACCACGTTCAGGTATCTTATTCCAATGATGATTCCTTCGAGTGGTTTGGCGGTACAGTAAACTGCAAGTATCTCGTAGCCTACAAGGGCTGGGATGATGATTTCGATACCGATAACGGTTTCTCAGGAAAGGTGCAGTATGGTCTTTCTCTGCGCGACAGCAAGATTGCCGATACCTCTCAGAGCAACGGTTTCGAGAGCGACAACTGCGCTGATGGTGCTACCGTGGACCCTCGTACCAAGGCTACCTTCTCTAACATCACCTTCGTAGGTCCTAAGGTATTGGATGACAAGTTCCAGAACACCACAGATTATATCACTGCCGGAGCATACAATCCAAACAACGGGTCAGCTCTCGGCAAGTTCCAGTCAGCCATGCAGATTCGTCGTTCTTCTAACCTCAACTGCATCAACTCTGTAGCCTTAGGCTGGCCTATCGGTTTGATTGTTGATGGTGAGAAGGGTGAAACCGTGAAGGATGCCAAGGATGGCAAGTTCAAGCTTCAGAATGTATATTTCGCAGGTATGGATGCCGTTGGTACTGATGCCAACAAGAAGTATGAGGATTATCTCTACAATGCTGCAAAGAAGCAGGATATCGACAAGAATCAGAAGTCATACAGCAACACCTTCTTCTTCTCAGAGCAGAGCAACAAGTATTTTGATTCATGGACTTCATTGGTTGGTGCAGATGGCTATACTCCTATCGCAGGAAGCCCATTGCTTGGTGCCGCAAGTTTCGCTGGCTGGACAGGTTTCGACACTGTAACCTACATCGGGGCCTTCGATGGCAGCAACAACTGGATGAAAGGTTGGACCAACTTTGATCCTCAGAATGCGAAGTACTAGAAAAAGATTAGTACCGGAACAAGAATTAGAATCGCTAATTTCTATTTTGACTATAAGGTTTTCTTTTATTGGGGCATGGCGCAGTGATTTGCGCCATGCTTTTTTTGTGGCGCATAAGATTATATACATGGAGGTTAGTCCTAAAGGTTACTACAACAACATTAGTGTTATATATAAAGTGAACACCAATAAATAACAAAGGAGTGATGAAGTTGGATTTTCAACAACATCTCTCCATTTTTTACTTTTTTTATTGCAAAAAAAGAATGATATTGCGAAGGAATAGCTATCTTTGCAATTTTATAATAAAATCGCATAAGTATGCCAACAAACAAGAATGCTCAACTAAGATATAAGATAATGGACAGATGGTTCAGTAACTTTAAAATGTAAGACAATGAAACAAAATATTATAGACCGTATCAATCATTTGGCTAACGAAAAGGAGCCTTTCCTTTTTGTCATCAACTATGCAGGTTCGGAAGCATACATACGGAAGCTGTCTGAAATAGCTATCGATGAATGCCTTTATGACTTTGAGGGTATAACCAATGTAAAACGGCAGTCACTCTCTTCGGCTACCAAACATCCAACGTGGAAAGTGTTTGCGCCAAATTTTGAAGATTACACGAAAAGTTTTGAAACCGTCAAAAGCAACATCCTGCGTGGAAACAGTTATCTTGCCAACCTTACTTGTGAGGTGGCTGTGGACTGCAACCTTACGTTGGAGGACATCTTCCTACGTGCTAAAGGCAAGTATAAGATTCTACTAATAGACAATAATAGCAATAGACGGTTCGTGTGCTTCTCGCCGGAAACATTCGTGAAGATAAAGAACGGAATGATATATTCTTATCCGATGAAGGGCACGATTGACGCGTCCTTACCCGAAGCAGAGCAAGTGTTGAGGGGCGATAAAAAAGAAGCATCTGAACATGCTACCATTGTGGACCTGATTCGCAATGACCTTAGCCGTGTGGCAGAGCATGTAAGTGTGGATAAATACCGTTATATTGATGTGCTCCATACCAATAAAGGGAATATTCTCCAGACCAGTTCCGAAATAAGCGGCAAGTTGCCAACCGGTTATCAAAAGCACATCGGAAACATATTGGATGCAATGTTGCCCGCAGGTTCCATAACAGGTGCGCCAAAGGACAAGACTATGGAAATAATCCATGAGGCGGAAGGCTATGACCGTGGATTCTATACAGGAGTCATGGGTATATATAATAATGGTGAACTCAACTCGGCTGTAATGATACGCTTTCTTGAAAATGACGGTATAGGAACGTATTTTAAGGCAGGAGGAGGCATTACTTCGAAGAGTGATTGCAGAAAAGAATATGAGGAAGTGTTACAGAAAGTATATCTTCCTTTTGAATAGAACTGATTTTAATATGGCACAGCAATTCGTAGAGACAATAAAGATTGTGAATGGAAAGACACAAGCTCTTGCATACCATCAGGAAAGAATGGAAAGAACGATCTGTAAGTTCTTTCCTTCATTATGCAATGCGTCCATGCCTTCATTGGAAAAACTGATAAATCCAACGGAAAGTATGGATTTTTATAAGGCGAGAGTGGTGTATGGAGAACAAGGAGTTGAAGCAGTAGAATATGCTCCGTATTTTATTCGAAACATAAACTCACTTCAAGTGCTCGCAGACGACACGATAACGTATGACTACAAAAGTACCGACCGCAGTCGCCTCAATGCCTTGGTCGCACAGAAAGGAAACTGTGACGACATCATCATCGTCAAACATGGACTTTTAACGGATACCTCATTCACGAACCTTGCCATATTTGATGGCAAACATTGGGTGACTCCCAGGCATCCCTTATTGCCAGGCACAAAAAGAGCCGCACTATTGGACAAGGGAATGATACAAGAAGCAGATATTACATTGGAAGATTTGCAAAATGCCAACAAGGTAAGTCTTTTTAATGCGATGATTGAGTTTGGTGAAAGAGAAATAGCAATGGAGAATGTCCACTTTTGAACATTCTCTATTTCTTCTGATATACAAGATATTTTATGGTTGTAGCGAATATGGCTACTAAAATATTTGGCGTTATCAAATAAATACCCTATCTTTGCAACCGCAAGAGTTGTTTGAACCATTATGCAAAGTAAAGCAGGCAGAAGTAGCCTGACTTTCGCTAAATCGTTACCATAAATAAAACAGTCGAAACAACTATGCTGATTATTAGACTGATACAACTTTTTTGATTATCCTCTGCAAAGATACAACTTTTATTCCGATTATCATAAAGTGATTATCATAAAATGATAATGAAATAAGGAATTTTATCATTTGATGATTATCATAAATTGATAATTATGATATGGAGACCCCTTTAATGTCAACAGAAAAAGGGCTGCAATCCTCGAAAAGATGGATTGCAACCCTTTATACCTTATTATATATAAGAGTTAAGATAACTCTATCATATATTCAAATGTGGAAGCTTATTACAGCTGAGCCAACTCTACAACCTTATCTACAGCAGCGCTCAAGCCGTCTTTGTTCTTACCGCCAGCCTGGGCATAGTGAGGCTGACCGCCACCGCCGCCCTGAATCAACTTGGCAGCTTCGCGAATCATCTTACCTGCGTTCAAGCCGTGATCCTTAACCATATCATCGCTGAACATTACGCTGAGCATAGGCTTATCGTTATAAACAGAACCTACCACGCAGATCATGTTCTCTGGCAATGCCTCGCGAACCTTGAATACCAAATCCTTGGCAGCTGCTGGCTCCATTGGCAATACGGCTGTAACAACCTTTACGCCGTTGATTTCTCTTGCATTCTCTACAAGCTTATCCTTGGCACGCTCTACAGCCTGAGCCTGGAACTTCTCAACATCCTTCTTCAAGGCATCGTGCTCGTCGATGTACTTTCTGATAACACCCTCGAGATCCTTGGCGTTGTTGAACAAGCCCTTCAACGCTACGATGGTATCCTGCAAACCGTAGATAGCTCCTCCGCAAGCCTTGCCTGTCAATGCTTCGATACGGCGGATGCCGGCTGCTACGCTGCTCTCAGAGATAATCTTGAAGAAACCAATCTTACCGGTGCTCTTGGCGTGAATACCACCACAGAACTCGGCTGATGGACCGAAGCGAACCACACGAACCTTGTCGCCATACTTCTCGCCGAAGAGGGCGATTGCGCCAAGCTCCTTAGCCTCCTCGATAGGAGTATCGCGGTGCTCATCCAATGGATAGTCGGCACGGATCATCTCGTTTACCATGTGCTCTACCTTGCGGAGCTCCTCATCAGTTACCTTCTGGAAGTGAGAGAAGTCGAAACGCAAGGTGTCCTTATCTACATAAGAACCCTTCTGCTCTACGTGGTCGCCCAAAACCTGCTTCAGGCAGTAGTCGAGCAAGTGGGTAGCTGTATGGTTGGCTGCACTTCCCTCGCGGTTCTCGATATCTACGCAAGCCATGAAATCAGCGTTTACATCCTTTGGCAACTCCTTTACGATGTGGATGCTCTGGTTGTTCTCGCGCTTGGTGTCGATAACCTGGATGGTCTCATCCTCGCTAACGAGTACACCCTTGTCGCCAACCTGTCCACCCATCTCACCATAGAATGGAGTGTTGTCGAGTACCAACTCATAGAAAGAGTTCTTCTTCTGAGTCACCTTGCGGTAGCGCAGGATGTGGCACTCATATTCTGTATAGTCGTAACCTACGAAGTTCTGGTCGCCTTCCTTCAAAACTTCCCAGTCACCGTTCTCTACGGCAGCAGCATTGCGGGCACGCTCTTTCTGCTTCTTCATCTCCTCGTCGAAGCCTGCAGCATCTACGGTGTAACCTTTCTCACGGCAGATAAGCTCTGTCAGGTCGAGAGGGAAACCATAGGTATCGAAGAGGCGGAATGCGCTCACGCCGTCGAGCTGAGTCTCGCCATGAGCCTTGAGCTCGTCCATATCGCCATTGAGGAGGTTGATACCCTTCTCCAAGGTGCGGAGGAATGAATCCTCTTCCTCTTTCATCACGCGGGTGATGAGTTCCTGCTGAGCTGGCAACTCTGGGAAGGCTGCACCCATCTGCTCTACCAATACATTGACGAGCTTGTACATGAATGCCTGCTTCTGGTCGAGGAATGTGTAAGCGTAACGTACGGCACGGCGCAAGATACGTCGGATTACGTAACCTGCCTTGGCGTTGCTTGGCAACTGACCATCGGCGATAGAGAAGCTACGGCACGGAGGTGGTCGGCGCAGACACGCATAGCGATATCAATCTTCTCCTGCTCATCCTTGCCCTCGCCATTCTTACCTGTAGGAGTAGTGAAGCCATACTTCTTGCCAGAGATAGCCTCGATTTCCTTGATGATTGGCTGGAAGATATCAGTATCATAGTTAGAGTGCTTGTCCTGCAACATGCGAACCAAGCGCTCGAAGCCCATACCTGTATCGATAACGTGCATTGGGAGAGGTTCGAGAGAACCGTCAGCCTTGCGGTTGTACTGCATGAACACGATGTTCCAGATTTCGATGACCTGAGGGTTATCCTTGTTTACCAACTCACGGCCTGGCACCTGAGCCTTCTCCTCTGGAGTACGAGAATCCACGTGAATCTCTGAGCAAGGACCGCAAGGACCTGTTTCGCCCATCTCCCAGAAGTTGTCGTGCTTGTTACCGTTGATGATGTGGTCGGCTGGCACGTGCTTAGCCCAGTAACCTGCAGCCTCGTTGTCGCGTTCCAGACCTTCCTCCTTGCTACCCTCGAATACGGTAACGTAGAGATCGGCAGGGTTGAGTTTCAAAACTTCAGTAAGATACTCCCATGCCAAATCAATGGCACCCTCCTTAAAGTAGTCGCCGAAGCTCCAGTTACCGAGCATCTCGAACATGGTGTGGTGGTAAGTATCGTGACCCACCTCTTCGAGGTCGTTGTGCTTACCGCTTACACGGAGACATTTCTGAGTATCAACACGACGAACATCCTTGCCTGGGTCTTTCGTACCGAGGATGATGTCTTTCCACTGGTTCATACCAGCGTTTGTAAACATCAGCGTTGGGTCATCCTTGATAACCATAGGTGCTGATGGAACAATCTTGTGGCCTTTACCTTCGAAGAATTTCTTGAAGGATTCGCGCACTTCATTAGCTGTCATCATATCTTTTTTATATTTATCTTTAATTTCTTTTTCCTGTTTTGGAGAGGGGATTGAGAGTCCTCTCAGAAAATATTTTTGCCCTTTAGGGCATTTTCTTCCGAAAATCTTTGCAAAGATAAGAAGAATTGTTTAATTTTGCAACTAAATTAATTATTTTTGAAATTAAAGACGGAAAAAATGGCAATAATTCCAGATAAAACAACGAAATTGTACTATTCTATCAAGGAAGTAGGTGAAATGTTTGGTCTAAACGACTCAACGTTGAGATATTGGGAAAAGGAGTTTCCTTTTCTCAAGCCGAAGGTTGCTGGCAACAAAGTGCGTCAGTATACTGATAAGGATATTGAGCAGGTAAGGCTCATCTACAACCTTATCAAGGTGAAGGGATTGAAGATTGCGGCTGCCCGTAAGTATCTGAACCAAAACAGAACGGGTGCCGAGAAATCTTCTGAAGTTCTCGACACCCTTATTTCTGTAAGAGACCAGCTCAAAGAACTCAAAAAGCAGCTCGATGGACTGGTTTAAGACTTTGAGCTTTGAACTTTGAGCTTTGAACTTTGAACTTTATGATTAGCTAGGGTTACCACGCTTCTTCGCCGAAGACATTCTTGATGGTAACTTTAGCAGCTTCTTTCTTGGTGAGCTGACGGCTCCAGGCTACGCGTGCCTTGGTTGCAGCACCTGCACCGTGGTTGTTATATTCGCTGTAGCGGGCTGTCTGCTCGTTGCTCTGCTTGCCCCAGTTGTGCCATCCTTCTGGACGGATGTGGCTGCCCATTTCGCAATTCATGAAGAGGGTAGCTGCATATGAGCGCCATGGACGGCCCAGATAAACCTTGTCTACACCTGGCTCGGCGGTAAGCTTGCACTTGTTGAATACATAGCCATATTCCTGACCGGCAGGACTGGATGCAGCTGTGATGTAGCTGTTGGCCTTGCTGCGAATCTCACAATTCTCAAACCATGCTCTTCCCGGACCAAAGATGAAATCGGTGGTTCCTTCGATGTAGCAATCATAGAAGGCTGAACGGTTGTTGGCTATACCTGTATAAACGGTATCCTGATTGCCCAGCAGACGGCAGTTCTGAACCAGGATATGATCGCCTTCAAGATGCAGGGAGACAGCCTGACCCAGTTTGGCTGCATTGTTCTCGATGGTGATGTTCTTCAGGGTGATGTAACTGCCCTGTACCTTCAGGGTATAAGTGCGGAATGTGCCCATCGGTTTGCCCTTTACTGCAGCTTCTGAATCGAGTCCACCTACAGGCATCTTGATGTTGGCATGATCGTCCCATGTGATGATCGTGTTATCACGGTCTTCACCACAGATGGTGATGTTGGTGAGCCATGAAGGGAGGATGAGTTTCTCCTTGTACACGCCTTTCTTAACATAGATTACCTTGCTGTAATCCATGAAAGCACGACATACTTCGATGGCTTCGTCGATGGTGCGGAATTCGCCGGTACCATCACGGGATACTACAATCGTGTCGGGGTTGTCATACTTGTTGGCTGCTGCCAGAGGCAACAGAGTCAACATCATTAAAAATGATAAGAATAATTTTTTCATATTGTTTTTAAGCTTGTTGTTTTGAATCTGTTTTTATAAGATGTTGAAATCTGTATGATTTCATAGAGAATCGCCAGATTTTAAATCCGGCGATTCTCTATTATTTATCTTTTCTTTATTATCATAAACTCCTAAGTTACAGGATTCTCTGTACTTCCTGCAGATCATCAATATTTCGGAGTTGGTTCATAATGGTCTTAACTTCTTCGCGGTCGTGAACACGGAGTTCGATGGTTCCGTCGAAGATGCCGTTATCACTACTGATTGTTATCTTGTGGATATTGATGCCTAACTGGTCACTAATCACCTTACTTACATCCAGCAGCATGCCCTTACGGTCGATACCCTTGATTTCGATGGTTGCATCGAAGAGTATCTGCTTGTGCATATCCCATTTGGCATCTACGATGCGGTTGCCGAAACTGGACTTCAGTTTGGCTGCTATGCTGCAAGAGCGCTTATGTATTTCGATGCGGTTCTTGTTGTCGATAAAGCCCATAACGTCATCACCAGGAATCGCATGGCAGCAGCTAGGGAAGATAAACTGGTTGATGTTCTCCTCGGTCAGGATGAGTGGCTTCTTCTTGTTGAAGTCTTTGCCCACCACGAAAAGATCCTGAGGCTTCACGATGCCTTTTTCTTGAGCCTTCTCCTTGCTCTTGCCCAGGAATGGGATATAATTGCGCCAGCTGCTGGCCTGCTGTTTTTTAGGCTTGCCCTGCAACTCATCGAAATCTTTATCGCCTAGGATAATCTGATGGTCTCCCAATGACTGGAAGAGGGTTTCAGGCTTCTGGATATTATGAAAATCGCATAGGCGGTCTACCACCGATGCACTCATCTCAATGCTGTTCTTCTTGAGCCATTCGGTGAGTATGTTTTCTCCCTTTTTCTGAACCTCTCGTGAATCGCGGCGCAGGATGGCCAGAATCTTGCTCTTTGCTTTGGCTGAACTGACGAAGTTTACCCATTCTTCCTGTACATGCTGGCTCTTGGAAGTAAGAATCTCAACCTGGTCGCCACTTTGCAGCTTATGGCTCAGCGGAACAAGCTTATGGTTTACCTTGGCTCCGATACAGTGGCTGCCCAGGAAGGTATGAATCTGGAAGGCGAAGTCGAGGGCAGTACAGCCTGCCGGCATCGTCTTGATTTCTCCCTTTGGTGTGAAGACGAAGATTTCTGAAGCATAGAGGTTCAACTTGATAGCATCGAGGAAGTCCATGGCATCCGGCTGCGGATCGTCCAGAATCTCCTTGATGGTGCTGAGCCAGTCGTTCAGTTCGTTCTCATCTTCTGTATATTCACCTTCGTTTCCTTCTTTGTATTTCCAGTGGGCAGCAAACCCCTTTTCTGCTACCTCGTCCATACGGTCGGAACGGATCTGCACTTCTATCCATCTTCCCTGCTTACTCATCAGGGTAACGTGGAGTGCCTGATAACCGTTTGCTTTCGGATGGTTCAACCAGTCGCGCAGACGGTCTGGATGGCTCTTGTAGATTTTGCTGATGGCTACGTAGATATTGAAGCATTCGTTTACTTCGTTTGCTCTCACCTTTGGCGTAAAGATGATGCGCACAGCAAGAATGTCGTAAATCTCATCGAAGGTAACGTGCTTGTTCTGCATCTTGTTCCAAATAGAATAAGGGCTCTTCACACGTGCTTTAATCTTGTATTCTACACCTAACTTGTCGAGTTCTTCGCGGATAGGTGCTGTAAAACTCTCGAAGAGGGTATCGCGCTGCGATTCGGTATCGGCAAGTTTATGCTCAATATTGGCATACTCCTGTGGATGGTCGTAGCGGAAACTGAGGTCTTCGAGTTCGGTCTTGATTTTGTTCAAGCCCAATCGGTTGGCGAGAGGTGCATAAATATACAAGGTTTCGCCCGCAATCTTGTATTGTTTGTTGGCCGGTTGCGATTCCAGCGTGCGCATGTTGTGCAGGCGGTCGCAAATCTTGATAAGGATAACACGGATGTCATCGCTCATAGTGAGCAACAGTTTTTTGAAGTTTTCTGCCTGGCTGATGCCTTATCGCCGAAGATTCCACCACTGATTTTGGTGAGTCCATCAACGATTTGTGCCACCTTGGCTCCAAAGATGTTTGAGATATCTTCTACTGTGTAGTCGGTATCTTCTACCACATCATGAAGCAGTGCGGCACAGATGCTCGTTGAGCCGAGCCCCATCTCCTCGCAGGCTATCTGAGCCACGGCGATAGGGTGCATGATATATGGTTCGCCCGAAAGGCGGCGCACACCTTTGTGCGCCTGTCGGGCGAAGTTGAATGCCTTGGTCACTATATCTACCTTCTTGCGGTGTCGCGAACTCAGGTAGGTGTCAAGCAGGTGTTGAAAGGCATCGCCAATCAACTGGTTGTCAGCCTGCTCTCTTTCGAGGTCTTTCAAGTTCTGGTCATCCATAGTGGGTCCCTCCAATAATAATGTTCTTAATTAGACTGAAAAAACTACAGCGGACGTAGTTCTTTTATTTCACTTTGATTTTCTTTCCGGCACGGATACTGTTACCCTTGATGCCGTTCAGTTTGCGCAGTTTCTTAACGGTTGTTCCGTGGCGTGCTGCTATTTCAGAAAGGGTATCACCATTCTTGATGGTAACACTCTTGCTGCCTTGTTTTCTGTTTCTGCCTCGCTTGCTGCTCTTCTTGCTGCGTGAAGAAGCGCTGTGGCGACTGTAGCTGCTTCGTGGGCGGCTATAGGTAGGCTGTGCATCGTTGACATCTACTGTAGCGCGCTTCTGGAAGAGTTCATCGGCTCTGTAAGCACAGATGCTGTCCTGCTGGTCGATGAAACTACCGATGAGGGTAGATGGAAGACGCAATACCATCGGATGGTTCAATCCGTTGATGATATCATGACGATACTGTGGATTCAGATTGCGCAGGTGCTCGATGTTGATGTTCAGCACTTTGGAAATCTGCTCCAGGTGGATATCTTTTGATACTACGATAGTGTCTGTCTTTACTGGCAGTTCGCTTACCATAGGGCAGATGTTATGATCGCAGTAGTAGTTCATGATGTAGTTGGCAGCGATGAAAGCTGGTACATATCCACGTGTTTCCTTTGGTAGATATGGATAGATGTTCCAGTAGTCGCGTTGCCTTTTGCACGATGGATGGCCTTGTTGATATTGGTTGGACCGCAGTTGTAAGCTGCAATCACGAGACTCCAATCGTCGAATATCTTGTACAGGTCGCTCAGATAGTGAGCGGCTGCATAGGATGCTTTTACCGGGTCGCGGCGTTCATCGATGAGTGAGTTTACTTCCAGTCCATATCGCTTGCCGGTAGGCAGCATAAACTGCCATAAACCTGTGGCACCAACGCGTGATACTGCTTTAGGGTTGAGTGCCGATTCGATAACTGGCAGATATTTCAATTCCAGTGGCAGGTTGTAAGCCTCTAATGCCTCTTCGAAAATAGGCATGTAGAAGTTACTTGCTCCCAACATAAAACTTACCGAACGGCGTAGTTTACCGCTGTAACGGTCTATGAATTTCTGTACTACCTCATTGTATGGCATTTCGATGATGGTAGGCATTCTCTTCAGACGGTCGATATACACTTCCTTCTCGAAGACAGGGTTTACATCGCGGTATTTGCAGGTTGTATCTGCCATCATGTAAGTCTGTGCATTGTAAAGGTGGAGCAGGCTGTCGAGGTTATCTTCCATTCCCTCAGGTACTTCGATTTCCTCCTGCTTTCCGTCTTTGTCGGTAACGGTGATGATATCATCGTTATCTGTTTCTTCTGTAACGTCGGTTTGGGCATGAATGCCTTGTAAGCTGAACAGCATCGCTGCTGCCATGACTAGTATTTTCTTCATATTGATGTTTTATCTCGTCTATGTTTCTAATTTCTATTTTGCGTTATAATATATATAGGTGTATTCTAACTCCTCACGCATTAAAATGTGAGTGAGCAACTTACGCCGAGGCTTCCAGACCGCAGCGGATTGGCAGTCTTGTTGCCGTTATTCAGCATGGTAGGCTCTATTCTGAGCGAGAGATCATCGGAGATGTCAAATTCCGAGAGCGATGCATCTACGTAGCATCAATCACTGAGAAGGCATAGATGCCTATCATGACGAAGGTTCCCAAGTCTCTCCAACGGCGATATTTATCTTTTCGCTTGCGGAAGATTTCCTTATAGCGTTCTATGTTCGATTCGTTGATCTGGGCACCCAAGTGCAGAAATTGATTGTAGCTTTGGGTGTTTGGGTCATTGTCCATAATATCCATGTAGGCTTGCGAATAGTCGTGATACATCTGGTTGTTCCAGGTGATGGCGTATGTACAGCTACGAAACCGCCATAGATGAAAGGCAGTTTCCAATATTTGCGATTGTATATCTGTCCGGCACCAGGTAATACAAGTGCCAACCACATGGCACGCTTGGTATCAGGTCGCCAGGTTGCCCAGTTGCGCTTTTTGCGTACAGGCTTTGCTGGTTGGTTGAGGCTTGCCAGTTTGCTGCTGTCTTGTGCGGTAAGCATCGAGTCTATGGCTATTTTTGCCGAGTCGGCTGATGCAATGGTTGGCACATCGGTCACTTGTTTTTTTTGTTTCGACTTCTGTGCCTGTGCGCCCATCGGTGCCAGAAGCAGCAGGGTTGCCAAACAGATTTGTGATATACTGAGTTTCACTTTTATTCTTGCTTTAACTGATCGAAAACATTCATGATGTGCTCCAGCTCCTCTTCGTTGGCGAATGGAATGCTGATTTTTCCCTTGCCCTTAGCAGAGCAGGTGAACTGCACTTTGGTATTGAGAAACTGTGACAGGCGTTTTTTGAGTTGTGTAAATTCCTCAGGCATCTGAGCCTTAGCCGTGATGGTTTTCTTACCGCTCTCGATGTCTTCTCCGCTCTTGAGTCGCTGTACCATCTCTTCAACCTTTCTTACTGAGTAGCCGTTCTTCTGTATCTCCTTGAACAACTTGATTTGCAGCGAAGGTGAGTCGAGGGCCAGTAGGGCACGGCAATGACCCATGTCGATTTCTTTCTTCTGTAGTGCCATCTGCACCTGGCAGGAAGTTTGAGCAGTCGCAGATAGTTGGCGATGGCTGCACGGCTCTTGCCCACACGTTCTGAAATTTTCTCCTGTGTCATACCCTCGTTTTCCAGAAGGTGTTCGTAGGCGAGTGCTATTTCTATGGCGTTGAGGTCTTGGCGCTGGATATTCTCTACGAGCGCCATTTCCATTACGTTCTCATCGCTGATGGTGCGGATGTATGCAGGGATAGCTGTCAGCCCCGCAAGTTGTGAAGCGCGCCAGCGGCGTTCACCGGCGATAATCTGGAATCTGTTTTCTGAAACCTGTCTTAAGGTGATAGGCTGGATGATGCCTATGGCTTGATGCTTTCGGCGAGCTCATGTAGGGCTTCGTCGTCAAACTCCCGGCGTGCTGATTGGGATTCGCCTCAATCTGGTCGAGAGGAATTTCATTGATGGTACTGCTGCCCTGGGTGCGCACTCCCTCGGTAGAGATGAGGGCGTCGAGTCCGCGTCCTAAAGCGTTGCTCTTTGTACCGTTGTTGTATTTCTTGTGTACTGCCATTTTTTTACTTTTAATTTTGAACATTGAACTTTCTAAAAGGGTTCAATTTCCAAATCTTAACTATTCTTGTTGATAATCTCCTTTGCCAAGGCCAGATGGTTCTTGGCTCCATTGCTTTCTGCATCGTAAAGGATAACTGGGAGACCATGGCTCGGACTCTCGCTCAGCTTCACGTTGCGCTGGATTACGGTCTTGAACACCAATTCCTGGAAGTGGCGTTTCACCTCGTCGTATATCTGGTTGGCAAGGCGTAGACGACTATCATACATGGTGAGCAGGAAACCTTCTATCTCGAGTTTCGGATTCAGCTTGCTCTTGATGATCTTGATGGTGTTAAGCAATTTGCTGATACCTTCAAGAGCGAAATATTCACATTGAACTGGGATGATGACACTGTCGGCAGCCGTCAACGAATTGACGGTGATGAGGCCGAGCGAAGGCGAACAGTCTATCAGGATGTAGTCGTATTCGTCACGGATAGGCTGCAGCAATGTCTTAATCACCTTTTCGCGATTTTTGAGATTCAGCATCTCTATCTCGGCACCTACCAGGTCAATATGACTAGGAATGATGTCGAGTCCATCAATGTCGGTGGTGTAGATAGCATCGCGCACGTCTGCATGGTCGATGATGCATTCGTAGAGCGAGCAGTCTACCTCGCTGATGTCCACGCCCAATCCACTGGAAGCGTTTGCCTGTGGGTCGGCGTCCACTACGAGTACAGTTTTCTCTAGCGTGGCAAGCGATGCTGCCAAGTTAATGGTGGTAGTAGTCTTTCCTACACCGCCTTTTTGGTTAGCTAATGCGATGATTTTTCCCATTTTCTTAGTAAATTTTCGGCAAAGATACAAAAATATTGTGAGAAAGTCGCTATCTTTAAAGGTTTTTTCGTACTTTTGCACCAAAAAGAAAGATATTTTTATGGAAAATAAGAAACCGTTAGTATTAATTTCGAATGATGATGCTATCATGCCAATGGAATCAAGACCTGGTGAACTTTCTGAAAGACTGGTGCGACCTGCTGGTTGTAGCACCGGAAAGTGCCGTTCGGGATTCGCCTGTGCCTTCTCGGCTACTACTCCCTTGCGCCTGAAGCGTCGCCACAATATGGGGAATGATGTGGAGGTTTGGTCATGTAGCGGCACACCGGTTGACTGTGTGAAACTGGCGTTGGATCAGTTTCTTGCAGATCGCAAGCCTGATCTGATTATCGGCGGTATCAATCATGGTGACAATTCGAGCGTGAATAATCATTATTCGGGAACTATGGGCGTAGCTAAGGAGGGTTGTATGCAGCATATTCCAAGCATAGCCTTCAGCAGTTGCAATTATGATGAAAATGCTGATCTCACTCCTTTGCACGATGGGGTACTGAAGGTTGTTAAGCTGGTGCTGGAGAAGGGATTGCCAGAATATACCTGTCTGAATGTCACTTCCCGGCTTTGCCTCCGTTCAAGGGTTTCAAGGGCTGCCGGATGACTCATGGCTCCTGGATCAATGAGGTGGATCATCGCACTCATCCGCATGGATATGATTATTATTGGATGGTGGGTGAATACCGTAATGACGAACCGGAGGCAACGGATACCGACCAGTGGGCTGTGAATCATGGTTACATCGCTATTACCCCAACTAAGATTGATGTAACGGATTATGATTGGTTAAAGAATTTTGAATTATGAAGTATTACCTGATAGTAGGCGAGGCTAGTGGAGATTTGCATGCCAGCAGATTGATGCGCTCGTTGAAAAAAATAGACGAGTTTGCTGAATTCCGTTTCTTCGGCGGTGATTTGATGGCTGCTGAAGGTGGCACTCGCGTCAAGCATTTTAAGGAGTTGGCTTATATGGGTTTTGTGCCTGTACTGCTACATTTGGGTACCATCTTTTCGAACATGAAGAGATGCAAGGAAGATATTGTGAAATGGAAGCCGGATGTAGTGATACTGGTAGATTATCCGGGATTTAATCTCAAGATAGCTAAGTTCTTGAAAAAGAACACTAATATCCCTGCCTATTATTACATTTCTCCTAAGATATGGGCATGGAAGGAGTGGCGGATCCGCAGCATCAAACGTGATATCGCTGAACTCTTCTCAATCTTGCCATTCGAGGTGCCGTTCTTCGAAAAGAAGCACCGTTATCCTATTCACTATGTAGGTAATCCTACGGCTCAGGAAGTAGGGGAGTTCAAATCGGGATATCATCAGAGTTTTACGGAATTCTGTCAGGAGAATAATCTTGACACTTATCGCCCTGTTATCGCTTTGCTGGCAGGAAGCCGTCTGCAGGAAATCAAAGACAATCTGCCGGCGATGATTGAGGTGGCTGAGCGTTTTGAAGATTATCAGATGGTGCTTGCCGGTGCTCCTTCGATAGACGATGCATACTATGAGAAGTTTATCAAAGGTACACCGGTCAAACTGGTGCGTAACAAGACTTATCCGCTCTTGTCGCATGCTACGGCAGCTCTTGTTACCAGTGGTACTGCAACTTTAGAGACGGCTCTTTTCGATGTGCCTCAGGTGGTATGTTATGAAACGCCTGTACCTCATCTCATCCGTTTCGGTTTCAAGCATATCATCAAAGTGAAGTTTATCTCGCTGGTGAATCTTATCGCCAATAAGGAGATTGTGCCGGAGATGCTTGCCGACCGCTTTACGTTGATGGTATTGCCAACGAACTTTATCAGATTCTTCCGGGAGAACCTGGCAGGGATAAGATGTTGGCAGAATATCAGGAAGTTCGAACTCAGTTAGGCGATAAGGTTGCGCCGGATGAGGCTGCGGGCATCATGTTTGATCTTCTGGTTAAGCGTAGGGAAATGCTTCTCCGTATGGCTCGTGAACGTGCTGAAGCTGAAGCCAAAGCTGCAGCTGAGGCTGCAGAACGTGCGCGACAGAAGGCGATAGCTGAAGCCGAGGCTGCTAAGAAACGTGCCGAAGAGGAAGCTTTGGCGGCGCAGAAACGGCAGAAGAAGAGGCTGAACTGGCACGAATAAGAGCAGAAAAAGCCCGACTGGCGGCTGAGGCTAAAGCACGTGAGGCTCAGCAGCGTGCAGCTCAGGCACAGTATGAGGCGCAGGAAGCCCAAAAGGGTGAACACTTTGAAGAAGAACAGGAAAAAGGTGAAATGTTTTAATAAAAAGTAATCTCTTTCAGTTCTGTGGCGGATATCAATCCGCTGCAGAACTGCTGACTAAGGCAGATTTGTAATCTGCTACCTATGTAGGAGTATTAGCTATCCTAAAAAACAAACCCAAAAATATATATTTAATTTTAAACCCTAAAAAAAATGAAAAAACTAATGACCCTCATTTGTGCACTCTTTTGTATGGCACAAGTGTATGCAGCAAACCCTGTAAAGCAATGGGGACAGTTGCAGGTAAAAGGTGCGCAGCTTTGCGACCAGAGTGGTAACCCTGTAGTGTTGAGAGGCGTGAGTCTGGGATGGCACAACATCTGGCCTCGGTTCTACAACAAAAAAGCGGTGAAATGGCTTGTGCAAGACTGGTATGCCAACATCATCAGAGCTGCCATGGGAATTCAGATAGACGACAACTATCTGGAAAATCCAGACTTTGCTCTGAAATGCATTACCCAGGTGGTAGATGCCGCCATCAAGAATGATACCTACGTGATTATCGACTGGCATGCACACAAGATGCATACAGCCGAGGCTAAGGCCTTCTTCGGAAAGATGGCGCAGAAGTATGGTAAATATCCTCATGTGCTTTACGAACTCTACAATGAACCTGTTGAGGATAAATGGGAAGACTTGAAGGTATACGCTAAAACCATCATCACGGAAATCAGAAAGTATGATCCGGATAATATCATCCTGATGGGCTGTCCGCATTGGGACCAGGATATTGATATCGTGGCAAAGAGCCCTATCGAGGGTGTGGAGAATGTGATGTATACCCTTCATTTCTATGCAGCCACCCATAAAGATTATCTGCGTGATAAACTGGAGGCTGCCGTGAAGAGCGGTTTGCCGGTCTTTGTATCAGAATGTGCTGGTATGGAGGCTTCGGGTAATGGTCCTCTGGCTCCTGAAGAGTATCAGAAATGGCTCGATGTAATGGAGAAAAACAAGGTGAGTTGGGTAAACTGGTCGGTTTCGGATAAGGATGAAACCTGTTCCATGCTTTTGCCACGTGCCAAGGCTACCGGCAACTGGACAGATGATCTCATCAAGCCATGGGGCAAGATGGTGAAGCAGGCACTGAAGAAATATAACAGATAACAGCATAGTTTATCGCAAGTACTTTCGTGAGCCAACGAAGCTACTTGTGTTTTTTATGGTGATATGAAAAAAAAGCAGGGTTCTTTGAGGAATCCCTGCCTTTCTTTGTGCTTGACCAAACTAAAGTTTGGCCTTTATCTCATAAAAGATGTATTATCCAAACAACTGGATGGTGTATAGGTAGATTACTGCTGCCGGTATCGCCATGAGCGAAGAGTCGAAGCGGTCGAGCATGCCTCCATGTCCTGGCAGGATGTTGCCGCTATCCTTTACTCCGAGGGTACGCTTGAAGAGGCTTTCTACCAGATCGCCCCATGTGCCGAAGAATACCACAACCAGACCTAAACCTTCCCAACCGAGAATGCTGAGACGATGGCTTCGCCATCGTTGGCAATATAGCCGATAATGCCTGCTGCTATCAGTACGAATATACCTCCGCCTATGCTGCCTTCCCAACTCTTGGCTGGACTGATGCGAGGAAAGAGCTTATGCTTGCCGAAAAGCGAACCGCTGCAATAGGCACCGGTATCATTGGTCCAGAGGAAAATGAAAATACTCAAAGGCAGCAGCATGTCGTAATGTATCTGGCCATCGAAAGCTGATGTCTCGAAACTCAATACATTGATCATCGAGAAAGGCAAGGCGATGTACAACTGAGAGAGCATAGTGTAAGCCCAATCGTTGATGGCATCCTTGTTGCCTGTATACAGTTCGCTGATGAAGAGATAGAGGATGGTGAGCAGATAAGGTACGAAAACCACGAAATTGCCCACAATGCCCATGCGGAAACCAGCCACGGCAAGGAAGAAGTAAACACCCGCCACGGTGCTGATGAAACGGTTTACCGTAACATTCTCCTTCTGGTTAACTAATCCGCAATACTCCCATATGCTCAATCCGGTAATGAGGGCGAACAGGATAACCATTGCCCTGGGATTGAGAAAGCAAGATACCATGCACACCACGAAAAATACGCCTGTGATGGATCTTATCACTAGATTCTTCTGTTTGTCAGTCATATCGGTTTGTTTTATTCGTTCTTGTTTTCTTCCGAACCTTCATCCTTCTTGGAAGTCTCTTCAGAATCTGCATTCTTCTTCTGGTTCTCTTCATGCTCCTTGATGGCAGCCTGAACTTCAGGAAATTCCTTTACGGCGTCATCGTCTATCTTAGGCTGTTCGTCTTCCATGATTTCCTGCGAACGGCTCAACCAAGGGCGCTTGCCAAAGATATGTTCTACGTCTTCTGCCATAATCACCTCTTTCTTGATCAGAAGTTCTGCTAAGGCATTGTGGCCTTCCTTGTGCTCCATCAGAATGTTCTTGGCACGGGTATACTGCTCGTTGACAATCTTCAGAACTTCCTGGTCTATCTCGCGGGCTGTAGACTCAGAGTACGGACGCTGGAATGCATATTCGTTCCGGTTGTAAAAGCAGATGTTTGGCAACGTCTTGCTCATACCGAGATAAGCTACCATACCATAAGCACTCTTTGTGGCGCGCTCCAGGTCGTTCATGGCTCCTGACGAAATATGACCGGTGAAGAGTTCTTCTGCGGCACGTCCACCCATTAATGAACACATCTCGTCGAGCATCTGTTCCTTGGTGGTTATCTGGCGCTCTTCTGGCAGATACCATGCAGCACCGAGAGCCTGACCACGAGGCACGATGGTAACCTTGATGAGAGGGTTGGCATACTGGCAGAACCATGAGATGGTTGCGTGGCCTGCTTCGTGGAGAGCGATGCTACGCTTCTCGTCGCAGTCATCACCTTAGTCTTCTTCTCCAGACCGCCTACAATACGGTCTACTGCATCGAGGAAATCCTGTTTGCACACAGCCTTCTTGTCGTGGCGTGCAGCAATGAGGGCTGCCTCGTTACAAACGTTGGCAATATCTGCACCCGAGAACCCTGGAGTCTGGCGTGCCAGGAGATCAACATCTACTGTTTCGTCTATCTTGATAGGTTTGAGATGAACCAGGAAGATAGCCTTACGTTCGTTCAAACCAGGGAGATCTACGTGAATTTCGCGGTCGAAACGTCCGGCACGGAGCAAGGCGCTGTCGAGCATGTCTACACGGTTGGTAGCTGCAAGGATGATGACACCACTGTTGGTACCGAAACCATCCATCTCTGTAAGGAGAGCGTTCAAGGTGTTCTCGCGCTCATCATTACCACCCATGGCTGGGTTCTTGCTGCGGGCACGGCCTACAGCATCAATCTCATCGATAAAGATGATACAAGGTGATTTCTCTTTAGCCTGGCGGAACAGGTCGCGTACACGTGAGGCACCTACACCTACGAACATTTCAACGAAGTCGGAACCGCTCATGGAGAAGAAAGGTACGCCAGCCTCGCCGGCAACAGCCTTAGCCAAGAGTGTCTTACCAGTTCCCGGAGGGCCTACGAGAAGGGCTCCCTTTGGAATCTTACCACCCAAGTCGGTATATTTTTGTGGGTTTTTCAGGAAGTCTACAATTTCCTTCACTTCCTGCTTGGCCCCTTCCTGTCCGGCCACATCCTTAAAGGTGATGCCGATGGCATTTCCCTTTTCGTACATCTTAGCTTTGCTTTTGCCCACGCTGAAGATGCCGCCGCCCATACCGCCGCTGCCCATACCGCCGCTGAATCTTCCAGACATCCAAAGGATGAAGAATACGAAGAAGAGCAGAGGTGCCAGATTGAAGAGCGTGCTTAAGAAGTCGTTATCCTTCTGGTTGTCGTAGCTGAAGGAGCGTATCTTCTTTTCCTTCAACATCTGGTTGGCATAGCGTTCCACTTCGTCAACCGAGCCGAACTGTACTTTTACGTATGGGTTAGGACCTACAGACTTTGCCGGCATATTGTATACATCGCGCGTATATTTCGGGTTGATGTATATTTTGAGGGTGCTTTCTGTTTTATTGGCCACAACACTGAGCACATAACCCTTGTCTACATACTGTTTGAACTGGGTGTATGTAGCTTCCTTGGCAGCGCTGCTCCAATCGCATCGCCTCCTCCTGTAAAGAAGAGGATGATCATGGTGATGAGGCAGATGGTGAAAAGCCAGGTCATATTAAATCGTGGCATCTTTGGTCCGCCATTGCCACGAGGCTTCATATTATTGCTTTGTTCCATTTTATTTTATATGTATAACTTTTAGTCGAAAAACAATGTCTGATCCATCATGTAGAATGGGAGAGACTGACTAGTCGAGATCAGGTATATGGGTAAGCTTTGCATCCTCCCATAAATGTTCGAGGTCGTAATAAGCACGTACTTCCGGAAGGAAGATGTGTACTAATACGTCAACAAAGTCCATTGCCACCCACTGGTCGTTGCCGAGACCTGCTACATTTACAGGTTTTTCTTTCAGATTCTTGCGCACGATGTCTCCCACAGAACCTGCGATAGCTTCAACCTGAGTAGGGCTTCCTCCCTGGCAGATGATGAAGTACTTGGCAATGCTTCCATCGATTTCTGTCAGGTCGGCGATAACAATGTCTTGACCTTTCTTTTCTTGTATACCTTCTTTAATAGTCTCTACGAGTTGTTTAACTGTGTTCATTTATCTTTTCTTTCTTACTTAATTTATATTCTCTATTTTTCTGCAAAGATACATTATTATAATGGAAAATCGACTTAAAAGGCAAAAAAAATGTGGAAAATTAAAGAAATTGCGCTTTTTTTAGAAAAAAGTGCCGAAAAATTTTGTAGGTTCAAAAAAAACTAGTACCTTTGCACTCGCAATTGAGAAAAAGAACATCTCGTTTGCTGATATTGGGATATGGTGTAATGGTAACACTACAGATTCTGGTCCTGTCATTCCTGGTTCGAGTCCGGGTATCCCAACAATCAAAAAGTTCTATTTTAAGTTTGGGATATGGTGTAATGGTAACACTACAGATTCTGGTCCTGTCATTCCTGGTTCGAGTCCGGGTATCCCAACTCATACGGTAAGGCATCTTTCAGTAATGAAAGGTGTTTTTTTTGTTTATAGGAATTCTGTTTTATGGAGTATTCATAACAATAAGAGGGTGTGTCATAAGTCTGTGACGCACCCCTTTTAATTTTTTGCCTTTTCACAGATACGAAATCTTTAAAAAACATTTTTATTTACAACAAAGCCCAAACTTTCACAAGCTCGGGCTTTGTCTT
>ENA-OQDW01000048-OQDW01000048.1-human-gut-metagenome-genome-assembly--contig:-NODE-48-length-42727-cov-2.049577_pt1 | contig 42727 bp, 69 predicted proteins | sample MGYA00242784_ERZ504613 | MGnify/ENA primary metagenome ERZ504613 (study PRJEB26092, sample SAMD00036330) | human gut metagenome | host: Homo sapiens | study: EMG produced TPA metagenomics assembly of...
ATCAATGTGGATGATGTTCCCTTTTTCCAGCCGAGCACATAGGTCCGCACAGCGCCAGTTGCAAAAGTCTGAAGTGTCACCGGAACGCCGGTCGGCATCGGGATCGTCAAGATGGACAGCACGCTGAGCACTGCCGTAAACATACCCACTGTTACAATTGTCTTTGTTGAAATCTTCATGATTCTCCTCGTTTCCGCAGGAATCGCATATTTTACCGCTCTTTCCTGCTGTTTTTCGCGCAGAAATCCCCTGTGGGTCTCTCTGTCTGCAAAAACAATCATAACACTTTTTTGTCGATTGTCAACCTGTTTTGTCTCGCGGTTGACAATCCTCTAATTGCATTTCCGGTTCTTTCCAAAAATCAGGTCGTAATTGATACTGTGATAGAAAACCTCCTCGATATCACAGGACGATATATCATAGTTGCCAAGCATCCACATCACCTTCGCAATCACGGACTCTAACGTCATATCGTAGGACTCTAAGAAGCGGCAATATTCTTTCATATTGTGGCCGACCTCGTAGACCGTCATATCGCTTCCCTCGTGCGCCACCTGCGTCGCCATGACCACCAGCTTGTCCGGATGCTCCTGGCACAGCCGGTAAAACTCCTCTGCGATAGACTGCGGTATACCGCCCACGCCAAAGCTCTCCACAATGATACAGTCATAATTTTCAAAAATACTCTTTAACACCTTGGGACGGATTCCCGGGATCAGCTTCATCAGGAAAACATTTTCATCCAGCTTCTCATAGAACCGGACCTCCTCCTCATACGGAAGCATGGGGATATAGCGCATGATGTTCATGTCCTGTATCACGGCGAGCGACGGATAGTCGATACTGGAAAATGCATTGTAGCTTTTGGAGCGCACCTTCTTGGCGCGGGTTCCGGCGATGACTTTTCCGTCAAACACAATCTGTACCCCCTGTGAGCGTTCATCGGCAGCATATAAAAAGCTGTCGATCAGGTTCGACTTCGCGTCCGTGATCTCCAGGTCGATCGGCTTCTGCGCACCGGTAATCACAATCGGCTTTTTCGTGTTCTGCACCATATAGGAAAGCGCCGCTGCCGTGTACGCCATCGTATCTGTCCCATGGGCAATCACGAATCCGTCAAATCGTCGTAGTGTCCCAAATCGCATGAACCATGAGTTTCCAGTGCGACGGCTCCATGTTGGTGCTGTCCAGATTTAAAAGCTGAACCGCCTCGACATCGCAGATCTCTTTTACCTGCGGAATATACTCGATCAGCTCCTCCGGTGTAATCTGCGGTTTTAATCCGTTATCCGACTTTCTGGACGCAATTGTTCCTCCGGTTGCCAGTAATAAAATACGTTTCTTCTGCTGCATACTCTCTCTCCGTTCTATCGTAATAATCCCCTCAGTGCAGCAAGAAGCGCCTCCACGTTTTCCTCTTTGGTTGCCCAGCAGGTACAGATGCGGACGGCGCTGTGCGCATCGTCCACACGCGCCTGATATTCAAATGCAAAATCGTCTTTTAACTTTTCAAGCACCGCATCCGGAAGAATCACAAACTGCTGGTTCGATGGCGAGTCCACATAGAATTTTACGCCCATGTCCTTTAGCTCATCATGGATCTTTTCCGCAAGCCTTGATGCGTGCGCCGAGATCTCAAAATACCTTTTCTCCTCGAATAGCGTGAGGAACTGGATGCCAAGCAGTCTGCCTTTTGCCAGCATGCCGCCCCGCTGCTTGATATTGTAACGGAAATCGTGCTTCAATTCCTCGTTTGTGATCACAACCGCCTCGCCAAAGAGCGCTCCGACCTTGGTTCCTCCGATGTAGAAGACATCCGTGAGTGCCGCCACATCGGCAAGTGTCAGATCATTTTCCCGGCATGTAAGACCGTAGCCAGTCTTGCACCGTCTAAAAACAAATAAAGCCCTCTCTCTTTGCAGACATCATAGATCGCCTCCAGCTCCGCTTTTTTATAGATCGTGCCAATCTCCGTCGGATTGGAAATATAGACCATCTTCGGCTGAACCGTGTGTTCAAAACTTGCGTCGGCATAATGCGCGTCCGTATATGCAGCAATCTGTTCTGCTGTCAGTTTGCCGTCCGCCGTCTCGATCGTAAGGCACTTGTGTCCGCAGGACTCCAGTGCTCCCGTCTCATGTACGTTGATGTGTCCGGTCACCGCAGTGATCACACCCTGATAGTGTCTTAATGCAGCCGAAATCACTGTCACATTCGTCTGTGTTCCTCCCACCAGAAAATGCACCGCTGCCTCCGGTGCGGCGCACGCCTCTTTTATCTGCTCCGCAGCTGCCGCACAATATATATCCTCCCCATATCCCGGGGTCTGTTCCATGTTGGTTGCCGCAAGTCTCTCTAAGATCGCCGGATGGCATCCCTCTGTGTAATCACTGTTAAACCGTATCATCTTTCTGATTCCTTTTCTCTATGTATTTGAGACGCGAACCAGCTCCTTCAGCTTCCGTGCTGCCGCGCCGCTATCGATCGCCTCTGCCGCTAATTTTACACCCGCTTCCATAGATTCCGCAACCCCTCCGACATAAAGAGTTGCACCTGCGTTCAAAAGAACAATGTCACGCTTGGCGCCGCGCTCCGTTCCGTCCAGAATGGCTCTCGTAATCTTTGCGTTTTCCCCGCCGCTTCCGCCACGCAGCTTCTCCAGCGATACGCGCTTCATACCGAACTGCTCCGGTGTGATGGTAAATGTTGTCACCGCTCCATCCCGGATCTCGGATACCGTGGTCGCTCCTGTCAGCGTAATCTCATCCATGTTGTCCTCACCGCTGACTACATACGCGCGCTCCACCCCAAGTCTGCTCAGCGCCGTCGCTACCTTTTCCGTGAGTGACGTACTGTAGACACCGACCACCATATTTTTTGCGCGGGACGGATTAGCGAGCGGTCCTAAGATATTAAAGACGGTACGGATTCCCATCTCGCTGCGCGCCTGTCCGACATAGCGCATGGACTTGTTAAAAAGCTGCGCAAACATGAAACCAATTCCGGTCTTCTCCACACACTCCTCCACTTTCTTCGGGTCTGCCATGATATTGACGCCGAGCGCCTCTAACACATCCCCGGCGCCCGATTTCGACGAGATGGAGCGGTTTCCGTGTTTTGCCACCGGAAGTCCCGCCGCAGCCACCACGAACGCCGACGTAGTGGACACGTTAAAGGTAAATGTGCGGTCTCCGCCAGTTCCCACCAGATCAATATAATTGTCAACTTTCGGGGTAATCGTCTCCGCCTTGTCGCGGAGCACCACCGCAAATCCTGCCAGTTCATCCAGCGTCTCACCCTTCACGCGCTCCAGCGCCAGAAACGCCGCGATCTGCGCCTGCGTCGCATCACCCCTTAACATGACGTCCATCGCCCCTTTTGCTTCTTCCTCAGTCAGATTCTCTCCCTCAGCAACCTTTGCAATATATTCTTTCATCCCTTTTTCCTCCTATATGCGTTCAGTTCCTTTTTAAAGGTCCGGCAGTATGTCTCCGCCGCCTCCGGCGCAAAGCCCTGCTCCTCCAGCAGCCTGATAAAATAACTTCCGACGATCGCCCCGTCGATCAGATCCGCAAGCGGCAGGACATCCGCTGCCGTCCGGATGCCAAAGCCATCATCGCCGGCAGATCCGTCGCATCACGGACTGCGGTAAGATAGCTTCTTACCTCCTTGTGAAACTCCGCTCCCTGTCCCGTGACACCCATGGACGATACGCAGTAGACAAATCCCCGCGCACCGGCGAGAATCTTCGGAATCCGCGCCCCGGACACCGGCGACACGAGCTGGATTAAGATCGTATCATCCGATGCGTTAAGCACCGTCATCAGTTCCTCCTGTTCCTCAAACGGCAGATCCGGAACGATCAGCCCGTCCACACCCGCCTCATTGCATTTTTTCACAAACGCTTCCACACCGTAGTGCAGGATCGTGTTGTAATACATCATGAAGATGATCGGGACCGTCACACCCTCCGTGCGCAGTTCCTGCATCATTGTAAAAATCTTCTTCACATTCACCCCGCCGCAGATCGCACGGTACGATGCGTCCTGGATAACCGGTCCGTCCGCCACCGGATCGGAAAACGGTACGCCAAGTTCTATCACATCACAGCCACCGTGCTCCTGCGCCCGGATGATTTCTTTTGTGGCTGCCAGATCCGGCAGTCCTGCGGTAATATAAGTAATAAATGCTTTTTCCTGCTTTTTGCTGCAGGCGTTCATACGCGCTTCTATTCGATTCATATCTGTCATATCCTCCCTCACCGGACAACTTTCCGGCTCAATTTAAATATCCTTTTCCTGCAAGATAATCTGCGATCGTATTGACATCCTTATCGCCGCGGCCGGACAGACAGATGACCATGGTCTCCTCTGCCGCCTGCTTCTTACCGACCGCCTCTTTGCGCTCCTTCGCATACTTTATCGCGTAGGCAATTGCATGTGCGCTCTCGATCGCTGGAATGATTCCCTCCAGTCTGCACAGCTCCATCAGCGCATCCATCGCCTCATCATCCCGGATTGCCACATATTCCGCACGTCCGCTCTCCTTTAAGTACGCGTGTTCCGGACCGACGCCCGGATAATCCAGTCCCGCTGAGATGGAATGTGCAAGCTGGACATTGCCGTCCGCATCCTGCAGCAGGTAGGAACGCATGCCGTGCAGAACTCCCGGCTCGCCGAGCGCCATCGCCGACGCGTGTTCCCCGGTCTCGATTCCCTTTCCGGCTGCCTCCACGCCGATCAGCTTTACCCCCTTCTCCTCAATAAAATCCGCAAACATGCCGATGGAGTTCGATCCGCCGCCCACGCATGCCATCACGACATCCGGAAGCTTTCCCTCCGCCGCAAGGATCTGTTTTTTCGCCTCGCGGCTGATGACGCTCTGAAACTCTTTTACCATCTTCGGATACGGATACGGTCCCACAGCAGAACCGATGATGTAAAAGGTATCCTCCGCCGTCTTTGCCCATGTACGGATCGCCTCGTTGGTCGCATCCTTTAGTGTATTGCTTCCCGATGTGACACTGACAACCTTCGCGCGAGCATCTCCATGCGCATCACATTTAACGCCTGTCTTTTGATATCCTCGGCTCCCATATAAACCGTGCACTCCATATCAAAAAGTGCCGCACCGGTCGCCGTTGCCACGCCGTGCTGCCCCGCTCCGGTCTCTGCGATCACCTTTTTCTTTCCCATGCGCTTCGCCAGCAGGATCTGTCCGATCACATTGTTAATCTTGTGTGCGCCGGTGTGATTTAAATCCTCGCGCTTTAAGTACATTTTCATGCCGTACTTTTCGCTGAGACGCTCCGCGTAATACAGCGGGGTCTCTCTCCCGACATACTGTTCCAGATAATAGTGGTATTGTTCGAGAAATTCCGGATCACGGATTGCTTCCTCGAATGCCGCATCCAGTTCCTCCAGGGTATTCATCAGCGACTCCGCCACATACTGTCCGCCAAATGTTCCGTAATATGCTTTCCTGTTCATGTCTCGTCTTTCCTTTCCTGATCACGTTCCGCCGCTCCGTCTTCTTTCTGCTCACACGCCTTCTGTTTTTTGCACGGCTTTCTTAAATTTTTTAATCCTGATTATACTTTTTGTTCTCATTCCATCGCACAGCGTTTCCACGCCGCTGCTGACATCTGCGACATCGGGGGCAAAGATTCTGATTCCCTCCGCCACATTCTCTGCGTCAAGTCCGCCTGCCAGCACAAAGGTACGCCCCTCTGCCAGCAGTTCCTCCCGGAACGCACGCACGGCACAGCACATCTCATCCTGTCCGTTCTGCTCCCATCCGAACGTCTTTCCGCTGCCGTATGCCCCGGCATCGAGCACAATCCCGGCAATCCGGTGATATTCTTCTCTGCGCCATCGGCGAACCTCGGCAGGATCACGGAGGTTGACTGCCAGCCACACCGGCAGCTTCGTCTGCGCTGCGATCCGCTCCGCCTCTGCGGCGTCCACGCCATGCACCTGCAGCAGATCAAATCCTGCCCGCCCGATGTCCTCAATCAACGCTCTCTCTGGCGCGACCGTCACGGCTACTTTTCTTATACCTTTATTTAATTTTTCAAATAGTTGTCTTGCTTTCTGCACTGTGACATAACGTTTGCTTTTCTCGTACAGCACGAACCCAGCGTAATCCACACCTGTCTCATTGAGCGCTGCTATCTCATCCTCTCCTGTGATGCCGCAGATCTTGATCTTCGTCAATGTCCATCCTCCCTACCGCTGCTTCCAGCGCGCTGCCACCTCTCCCGGGTGCTCCGCCTCCATAAAGGCTCTCCCGATCAGAAATGCGTCCACGCCGCATGCCTTTAAGAACTCCACATCCTCATCCGATACGATGCCGCTTTCCGCCACCAGAAGCTTCTCCTGCGGCACCATGCGGCTTAATCGCTCCGTCGTGTGCAGGTCGATGGAAAAATCCTTCAGATTGCGGTTATTGACGCCGATGATCTTTGCATCCAGCTTTAACGCCCGCTCCATCTCCGCCTCGTCGTGTACCTCGACTAACGCATCCAGCTCCAGTTCCCCTGCAAGCTGGTAAAATTCATGCATCTGCACATCGTCTAAGATTGCCGCAATGAGAAGCACCGCATCTGCTCCGATTGCACGTGCTCATAGAACTGGTACGGGTCAATCATGAAATCCTTGCGCAGGATCGGAAGATCTGTCATCTGCCGGATCTGTTTTAAGTACGCCGTGCTTCCGTCAAAGTGATCCTCCTCCGTCAGGCAGGAGATCGCATCCACAGAAGCATTGTATTCCTTAATTCTATCCAATAAGTTAATCTTGCTTTTAATTTTACCGAGACTTGGGGACGCCTTTTTGAACTCTCCGATGATGGAATGACATCTCCCTCAAGCGCTCCCTTAAAATCATGATGCTGCCCTCATACGCCTCCGCCAGCTTTCGCATCTCCTGCTCCGGTATCCGTCTCTTATGCTCCGGCAGTCTTCTTTTTTTATCACTCACAATCTGATCCAGTATCATACGCTGCTCCTCCCTTAAATAACGCCCGACAGGAAATTCTCGATCATCCGCTTTCCGTGTTCCGTGTAGATGGACTCGGGATGAAACTGGAGACCGACCACCGGATACTCTTTGTGCCGCATCGCCATAATCTCGCCGTCCGCGGTCTGCGCGGTGACTTTCAGGCACTCCGGCAGATCGTCTCTTAGCACCGCCAGGGAATGATACCTTGCCACCTTAACCGGCGTGTCGATCCCGGTAAAAACGCCGTCCAGACAATGTGTGACCTCGGACTGTTTTCCGTGGAATAATGTCTTCGCATAGCTCACGGTTCCTCCGAACGCCTCACCGATGCACTGATGTCCGAGACAGATGCAAGAATCGGTATTTTTTTGTAAAAATGTTTTACCACGTCCATACAGATTCCCGCCTCTTTCGGACTTTTGGGACCCGGGGAGAGCACAATGCGCTCCGGCCGCATATCTTCTATCTCCCCGATCGTAATGGCATCGTTGCGTACCACCCGGATGTCCGGCGTGAAGGTTCCGATATATTGATAGAGGTTATAGGTAAAGGAATCATAGTTGTCAATCAAAAGAATCATAAGTTTTCCTCCTCCAGAAGTGTTCTTGCAAGCGCCATCACTTTGTTGCAGCATTCCTGATATTCTTTTTCCGGCACGGAGTCTGCAACGATTCCCGCGCCCGCCTGCAGATAGACCTCTCTGCCCTTCTTGATCATCGTGCGGATCGTGATGCAGAAATCCATATCGCCGGAAAATCGACATAACCGGTCGCGCCGCCGTAGAGCCCGCGCCGCACCTCCTCCAGTTCCTCAATGATCTCCATCGCCCGGATCTTGGGTGCACCGCTTAACGTTCCAGCCGGCAGGAAGGATGCCAGCAGATCAAACGGATGATAGCTGCCCTTTTTCCTTCCCTCCACCATGGATACGATGTGCATGACATGGGAATAATTCCGCACATTCATAAAATCTGTGACCTTGACTGTTCCGAATTCCGAGATGCGCCCCATATCGTTTCGCGCCAGATCCACCAGCATCACATGCTCGGCACGCTCTTTCTCATCTGCCAGAAGTTCTCTGCGCAGCGCTTCATCCTCCTCCGCTGTCTTTCCTCTCGGTCTGGTCCCTGCGATCGGGCAGGTAAATACGCGCTTTCCCTGCTGTTTACTAACATCTCCGGAGAACTTCCGATCACCTCAAAATTACCGAACTGGAAGTAATAAAGATACGGCGACGGATTCAACTCGCGAAGCTCCTTATAGAGGGAAAAACCGTCGCGTCCGGTCTCCACCGTCCAGCGCTGGGAGAGCACCGTCTGAAAGATATGTCCTTCTCTGATATAGTGTCTGATCTTCTCCACCTTCGCGCTGTAAGCGGCAAGCGTATCCGACTTTTTGCGGATCACACCGTCCTTTTTTCCGCCCTCCGCTGCGCCGCCTCTTTCATCCCGTGCCGGTGTTCTCTTCACATCTGCTGTCACATCCTCTCTGTCTGCTCCGGATGCATGGCGCGACGGATCATCTCTTCCGCCGTCACGCCGGCACGCTTTCTTCCTTCCTCCGTCTCCTCCTCTAAGACAACCGCGGTCAGCGTCTCCGCCACATAGTCCATCACGATAAACGCTTTCATCAACATCAGCTGAATCGTCTCAATCCCGATCTCATCCGGATTCTTCTCCGGCAGTTTTTCCGAGTAGCGGATAAAATCGTAGCCGACATTGCCCACCAGTCCGCCAGAAAAATTCAGTTCGTCATTCTCCTTATGAGTCTCAAATTCGTCATAATATTCTTTTAACAGCGCTAACGGATTGCCCCTGCGCACCTCGCGCTCCCCGCTCTTTTTTGTGATGACAAGCGACTCCCCCTCCGAGGAGATCAGTTCCTCCGGTTCCCCCAAAAACGTATACCGGTCATAGTTCTTGTCATAGCTCTCGAGCAGAAATCCCTTTCTGCTTCCGACCAGATTCTCGTACATCGCCATCGGCGTCTCGTTCACAATGCTGACTGTTTTCTTGTAGACCTTATAGATGCGCTTCATAAATCCTCCTCTTTCTTCTTTTAATTCATAGAAAATGCGTCCCATCAAGAAAGAATCCTGACCGGAGGGCTTTTTAATTCATTGGACGTAATTTCCCATGAATTAAAAAAAATCCCTGACCCGGTAAACCGGATCAGGGACGAATGTCTCGTGGTGCCACCCTTCTTCTCTTGCCATGCTTAGCTTCTCTCTTTTTATCAGCCGTCCTCACCGGACTCATCTGACAGAAGATACAAAAAGCGGATACCTCCAAACTGGAAATATCCGCCACCAATCATGTATAGACTCTCAGATACAGATGTTCTCTATATCGTACCCCTGTAACGTGAGGACACGGCTTCCGCTACTCGACTGCTGTTATCCGCCTTTCACTTTGCTCTCGCAAATCCATTCCATCCATACTATCCTGCCTGCTCCCACCGCCCCAGGCTCTCTGTGAAGAATCGTACAGTGTACTCCTTTTGCTCAACGATTTCTCATTTATTTGTCAGTAGTTTATCGCACTAATGTGGCAATGTCAAGAAGCTTTTTATTTTCCCGTCACCTTTTTCTATCAATATGATATACTTTAAGCATTGATCCTGTTACAGGAAATGGAGGAGCTCTCAGATGAACAATGATGTATTTGAAACAATGCCCGTACCGAAAGCCTATTTCAAGATGGCTCTGCCTGTGGTGTTCGGCATGGTCATCAGCCTTGTATACAATATGGTCGACACATGGTTTATTGCAAAGACCCAGAACACCAGCCTCGTCGCCGGCGTCTCTCTCTGCGCCCCGGTGTTCAGTCTCATGATTGCATTCGGTGATATTTTCGGGCTTGGCGGAAGTTCCGCCATCTCAAGACTTTTCGGGAAAAAGATTATGACACCGCGCGGCGGATCAGTGCTTTCTGCCTTCTCGGCTCCATCTTCTTCGGCATTGCTGTTGCCGTTCTGATGCTGCTTTTTCAGACACCCATTCTGCATCTTCTGGGTGCCAGGGACGATACCATCGCCTATGCCGGCGCCTATTACCGCTTTCTGGTTCTCGGCTGCCCTGCCATTATCTTTAATATTGTCCCGGGGAATCTGCTCCGCACAGAAGGTCTGGCAAATGATGCATGATTGGTTCCGTCATCGGCGCTGTGTTTAATATTTTTTTAGATCCCATTTTCATCTTCTCTCTGCATATGGGTGCCGGCGGTGCCGCACTTGCCACCATCCTGAGCAATCTGCTTGCCGACTGCTATCTCGTGTGGGTTGTATTCAAAAAGGCAGGGCATCTGTCGATGTCCTGCCGCGAAATGCATATTTCATCCAGTCATGTCCGTGACATTCTGCTGATCGGAATTCCAGCTTCCATCACGAACCTGATGCAGAGCTTTGCGGTACTCCTCACCAACCGTTTTCTGTTACCTTACGGTTCTGATAAAGTTGCCGCTCTTGGCATTGCCTTAAAAGTCAACATGATCACCATGCTGATTCTGGTCGGGTTCGCCTTCGGCGCGCAGCCGCTCCTCGGCTACTGCTACGGTGCAGACAACCGCGAACGCCTGAAACAGTTTCTGCATTTTGATCTGCTCGTGCAGCTTCTCATTGCGCTCGTTTTCACAGCCGCCGCCTGTATTTTTGCTCCGCACATCATCCGCATCTTCATGCAGGATGACGTCATCGTGGCCTCCGGTGCCTGATGCTCCGTTGTCTCATGATTACCGCCCCTGTGATCGGCATGATCTTAGTCTTCACCACACTGTTCCAGGCAGCCGGCATGGCGCTTCCCGCTTTTCTGATGTCCATCAGCCGCCAGGGCGTGCTGCTCGTGTTGTGTATGCTGCTCTTTTCTTCCCTGTTCGGCTACATGGGAATTCTGCTCGCGCAGGCAGTCTCCGATGTTCTCACCGGAATTCTGGGCTTCCTTCTGCTGCGCAGATCAAAAATACTGCTCTGATGCGCCGTGCGTCACACCGTCTCTGCGCTGCGGTAAACCTGCTCAAACGTATCTCTTGCGGTATTATGCTTCCCGATGTCAACAACCACCGCACCGATGGACATGGAAGACTTTACGTGATCCGGGCGCAGGGCAATCTTCTCCTTGTACAGCGCCGCAACTTTCTTTGCGTACTTCTGAATCTCTGCTTCCTTGATCGGCACCCGCTGCCCGTGTCCGCGCAGAATCTCATCGAATTCCATATAGCGCGCACAACATCCAGCTCTTCCGTGGTAAACAACAGATACATGGAGAACACCGAAAATGCCGACTCAAACCAGTAAATGATTTTGGGCAGCGCAATGCGGCAGAACTCCGCAAAAAACCAAGCACATAAATCACCGACGCCAGCGCAAATAAAATACTTCCGACCTGCGCTCTGGAAGGTCTCGCCTGTGTTATTTTACATATTGCAATCCTCTGCGCACCGGATTGCACAATTTTACGTCTCCATATGCCGCATTGCCTGCACCATCGCCATAAAATCCTGCTCCTTTAACAGCGCAATTCCCTGTTCTTCATCTCCCAGAACCATCAATACATCCCCCGGCTTTATGTCAAAAATTTTCTCGCCTTTGCAGGAATCACAATCTGCCCTTTTTCACCGACCTTCACCATTCCAAACGCATGCTTTCCCTTCGGCGGAAACGGCAGGCGTGTCTCCCCGCCCTCATAATTGACCAGTTCATCCAGCGTCACATCAAACACCTCCGCGATCAGCCGGCTCTTCTCCACATCCGGGAGGGACTCCCCGTCTCGTATTTGGAAAGTGTCTGCCTGGACACATCAATCTTCTCCGCCAGTTCCTCCTGCGTCATTCCACGCATCTTCCGCAGCATCATCAGATTATCTTTGAACATGTTTCCTCTCCTTTTTTTCTCCAATCACACACCATCTTATGACCGGAATTCTTTTTATCAGCTCATAGAGAAGATAGCCGCCGCATAGGCTGCAATTCCCGACAAAAGGTAGGCTGCAACCCCCGTAACTTTGGTGTACCGGTCCAGAAAATATGCCGCCGCCGAGAGTGCAGATAGTGGAACAGATACAGTCCGTAGCTCTTTTTAGAAAGCCACGCTGTCTTTCGCGACGTACGGTTGCCCCAGCGCTTCATTCCTCCCAGGACTGCCAGACACACCGTCCAGCCATACAAAATGGAAAACGGACTGTTTACCACCGGCTCCTCTGCATAATTTTCCCCAAAATAATACCGCACATAAAAAACTGCCAGCACCACAGCCGCGGTTGCAAGCGGGACGCTCACGCACGCCAGCCGGTCGGTCACTTTTTCATGGGAAAAGACATAGTAGCCCAGAAGGAAGCAGATGCCGTATATTCCGAAACGATACACACAGATCACCGGCGTATTCAAGATCTGGGCAGCTCCCCAGACGGGAATCACAAGCAGAAAAAGAACGGGCAGCGCAGCTTTTTCACCAAACGCATACAACCGGTCTTTTTCTATTTTGCGAAGCAGCACCAGCAATGCCGACAATACCCAGAGCACCTGGATGTACCACAAGATCCCGACTCCGGATAAGACCATGATCAGATACCCGACCGCCTTCGGCACTTTCTCCCACGACTGGTCAAACACATGGCTGAATGCCATGTTGAAATACCCCTGTATCCACCAGAACACGAACAGGCCGATCGTCGAGGGCACCAGAAGCTTTCTCGTTCTTCCCGCAAGAAATTCCCGGTCGGTATGTCCTTCCAGATAATATCTGGCACACATTCCAGACACCAGAAACAGCAGCACCATAAACCACGGATACAGCAGGTACTGCACGGCATCCTGATACTGTACCTCCCAAAACGGCCCGATCACTCCCGCCGTCACCACACTGTTATACATAAAAATCACATGGTATAAGACCACGAGCCCCACCGTGATCCAGCGGATGTTATCCAGATAGTGTCTTCTCATATTTTTCCCACCTTTGCTCTATATTTTAACTCAAGTATAACAAAAATGGAATGGCTGCTCCACCGCACTTCCATTCCATTTTTTACGCTTTCTGTTAAAAATCGTTGCATTTCTCTTATCATCTGTTGTACAGACAGAATTCCGTCAGGGATTACATCTCTTGCACGGATCATATCCGGCTGCAATCAGTTCCTCCCTGCTTCCGGAGAATGCCGCCTTGTTTTCCGGCGACATCTGCGCGACACTCGAGCAGGATGGCCGGTGAAACTTCTTTGTGTTCGTGTTGAGCACGTATTCTCCTGTCACGTCCGCTGTGCCGTCCGCGGCAGTCTCTCCCCCGGATGATGCCTGTGCCGCGCTTCCTGCGGTATCTGCCGCCACGGATGCCTGCGCCGCGCTGTCTGCGGTATCTGCCGTCCCGGATGTTCCCGTGGTGTCTGTGCTGCCTGCCGCCGCATCTGTTACCCCAGCTCCTGCCGTCCCGGATGTTCCCGTGGTGTCCGCAGCACCTGCCGCGACCTCATCCCCGTCCCGGTAATCCTGCGTCGCGTCCACGCTCCAGCTAAGGGAGGTTCCGTCACTTGTGACCGTGATGGTTCCCTGCAGATCCGTCCGGTAGAGCGCTGCCCCGCATGCCTTCACCCGGTTTAGTACCGTGCGCGTCGGATGGCCGTAGGAGTTCCCCGCACCCGCACTGATCACAACCGCCGACGGCGACACGGCGCGCATAAAAGCTTCGGAGGAAGACCCTTCACTCCCGTGATGACTTGCCAGATACACGTCCGACTCCAGCGTCACGCCGGAGTCAAGCATCGCCTGCTCTTCGGCTTTTCCGGCGTCACCGCAGATTAAAAAGCTGGTGTCGCCGTACACAAGGCGGATTCCGACGGAATTATCATTATCCTCCTTCGGATCATAGGCTTTTGGGCAGACCACCGTAAAAGAGGCATCGCCAAGCGTGTAAGTGTCGCCCACTGCCGGGTAGGCAAGTGCAATATCCTGCTCCTTTATCACGCGCTCAAACGACTCATAGACTCTGGTATCCGTCACGTAATCGGGAGCAAGCACCTGCCCGCAGGAAAATGCGTGCAGGGCGCCGACCACACCGTTTAAGTGATCCGCATCATAGTGGGAGGCGATCACGTAGGCGAGTTCCTCCACCCCCTGTTCCTTCAGATAGCTTACCACAAACGAGGAATAGTCTCTGTTGCCGCCGTCGATCAGCATATACGCTCCGCCCTGCTCCACTAAAACGGCATTGCCCTGACCGACATCCAAAAACGTCACCGACAGCGTTCCGTCCGGCATCTGCCCTTCCCCCGGCTCTGCCATCTCCTCTGTCGGTGAGCCACCATTCTCCTGCTGCTCTGCCATCTGCAATTCCGACATCTGACCATCCTGCAAGGCTCCCCCGGACAGTGCTGCCTGCTGCCTTACCGCCTGCCCGTCCGATGCCGCTCCGCATCCCGACAGCAAAAGAAGCAGGGCCGCACAAAGTGCCACTGCCCCGCTTCTGATTCTATTCACGTTGTATTTCTTATTTTTCTGCTTTCCCGCTGTCTGCATGTTCTTTTTCCTCTTCCATAAAATACATGCGCGCAGCGAAATCCTGAAAATACCGCACCTCATTGTTGTATCCGGTTCCGCCGAACGCCTGTTTAAGCTTCACTCCATGATACATTAACATATCTCCGGCTGCATGGCAATCCTCGATCTCCCCGTCCATCTTCTTAAATCTGGCGATCAGATCCAGCGTCAGCGAATCCTGCTTAATGTGTACCGGTGAGACGGTATTGACCAGATCCCCGAAATCCTTGATATTGTATTTTAAACTGCGGTTATAGAAATGATACCGCGCATCGGGTTTTAATCCCTTCGCGTGATAGCTGTGATACTGGGTATTCGGTACGACCAGCTTCTGCATGAGCATACCGACCGCACGGGTCTGGTCTTCCGACACACAGGTCCACTCCATCTGGTTCCCCGCACTCTGGGAGAGTACACTTTCATGTGCCCCCTCTCCGAATGTGCGTCCGCGGTAAAACCGTCCCTTCTGCAATACCTCCCGCCACTGTTTGTACAGTGCGATCTGTGCCTTTACCGCCGCAAAATCCTCGCGGGACAGATCACAGAAATTGCACTCATAGCCGCAGATGCCGAACGCCGCCACGGCGAACCGTGTCTCAAGCGGCGTCACGCGGAGCGTCTGGTGGTTGGGGCACGCCGACACATGCGCGCTCACAACGGACATCGGATAGCCGTAGGAATAGCCGGTCTGAATCTCCGCCCGACAGAGCGCATCCGTGTCATCCGACGCCAGATCTGTGGAAAATAGGATAAAATTCCAAGATCGAACCGGTTGCCGCCCGCCGAGCATCCCTCAAAGAGAATGTCCGGGAAACGCGCGGTAAGCTCTCTCATGCACCGGTACAGTCCCAGCACATAGCGGTGTGCCACCTCCCCCTGCCGCTCGGGCGGAAGTGCTCCGGAATAGTAATCCGTAAACGTCCGGTTCATATCCCATTTGACATAGGAGATCTCCGCCGAGGAAAATACTTTCGTCATCGTCTCGATGATATAGTCCTGCACTTCCGTTCTCGTAAGATCCAGGATGCGCTGGTTGCGCCCCTCCGCATGCGGTTTCCCCGGGATCTCAATCGTCCAGTCCGGATGCGCCTGGTAGAGATGACTGTTCACATTCACCATCTCCGGCTCCACCCAGATACCGAAATCCAGCCGAGCGCCTTGATCTTTCTTCCAAGTCCCGCAAGACCTCCCGGAAGCTTCTTCTCGTTGACTTCCCAGTCTCCCAGGGAATGTGCGTCATCATTGCGCTCGCCGAACCAGCCGTCGTCCATCACAAAAAGCTCCACGCCGGCTTCCTTTGCCTTCTTCGCCAGAGCAAGCAGCTTTCTCTCATTGATGTCAAAATAGGCTGCCTCCCAGCTGTTAAGCAGCACCGGACGCACCTTGTGCTTAAACGCTCCACGCACGATGTGCTCCCGCACAAATGCATGCATGCACTGGCTCATGCCATTGTAGCCCTCGCAGGAATACGCCATGACCGCCTCCGGCGCCGCAAAGTTCTCCCCCGGAGCCAGCAGCCAGGAAAATGACTGCGGATTGATGCCGGCAGTCAGGCGCATCTTGCCGTAGCCGCTCACTTCCGCCGCCTCATAGTGATTGCCGCTGTAGATGAGGTTGCATCCGTAACACTCTCCGGTATCCTCCGTCGTATCCGTCTTTGCAATCATGACGAACGGGTTGGCACGGCTGGAGGAGGTTCCCGTGTAGGACGCATTGACATGTTTTCCCGCCTCCATGCGCGTATCGGAGCGGTGCATCTCCCTCGCCCACGCACCGGTAAAGGTTGTAAACACATACTCTGCCGGATCAAAGTCGATCTGGGTGCTCATCAGGCGATTCAGACGGACCGTCTCCCCGCTCTCATTGAAGAGAACGGCGCTTCGCACAATCGCATCGCACTCTGCGTAGACATCATAATGAAGTTCCAGCACAAGATCATAGGAATGATCGCGCAGCCTTACGCTGAGACGCTGCGCCTCCCCCTTCTCGTCGTAAGCTCCCGGGAGATCTCCGTTTTCTGTCTCCGCCGTCTTTTCTGTGATCTCATAGCTTTCATAGCGGAAATCCGAAGTGGTGCTGCCATCCGCGTGCACGATCTCCACAAACGGTTCGCGGATGTCCCCTTTTCCGTAGGAGGACATCTCAAGCCGCATGTCCTCCAGAGAGAACGCCGGATGCTCCCCGTCGCAGAGATTCGTATTTCCCGGTGCAAATGTATGCTTCTCCACCAGCGGAGCAACATCACACTCCGCCGGATGCTCCGGCAGCGTCAGGTGCCTTCCGTAATACAGATGCTCCAAATGCCCTGTCTCCATTCTCCGGAAGCAGTATGTCGTATGCGCCGTCTCCAGCACAAAAATATGTCCGTCCGCTTTTATCATTTAGTATGCCCCTTTCTTGACCTGCTCTGCGATCTCGGCAACCTTCTCCTCCGTCAGAATATACTTTTTGTGGAAAATGAAAATGCCGCACAGAAGGCAGATGATCGGGAGAATCGTCATTGTCATGCGCAGACCTACCACCGAGGATGTGGCAGCTGTCGCAACTGCTGCGGTATCTGTTGTATCGTTGCTCAGATTGCAGATCTGTAAGCAGATCGATGCAATCAGTGCCGCCACGCCGCTCGCCAGTTTGACCACGAACGTCTGCATGGAAAAGATCACGCTCTCGTCACGTCTGTGATTTTTCAGCTGTCCATAGTCTACGGTATTGGCAAGGAACACCGTCGTCAGCACTGTCAGCACGCCGTTTGCTGCAAAGATGAAAATCCCGGGATAAACAGCAGTATCACGTTGGACATATTGGTAAATGCCAGTACTAAAAGCACCACATAACCGATGATTGCCATAGCAAATCCCGTGTAGAACACCTGGATGGTTCCCATGAATTTGCGCAGCAGCGGGAATAAGATCATCATGGACAGAATCTGTACCGCTCCGCCGAACGTATTAAACAAGGTGTAGCTGTTGTACCAGCCCTCGCCGCCGAAGTCATATTTAAAGAAATAGATCACAAGGTTTGAGGTCGTATAGACCGCACAGTTGATGAGAACGATGGTGATCACGACCGTCATCGCCTGGTCGTTCTGAATCAGTGCACGGAACATCTGTCCCACGGACGGGGAATCCACATTGACGGTGGATTTTTCCTTGACATTGACGCAGGTGATCATCGTAAAGAGCACAAATAAAATCGCAATAATCAGTGCAAACCACTTGAATCCCACGCGCTCATCCCCGCCGCCGAGACGGTATACGCACAGCATCGTGATGATTGTGATGATGGCAGAGCCGACGCCCGCACAGGATCGCGCCATCGTGGAAAGTCCCTCACGCTCTTTGCCGCCCTCGGTAAACGCCGGAATCATTGACCAGTAAGGGATATCCATCATCGTGTACGTCACACCCCAGAGTACATAGGTGACTGCTGCATAGGCCACCAGACCGCCTCCATCGAGTGCCGGCGGTGCAGAGAACATCAGGTAGAGCATGATGCATTTAAAATCGTTCCGATGAAAAGCCACGGGCGGAATTTTCCCCATCTTGTTCTTGTCTTGGCGACAACCACACCCATGATCGGGTCGTTGAACGCGTCAAACACACGTGCTGCAAGTAAGATCACGCCCATTGCAAACGCGCTCACCCCGAGAATATCCTGATAATAATACAGTATGTAACTTGCGGAAAGCATGTACACCATGTCTTTTCCGACTGCTCCCAGTCCGTAGGAGACTTTTTCTTTTCCTGTCAGTTTCATGTGATCCTCCAATTCTGCGCCTTCGCGCTCCCCTTATCTCTTCTCCATCGCAAGCTCTACCACACGGTAGGCTCCGTCGTAAATTCCTGCTGCCTTGTTCTTCTCGATGCAGTCGCACATATCGTTAAGCAGCGCGTCCTCGTTTAAGAACAGATCCAGCATCTGTACCGTGTGCGGAATATCTCTGCACTCTAACGTGCCGTCCCCGATCTCTGCGGAGTGGATGGCGCCCCACTGCTCATGCCCGCCGACACGCTTGATAAACAGCTTCGGCACCGTAGAATGCCAGCTCGCTCGGCTTTGTCACAAGCACATCGCAGCTTCTCATCAGAAGGTTCGTGCAGTAGACTGCCTCGAAAATATTCTCATGCCAGAAGCCGTGGATGCCGCTTACCTCACCGGTAAGTGCCTGTGCGGCAAACTCTGTCGTATCCTTCCAGTTATTAAAATGCTCCGTTGCAAACTTCTTCATTCCCGGGATCTCGCCGAGCAGCTCCTCCCAGACATTGCGGTAATCACCGACATTCACATACAGTGCGGCTCTGCGTCCCGAATCGCAGGGAGCAGATGTTTAATGATGGAAGCAAAAATCTCTCTCTGTGCTCCCGCTCCTCCGATTGTGAGAAGAAAACGCATCGGCTTTTTCTCTCTCTTGCGCGCCCGTCTCGTCTCACAGTCCGCCTCGATGTTGCTCACCAGCTCATGGTCAATGTAATGTCCTGTATAGATCAGATCATCCTCAGGCATCGGGCGAAGAACGTCAGCTCCCTGCATGCCGTTTAAGATGCGGTAGCCCTGGTAGGCGTAATGCGTCTGCACGGTGTGAATGCTTCCCTCCGATAAATGCAGCGCCATCGGCCAGTTGTCCGGAATCGCGTTGACCACATGCTTCATTCCCGCATGGATTGCCGCCTGCGCCGGCCACACGTGTGTCGCCACCACCGGAATCTCCTTCGGCACATTCGCATAGACCGGAGCCATCAGTTCCGCGTTTTTCTGGTCCGCGGCATTGTAGGAAAGCTTCCGAAAGCCTTCATAGTTCATCGGCTCCCAGACCAGACGGTTAAACAGTCTGCTCTTCTGGGAAAGTCTTGATCCCAGGGAATACAGATCATTCTGCGCACCAATAACTTTTGTGCAGGTCGTCTGCGGGTAGGAATTCAAGTCCATCCAGTACGGTACATAGCCATGGAATGTGCCGCAGATGCGATCGCCATGGAAATGCGGTAATGTCCGAATCCCATGCGGATGTTGCCGACGATGATTCCCTTTTCCGTGTCAAATCCCACGTTTTCTCCCGTCTCTCCCACACGGATGTCATGTACGCCCAGCATATCGCCGATGTATTCATTCTTCTTCACGATTGCAGGATAATCTGCCCCCGCATCGTCCCCGAATTTTTTTGCATATTTCTTTTTCGACTTTACCGCTTTCCGGTATACCTTATCCGGCATCGGATTGCCAAAAATAACTTTTGATTTTTCTTCCATTGCCTGTGTTCCCTTTCTTTTCTTACAATCTCTGTCGCTCTGCCGCTGCCGCAAAGTGCAGTTCCACCGGTTCGGTCTGTGCATTCCGGATGACAAGCCGTGCCTCACCGCTCTCACCCGTCGTCTTTATATAAGTGCCGCCCATTCCTCCCTCCAACGAGATGACGGACGGTCCGATCAGCTCCACCGGTCCGCTCACCTCAAAGCTTACCGGCTCATTGAAGAAGCTAAGCAGATTGCCGTATTCGTCCCGCGCCTCAATCCGGATGGCCGCCACATCGTAGGTGCTTTTCTCCTGAAGTCCTGTGTGATCCGCCTGTGCAAAAAGTACAACCTTTGTCATCGGCTTTTTGATGAGTTCCGCAGTCACGCCGCCGTCCGACACCGCCTCAAACCGGTATGTCGTGGAAGTGCCTCCCAGTCTCCGATATAGCGGTTATAGAGCACCACCGCATCGGTCGGCTTCATGTGATAAAGGAGCAGCATCTTAAGCGCCGTCACATACACGGATTTCGGAAGATGCGACAGTCCGTAGCGTGCGGTCGCATTCAACGCATCCTTGATTCCCTTTCCCTGCGCCGTTGTAAAATGTTCGTCCTTCTCGATCGCATCTCCGATATAATCGTCGATCACGAGCGGTCCGTGCGGCAGATGTTTCCACGGGGAATCCTCTCTCTTGTATTCCTTGATAAAACGGTCGTTTTTGTACATCCGCACACTGTCTGCGTTGGTAAAAATGTAGGTCTCGCCGCGGTTGCAGCCCGGGTGCTCCCCTATGTCCATGGAAGAACTCAGTTCCAGAACCGTATGCTCCTCCTGCTGGCATTCATAGACCCTCGCCGCCAGCTTCGGATTGCGGAACATATCCATCACGCCGTGGTAACAGATGCGGTCTCCGCTGCCGAAATCCTTGTGTGTGTTGTAGTCGAACATGCACCAGCCGAAGCTTCCTGCAATGTCACCCTCCGCAGCCGCCGCGTCGAGCACCCGCACATGGCGCAGCGCATGTTCCGCGCGGTGTTCCTCCCAGTCGAATGCCTTGGTCGGATACATGTGGCCATTGTACTCGCTGATCAGATACGGCTTTTTCGGATCGGATGTCACCGCCGCCTTTTTCTCACATCCCTGGTTCGTGCCGTCATGCACAAAATCATTGTAAGTGTAGACGTCTTCCAGAAGACTGCTCTTTTTGTGCGCCCGCACACCGCCCGTCGGTCTGGATGGATCGAGTTCGTGCGCCGCCGCGTTCGTCCTGCGGTAAAAATCATCATCGTCCTGCGACTCGTTGATGCGCACGCCCCAGAGAATGATGGACGTGTGATTGCGGTACTGCATCACCATATCGCGCACATTTATAACCGCCTGATCCTTCCACGCCTCATCGCCGATGTGCTGCCATCCCGGAATCTCCATAAATACCAGAAGTCCGATTCTGTCACACTGGTCGATAAAGTAATGGGACTGCGGGTAGTGGGATGTCCGCACGGCGTTGACGCCAAGCTCATACTTTAAAATATCCGCGTCCATCCGCTGCATGGATTCCGGCATGGCATATCCCACATACGGATAGCTCTGATGTCGGTTGAGTCCGCGGAGCTTTACTTTTTTACCGTTCAGATAAAAACCGTCCGCCTTAAACTCGGCATGTCGAAAGCCTGTGACCGTCACATTTTCATCCAGCACCTTTTCATCCTGGATGAGCTGTGTGCACACCTCATAGCAGACCGGATGAACGGTGTCCCACGGCAGAACGGATTCCACCGTATAGTCGAGCACAAGCTTTGTTCCGGTCAGTTCACATTCGCCCAGAAGACGGTAGCCGCTCTCGCCGCATCTTTTGATCTTCTGTCTGACGCTAAGATTCTCCCCGCCGCCGTCCGCCGTAATCTCGGAGATCAGTCTGCCGGAGTCACCGGAAAGATCTCCCCGCACAAACACATCTTTCAGATAGGTTTTCTCCTTGATGTCGAGCCACACCTCACGGTAGAGTCCGCCGTATGTCATATAGTCAATCACAAATCCAAACGGCGGTATATTCACGCTCTCCCTGCTGTCCACCTTGACCACCAGCGTGTTGCGGATGCCGTAGACGGCATCGTCGCTGATGTCCATCGTGAATGCCGTGTAGCCGCAGTGATGTTCCCCGATCTTCTTCCCGTTCCAGTAGACTTCGCTCTCATGCGCCGCCCCGTCAATCGTGAGCAGCAGACGTTTTCCTTTCCATTCTTCCGGAATATAGACATCTCTGCGGTATCCGCTGACCATCTGGTAAACAGATTCGTCAAAATAGTGAAGCGGTGTCTGCTTCACCGTGTGCGGAAGCCGTACCGGAGTCATGTTTCCCACGTCAAAGCCGTCGCCCAGCATTTCTTCCGTAAATTGCTCCGAAAACTTCCAGTCGTCATTTAAATATACTCTGTTCTCCATGTTCTACCTTTGCCTGTCACCTTCCTGCATTGCCACGCGTTTATCCCGCCGCCTCCGGCACCACAATTCCGTTTACCAGAATCGAAACCACCTCATCGAGCGCTTCCAGATAGGAAAGCCCGCTCTGAATCAGGATATCTCTCTGGAAAAACTGTTCTACCGTAGCTTCCAGCATCATCTTCACAATCGGAATGCTGACCTTGCGGATCACGCCTTCCGCCATTCCCTGCTCCAGAAGCTGGATCGTTGTCTCCCAGCCGGTCTCCAGTCTCTTTTCCACCTGTTTGTAAATTACCGGATACTTGTCCTTTAACAGATAAAGCTGTCTGAAATCCACATCCCGATAACTCTCCGGGATCACTCCGAGAATCCGTCTGATCTTCTCCACCGTAGATAGCGCATCGTCCTCCACGATCTGCTGTTCACTCTCCTTAATGGAATCGAACATGTAATCCACCATCGCAAGAAACATCGACTCCTTGTCGCGGAATACGGTATATATGGTCTTTTTGCTCATTCCGAGGATCTTTGCCACATCGTCCATGGTGAACTTCAGGCCTTTCTCATTGAACGCCTTGATCGTTCCCTCCAGGATCACTTCTTTCTGCTGCATCTATGTCACCTCCCTCTTTCGGAAACTATTTTTCTTTTTCTGGTTTCCTTTATTCTATCACGATTTCCAGGTTCTCACAAGAAACCGAATTCACAAAATCAGTTTCCATTTTTTGTATAAATGTACTAAATCCCAGTCTTTCAAGCGCCTGCGTGTTCTTGCAATCCCGCCGTACAATGGTATAATATGGTTAATTACAGACATGGAGGACATCATGGAAAACGATCATATCAGAACGATTCTTAATAATATTGAAAACGGAACGCTCACCGCGAGCGAAGCCTACGCGCAGTTAAAGCTGGCTCCTTTTGAGGATCTCGGATACGCCAAGGTCGATCATCACCGCGAAGTGCGTCAGGGAGCGCCGGAAGTGATCTACGGAGCCTCCAAGACCAAAGAACAGATCGAGGGCATCACGAACAGTCTGCTCGCCCACTGTCCGGAGAATATCTTAATCACGAGGCTTTCCCCGGAATCCGCTGCTTACCTCTCTGAGCGTTTTACGCTGTTCTACGATGAGGCGTCCCGCATCGGCATTGTGAACCGTACGCCGCATATCACAGCGGAGGGAACCATCGTCGTAGCCACAGGTGCACGAGCGACATTCCCGTCGCGGAGGAGGCAGCCTTAACGGCAGAGGTGCTCGGCAACAAGGTCGTACGCGTCTACGACGTCGGCGTCGCAGGGCTGCACCGGCTGCTCTCCAACATGGAGCTGCTCTCCTCCGCCAATGCCATCATCGCTGTCGCAGGCATGGAGGGCGCACTCGCCAGCGTCATCGGAGGCTCGTGGACTGCCCTGTCATCGGCGTTCCCACAAGTGTGGGATACGGTGCCAGCTTTCACGGCATCTCCGCACTGCTCTCCATGCTCAATTCCTGTGCCAGCGGCGTGTCGGTCGTCAACATCGACAACGGCTTCGGCGCTGGCTACCTTGCAAGCATGATCAACCACATCGGCGGCTGATCACACCAGCCATCACTCTAACAGGAGGTTTCTTCTTATTATGAAAACAATTTATCTGGAATGTAATATGGGTGCTGCCGGAGATATGCTGATGAGTGCCCTCTATGAGATCTGTGATCAGAAAGAATGGTTTTTGCACAAGATGAACACCGTCTTTGCTCCTTATCATATCGCGCTTTCCCCGGAATCCGCCGTAAGCTGCGGCATCAGCGGGACCCACATGAAAGTCACGGTGAACGGTACCGAGGAGGTCTCTCTCGATGTCAAGGCGGAACATGCCCATCACACGCACGCAGAGTGTCCGGATGCGTCCGGTGCACGCGAGGTGTCCGACCCTGCAAAGGATGGACATTCTCACACGCACACCACCTACGCCGCCGTCTGTGAGGAGATCACATCCCTTGATCTCCCGCAGAGGTGAAGGAGGATGCGCTCGCCATCTACCGCCTGCTCGGAGAGGCTGAGGCAAAAGTACACGACACCACGTTAGAGCAGATTCATTTTCACGAGGTGGGAACACTCGACGCACTCGCGGATGTGGTCGGCTGCGCGCTCTTAATCCGCACGATCGCGCCGGAACAGATTCTCGCGTCGCCCCTTCACGTCGGAAACGGCTTTGTAAAATGTGCGCACGGCGTACTGCCGGTTCCAGCCCCGGCGACCGCCGAGCTTCTGCGCGGCATTCCGTTCTACACCGGCTCCGTGACCGGCGAACTTTTAACCCCGACGGGCGCTGCCATCCTGCACTACTATGTGCTGCGCTATCTCCCGATGCCGACCATGACCGCATCAGAGATCGGCTACGGCATCGGTCGAAGGATTTCGGCATTGCAAACTGTGTCCGCGCTTTCCTCGGCGACACCGCCTCCTATCTTGCTGCCGAGGAGGAGGAACCGTACTCCTGCGACGATACCATTTTATCGATCTCCTGCAACATCGACGATATGACCGGCGAGGCGCTGGGGCTTGCAACGGAGATCTTTATGGCAGCCGGAGCACTGGACGTCTTTACGATCCCGATCCAGATGAAAAAAAACCGTCCCGGCATTCTCTTAACCTGTCTGTGTGAGATGGAGGAACGCGAAAAATTCACAGGACTCTTCTTCCTGCACACTTCGACCAGAGGCGTGCGCTATCAGGTATTCGAGCGCGCAAAGCTGGAATCCACTTTTGAGACGCGCAAGACCTCGTACGGCAATATCCGCATCAAAAAAAGTTCCGGCTACGGCATCCAGAAAGAGAAAGCGGAATTTGAGGATTTAAAATCCGTGGTTTTTAAAGAACCACTGTGCCTCTCTCTAAATGAAGTCGAAAAATCCCTGCACTAAAAAACGTGCGGGAGGCTGCATATTCTGTAGTCTCCCACACGTTTTTTCTGTAATGTAATTAAAAACCTTGTTCTATAGTCCTTCATCTTCAATTGTAAGTGTCCCGGGTCTTACAATCAGTTCCACACCGGGGCGCTTCCCTTTGTACTTCTCCATCAGAAGCAGCCAGAGCTGATGAATATGATCCGCAAGTACCGCCGACATCTCCACACTGTACGGCAGTAAGGTGTGAAGGTCGAAAAAGCGGATTCCATCCGGCGGTAAAAAGACCAGATTGCTTGAGCGCTCCTTATCCCCGGATTTTTTGAGCAGCTCATAGGTAATCATACAGAATTCTTTTCCGCGGTAGTTACAGCTGTAAGACGCATAGCACTCATCAATCGTCCACTTTGTTCCGTGCTCCTCCTCGATGGGCTTCTCGGAAACATCATTTCCCTCTGTGGTCTGTACTTCCAGTCTCCAGGAAAGCTTCTCCGCTTTTGTCTCCGCAATCATCTCTGTCAGTTTACGGCATAATTCTTCCTGTTTCATTTCTCTACCTCCGTATTCTCCCACCGGACAGCCTCCGCCTTCTGCAATGCTTCCGGCCGTTCTGCCGCTACTGCCGCTTCATCCGACGCATGCCGGTCCAGCCAGTCTGCATAGTACCCGACAGCTTCTTTTGTGCTGTCGAACTGATACAGCAGGGGCCTTCTGCCCCAGTCCGCCACATAGACCCGGTTATAGTCCAGATACGCCGCCACCGCCGTCTCACCGGTGTCACGATGCCTGTAACACTGTTCCATCACCGGTTCGCCCTGCACTTCTTTCAGTCCGGCGCCTTTGATCTTCTGCTCTAGTTCTTCCACCGAATCAAACAGTGAAAATAACTCAAGCTGTCCCTCAACATTCTTCCCTGCCATAGCCTTCCTCCCGCACAAGCCCGGATCAGCCCAGATTACGCTCTCACATAGATCTCGGACAGATTGTCCAGAATCTCGCCCGCGACATCCGGCTTATTCATGGTATAGATATGTACGTGATTCACGCCGTTGGCAATCAGATCGATAATCTGATCCGTCGCGTAAGCAATTCCGGCCTGGCGCATCGCCGCCGGATTATCCCCGAAACGATCCACGATCGCCAGGAAACGCGGCGGAACCATATTGCCGGAAAGCGACACGATCCTCTTGATCTGCGCCTTGTTCGTCACCGGCATGATTCCCGCAACCACCGGCACATCAATGCCTCTTGAGAGCGCCTTGTACAGGAAATTGTACAGAATGTGGTTATCAAAAAACATCTGTGTCGTCAGGAATTCACAGCCCGCATCCACTTTTTCCTTCAGATGATCCAGATCCTCAAAAATGGTGTCCGCTTCCGGATGTCCTTCCGGATAGCAGGCGCCGCCGATGCAGAAATCTCCCTGTGCTTTGATGTCCGCGATCAGTTCACCCGCATGACGATACTGGTTCGGGAGCGGAAAATCTGCATTCTGCGGAATGTCTCCCCGGAGCGCCAGAATATTGCTGATCTGCTTCTCCTTTAACTCCTCAATCACGGATGCCACTTTTTCCTTCGTGGAGGAAGCACAGGTCAAATGCGCAAGCGCCGGAATCTGATGCTTTTCCACCTCGCTGGCAAGTTCTACCGTATAGTCGGACGTACCGCCGGTCGCGCCGTAGGTCACGCTCATATATGCCGGCTTCAATGCCGCCATGTCCGCAACGATATTTTTGTAGTTGGCAAGCTGCGCCCCCTGCTTGGGTGGAAACAGCTCACAGGAAATCGTAACCTGATCGGTCTTTAATAATTCTGTCAGTCTCATCTGCTCTATCCTTTCTTCTGCGTCATGCCTAAAATTTCCTCAGCTTGTCTGTTCCGTCATCCACGGTATTCTCGATCTTGCGGATCGTGACAAAATAAGAATAATCATCGTTGACCCGCACTTCCACGCGGTCTCCCACCCGGTGTCCAAGCAGTGCCTTGCCGAGCGGCGACTCATTGCTGATCAAGTTCTTGAGTGAATTGCCGCGCACGGTGGTGACAATCTTATAGACTTCGTCTCATCGTCCTCCTCGAAATACACGGTGACGGTGTTATTCATTCCGACTTCGTCCTCCGCGGAATCCGTAGATATGATCTTCGCTGTCTTGATCATCTTCTCCAGATAGCGGATTCTGCTCTCGTTCTGGTTCTTGTCCTTTTTTGCCGCATGATATTCAAAATTCTCGCTGAGATCTCCCTGGGCTCTCGCCTCCTTCACAGCTTCAAGTGCTTCCTTGCGCACAACCAGCTTGCGATACTCGATCTCCTCTTCCATTTTCTTGATATCCTGCTCTGTCAGTTCATCGTACATGATCTATCCCATCCTTTTTGGCTGATGAATTTATTATAGTGATTTTAGGAAATGCCGTCAAATAATTTCCGCAGATCAACATTCTCCACAGGACACCCCGTGATGGGATGTCCCGCGCAGACCGACAATACATAGCCTTTTACCGGCACTTCTGTATACAGATAAAACTGCCCGGCATCCGCTTCCCTGACCGCCATCTCTGCTTCCGCCGCCTCTGCTGCAGGCGCAGTCCTTCCTGCCACCTGATCCTCCAGCACATCAAACGAAGAAAGCGGCAGGTGCAGTCCTTCCCCTACCGCTTTGCAATAGCTTTCCTTGCGCGTCCAGAGTCTTAAAAACGCATCTGGTTCACTCAGCAGATACGCATTCTCCTCGGCCGTAAACTGTCTTCGCATGACATTCACATTCACACGCCGCACCTGTTCCACGTCGATCCCGACTTCACCCTCATCAAATACCGCGGCTGCATAATCTCCCGCATGGGACAGGTTAAAGTGCACCCCCGCCCCGCCGGAAAGCTCCGGCTTTCCGTGGGTGCCGCACACCAGATGCACCGTCTCTGTCTCTGGTACCAGAGGAAGCAGGGAACAGCCCATGCTTCGCAGACCATACTCCAGCAGCAGACCTGCGGCAAGGCTCCTCATGCGATCCTGCTGCTTCCCGCAGCGTACAATTTTCTCCTGTCTCTCTGTCGGAACATACCGCAGAAGTTCCTCATACAGCCCCTCATCACACAGAGCGATGATATTTGTCATCAGAACCTCATGCCGGCTCCTTTAACAGGGTATTCAGCCTGTCTCTCGCCGCCAGAAGTTCGTCGCAGACAGGTAAAAGTTCCGCCGGCTCTCCCGCACGCAGCGGCTCCACAATCCGCACCACAATATCGTATAGCGGAATCAGCCCCATATTGGCAAGCATTCCCTTTAATGTATGCGCACATTCAAATGCACGCCCATCTCCCCTGCGCGCAGCGCCTCCGGCAGAAGTTCAAAATTCTGATCCCCCGCCGCCGTGTGCAGGCAGCTGCGGTACAGCTCCCTGTCGCCGATGAACCGTGCCAGTGCGCCATCCACGTCACAGCCCCAGTTTTTCAGGGAATCAAACAGTTCCTCCATTGTCCGTCTCTCCTTTATCCTTTCCTCCGGCAACAGACATCCGTTTCAACAGTCTGCCAGCGCCCAGAACATTTTCCACTTCTGCGCATCGCAATCTCCGGCACGAACGGCTTCACGATGTAGTCCTCTGCTCCCAGCTGCAACATCTGGATCTGGTGTCCGGTCGTGTCGTCCGCTGTGATGATAATCACCGGGATTCCCGCAAGGACGGCATCCTGCTGCTTTCGCTTTAGGAATTCCATTCCGTCCATCACCGGCATCGCAAGATCCAGCAGGATAATATCCACCTTGCCGGACTCCCTGTTTAAGACCTCAAAGGCATCCGCTCCGTTTTCCGCTTCAAGGATCCGGTACTGTTGCTCAAAAATGCACTTAAGCAGTCCGCGATTTACCTCCTGATCATCCACAACCAGCATCGTCCGCTCTGTCTTTTCCGCTGCCAGAAGTACCTGACGGTATTTCTGCAGTTCCTGATCCATCATCCGCTGTTCCGTAATATCGGTAAGCGTACCGACGATAATGTGCTTTTCGCCCACGCTCGTGATGTATTTCAGCTTCAGATGTACCCAGATCGAGCGTCCGCTCTTTGAAGTGCGCAAAAATTCGCAGGCCGCGGTCTCCTTCGACTTTGCAATGTCCTCAAACGTGTCGATGAGAATCTTCCTGCTCTCGTCTGAGAGCTGTTTTTCCATCACAAGCCCACCAGAGGAATTGATATCCTCGTATCCGAACATGTCATAGTAGCGTTGTTCACGCGCAGCGTATCAATCCGGTTCTGCTCTTTCTCATATTCATAGATAACCGCCGGCTCCATCATGCCGGAGAACACGCTTCCCATCTGTGAAGTCGCGTTCCAGAGCATATCCCTGCCGATCTCGTCCTTCTGATATTTCTCCTGCAGTTCGTCCTTTTTCTCGGATACCAGTTTTTCATAATCGGACACCGGCATCGGTCTCGCAAAATAAAATCCCTGTACATACTCACATCCGACGCTGTGCAGAAAGTCCACCTGCTCCCTTCTCTCTACGCCCTCTGCAATCACCGGGAGATTCAGCATTTTGCCATGCGCACAACCGACGCAAGAATATTCTGCTGCGCCCCTCCTGATCCGTATCCGACAGAAATTTCATATCGATCTTAAGCACATCCACGGCGATATCCTTTAGCACATTTAAAGAAGAATATCCGCTTCCGAAATCGTCCATCAGAATAGAAAATCCTCCTTCTGCAGACGTTCCATCGTCTCCTTGATCGCCTTAGGGTTCGTCGTGTAGGCGCTCTCCGTTAGTTCCAGTTCCAACAGTTCCCGGGGGATGTGGTAGCGATCCGTCAGTCCGCAGATTGCCTCCACCAGTCTTGGATTATAGAGGCTGACCCTGGAAATGTTGACCGACACCGGCGACGGCTTTTCCCCTCGCAATCCATCCTGCAAGCAGCTTACAGGTCTTCTCCCAGACGTAGTAATCCAGCTTGGTAATGAATCCATTGCGCTCAAAGATCGGGATAAATTCTCCCGGCGAGATCATACCGCCTTCCGGCTTTGCCCACCGCACCAGCACTTCCGCTCCACAGATCCTGTTGTCCTGCAGGCTGTACTTCGGCTGCAGGTAAAGGACGAATTCCTCCTCGTCCAACGCATGCCGCATATGGTTGACAATCTGCTGTTCCCGCACGATGTCTTCCCGCATCTCATCCACATAGAACGCATAGTTTTCGATGTAATTGCCTTTGCACTGCTTGGCAGCCAGAATTCGCCCGGTCATACATCGCATCGATGGAGAGAGCCCGCTCCCGGATCACATAGATTCCGATTGCCGGCACCACATCAAAAGCAAGCTGGTACTGTCCGAGACGCATGCGCATGTAGCGCACAAACTCCAACATCGCCTCCTCGCCCCTGTACGGCATGCAGATGCCGAAAATGTCCGCCTCGATTCTTCCGTAGGCAATCTGTTCCGTATCTCCCGCAAATTTCCGGATCTCCTTCGCGATATACTGTAAAAGTCCGTCGCCGTTGCTGCTTCCAAAGAAGGAATTCACCAGTTGGAACTTTTCGATGTCGAGGCGTAAAAACGCATACGTCTCTTCGGGATGTCTCTTAAGCAGAACACGGGTTGCTTCAAAGAAATGCGTCTTATTGTAAATTCCGGTGAGCATATCGTAATCTGCACGGTATCTCAATTCTCTCGAAAGCTGCTGTTCACTGCTGCGCACCGCATTTTCCACCCGGAACCGCACGATCTGCGGATCATACGGTTTTCCTATAAAGTCTCTTGCCCCCAGTGCCAGACATGCCTTTTCCGTCTTGACGTCACGCTCCACAGACGCCACAATGACCGGTATCCGGCGGTAAGAATCCACTTTGCGGTATTCTCTTAAAAAATCAAACCCATCCATCTGCGGCATGACCAGATCCAGAATGATCGCAGATATCGCGTCAAACTCCTTCTGTGATTCCAGAATCCGAAGTGCACCTGCACCGTCTACTGCCTCTACAATCTCATAAGCATCCTTTAGCATCTTTTTCAATGCGATCCGATCCAGCTCTGAATCGTCCACTATGAGAACCTTATCTCTGCTGCCCATACTCTTACCCCGGTTTCTTTTATTCTCCTGGTTCCTATCTGATTCGTTCTATATTCCCAATCTGCATTTGTCATCAAACGCATCATAACCTCACTTCATCATAACAAAGTTGCCGCCACATTTCAATACACCAGGCAAAAGAAACAGGAAAAAAGTCCTAACCATTATTGTGGCTTCTCAATGGCAGCAACAGCCTTTTTGAACTGGAAGAAAAACAGAACAAGCGTAAAGCTTACCGCGATCACATCCGCTGCCGGCTCTGCCAGATACACGCCCATGGTCTGATTTTTCACCAGATGCGGCAGCAGATAAATAAGCGGCAGCAACAACACAAATTTACGCATAACCGCCACGATGATCGATGCCCCCGCATTGCCGATCGAGATAAAAGTCATCTGGCATGCAATCTGCGCCCCGAAAATACCCATGGCCGCGCAATAGATGCGGAGCGCCCACTTCGTGTATGCGATCAACTCTGCGTTGGAGGAAAAAATCATTGCAAACACCTGTGGGAACAGCATGATTAAAAGCCATACTGCCATCGAATAGCACAGGCTTGTAATCAGAAGCAGACGGAATGTCTTTTTGACACGATCCGCATTCCTTGCGCCGTAGTTGTAGCTTGTGATCGGCTGGGCGCCTGTCCGAGTCCCTGCATCGGAAGCATGGAAAACTGCATCGCACTGGATAGAATCGTCATAGCTCCCACCGCCACGTCTCCCCCGTATTTGAGCAGCGAGGCATTAAAGCAGACCGTAATCACGCTCTCGCTTGCCTGCATGATAAACGGGGCAAGTCCAAGTGCCAGCCCCGGAAGTACCACGCCCGCTTCCATGCGCAGATACTTTTTGCGGATTTTTAATACAGTCTTTTTTCCCGTCAGGAACGAGAGAACCCACACTGTCGACACCGCCTGAGAGATTACCGTCGCGGTCGCCGCTCCACGGACTCCCATACCGAATCCGTAGATCAGAACCGGATCGAGCACAATATTGCAGCCCGCGCCGATCATAACGCTGAGCATTCCTGTCCTGGCAAAGCCCTGCGCCGTGATAAATGCATTCATGCCGAGCGTCAGCTGCACAAAGACCGTTCCTGCCGCATAGATTTTCATATAATCCGAAGCAAAGCCGATAGTATTCTCACTTGCACCGAATGTCAGCAGCAGTGGTCTGTAAAACAGTAACAGCAGAACCGTGAGCACGGCGGAGATGACAATCTGCAGCGCAACGCTGTTGCCGAGAATTTTTTCTGCCTCGTCGTAGTCGCCCTTTCCCATCGCCATGGAAGCCCTCGGTGCCCCGCCGTTGCTCACAAGTGCGGCAAATGCCGACACAATCATGATAATGGGCAGGCAGACGCCCACCCCTGTAAGCGCCAGCGCTCCGTCTTCCGGCATATGTCCGATATAACCCGGTCCACCAGGTTATATAACAGATTGATCAGCTGTGCAACGATCGCAGGAAGTGACATGCGCCACAGCAGCCTGCCAATCGGATCTCTCCCAAGAAAATCATTTTTTTGTTCCATATCAACGGTTCCTCCCATCATCTGTCTGTATCAAAAAACATCTCGTCCAAATATAATTCGTTGAATTTCGGGTGCATGGCAAGCGAAAGTTCCTGTGCGCGCACTGTGATAGACGCAAGCCTCTGTTTTGCCGCTGTCCTGTCATCGAGCAGATACCGCTGTGCTCCCGCAAGCGCACTGTTGCCGATCATCGTGATATGTCCCCGGAACTGTTCCGGGAACAGTCCGATCCGGATGGTCTGCTCCTCGTCCATCCTGCAGCCAAAACCTCCTGCGATCAGGATTTCTTCGGGGTCTCCTCCGCCGTATTCCGCGAGCAGCGTCTCGATCCCTGCGCGGATCGCCGCCTTGCCCATCTGCACCTGTCTCACATCCTCCTGCCGGAACCGGAATCTGCCCTCCGCGACCGGCATACCGTCCGTAAACCAGGGTTCCTCAAACGTCCCGTTCTCATCGATGAGTCCGAGCCGCACGGCTTCTCCCACAGCGTCAATAATCCCGGTTCCGCATAAGCCGATCGGTGTCTCACCGGCGATGGTGCTTAACTCCACGGTTCTTATTCCTCCTATGGCGGCAGGATCTCTCTCCAGAACCAGACTTGTCACGGCTCCCGGAACGCCCGCAACACCGCAGGATATATTCCCGCCCTCAAAGACCGGTCCCGCCGCTGCGGAAGTCACAAGAAATCCATCCGCTCCCCCGGCTGCCATCTCCCCGTTGGTGCCGATGTCCAGCAGCAGCGCATTTTTCTTCCGATCCATTTCCAAGGCATAGATTCCCGCCACGATATCCGCCCCGACGAAAGCAGAGATTCCGGGCAAAATGGTCACTGACACACTCCACCGGTCAGACAGTGCAAGCGCCGCTCCGCTCCCCTCCCAGAGTGAGAGATCCTCAGGCGTAAAAGGCGCCGCTCCAAGCCCCGCACAGGATAATCCGCGCAGGAGATGACACATGGTCGTATTTCCGACAATCACAAGTTCCTCCACAGCATCATCCGGTATCCCGGCATCCGCCACGAGTCCCGCAAGCAGCGCATCAATATCCCGGCAGATACTAAGGCGCAGTTTCTCTGCCGCCCCCCCGTTTGCCGCCTGGATTCTGGACAGAACATCCGCGCCGTATGCCCGTTGGTGATTTACCGAGGATGCGGCGGCAAGCCTTTTCTTCTCTGTAAGGTCATAAAGCGTTGCAGCGAGCGTGGTGGTACCGATATCCACGGCAGCGCCGCAGCGCTTTTTCCTGGACTGCCCCCGCATTTTGGTTGCGCCCTCTCTGCTGTGCATCGCCGCGCAATCTCTCTCACCAGGATAGCTCCTGCCGTCTGACCGACATTTTCCCCCTCCGCTGCATCCGCCGTGACTAACACATCGATCTCCTGCTCCCGGCTTACGGGAAGCTGCAGGCTGCATGCCTCTGCCACGCGCACTTCACATGCCAGGCGCACGCCACTGCTTCGTTCTTCCTCTGTGAGCAGCCTCCGCTCATTTGCCGTCGGCTGTGGTGCCTCCGACACAAAGCGCACGCGGCACCTTCCACAGGTTCCCTTTCCGCCGCAGGTGCATCCACATAATATCCTGCTCTTATCAGACGCATCAGCAGCGTCTCTGCCTTCCCGCCCGATCCCGCCGGAAGTTCTGTCACTTCTTTTGCATATTGAACGTTCATCCTGTCATTCCTCCCCTGCGTTATGGCGTGTAGTCCACGCCTGCCCGCCTCGCCTGTTCTTCCTGCTCCTCCTCTGTGATCCGGTATGTCCGGTTCCCTTTCCGGAAAAAGTGCCGGTCCGCAAAAAGCGGAATGTAACCCCGCAGCGGACACACTGGTTCATCAGTTCCAGCACCCATGCAAAATCGCATACACGCGCGTCTGCTCCCTCTTCGCCGCCGCAGAGAACCTGCGCAATCTCCCCGGTCTTTAGATACGCATCCAGCACCAGTTTTTCAAGGAGCGGTTCGCAGAGAATGCCCTTGTGGCGCACCGGCAGTTTTAAAAATGCCGGAATCCGGTCATCCGCGCGTCTCTGATTCTCCACCGAACAGAGAATCGTCACGTTTTCATAGCCGTCTTCCCAGTCGTCGGGCAGTGCTTTAAAAAAGCGGTGCTCCCTCTTCGTCTCAATCACAAAGGAAAGGTCCTGCCGCTCCTTTATCATCGCCCACGCCTCGCTCCGCCATTCATCCGCCTCCGGCAGGAAAAAATCCGACGTCATGCACACATAGACCGGTTCCTCCTGCGGCAGCAGCTTGTATTCTCCTCTCCGGTTCTTTTTTACCGGCAGATCAAAATTGGCTGTCCTGCGGATCACGGACGCATTTTTGCCGTACATCGCATCTTTTTCATATACATAACAGATATCGCACCCTGCACTGATTTTCTTGCAGCCATGCCAGGGATTCCAGACCGCCATACGAAACGCGCCTCCTTCTTCTTTCCTTTTTGTCCGCCGGATGGTATACTTATCACAAATCTGGAAAAAGTAAAACCGCTGCCACATCCGGGCAGCCACAGAAAGGAATTGTCTATGAAACTGATCTCATGGAATGTCAACGGTCTGCGCGCCTGCATGCAGAAAGGCTTCGCAGAATTTTTTACAGCAAGTGATGCTGATATTTTCTGTATTCAGGAATCCAAACTGCAGGAGGGTCAGATTGATTTCGCACCTGAGGGCTATTACGCTACTGGAATTATGCGCAGAAAAAGGGCTACTCCGGCACCGCCATTTTTACCAGAAGGAACCTCTGTCGGTGCATTACGGCATCGGCATTCCACAGCACGATACCGAGGGACGTGTGATTACGCTGGAATTCCCGGATTTTTATATGGTTACCTGCTACACGCCGAATTCCCAGAATGAACTGGCAAGGCTTTCCTACCGCATGGAGTGGGAAGATGCATTTCTCTCATATCTAAAAGGTCTTGACCAAAACAAGCCTCTGATTCTCTGCGGTGATCTCAATGTCGCCCACGAAGAGATCGACCTTAAGAATCCGAAAACCAACCGGAAAAACGCCGGTTTTACCGACGAGGAGCGCACCAAAATGACAGTTCTTTTATCCGCCGGTTTCACCGATACGTTCCGCCATTTTTATCCGGATACCGAGGGCATCTACTCCTGGTGGTCCTACCGCTTTCACGCCAGAGAGAAGAATGCCGGATGGCGTATCGACTACTTCATCACCTCATCTGCACTTGATGACCGTCTTGTGGATGCAGGAATTCTCACCGATGTCACCGGCTCCGATCACTGTCCGGTAACACTTACCGTCGATCTGCCATTCTGTCCATAGCACTATTTCTGCCGATAGACATGACAATACAGCACGTCCCGCATGGTCTCAAATTCATCCGCCAAAAGCCGCTTCGGATAAGACATAATCCGAAGCGGGATGGCATGCCTGTCCTCTCCCATCGCTGGCTGCATATACTCAAACGGATTCATCACAAATCCGTTTCTCTCATAAAATGCAATCCGTCTGGCTTCCAGTTCACCGGTCGCAGTTCCACCTCCAGTATAACCGGTCTTCTGCACTGCGCTGTCAGCTGTGTCAGAAGTACCGCTCCAAGTCCGCCGTTTCCGGCATGATTTCCTCACAGCAAAATGCTCCACAAACAGGAATGTATCAAACTCCCACACTGCCAGAAACGCCATCAGTTCCCCGTGTGCACGGTACCCGTACAAGTGATACCAGGAGACATCCAGTATCTTTCTCTGCGCCTCCCTGGATCGTCTCTCGTCCGCGGAAAACTCTCCTCCATAATCTCCCATACGCTGTCAAAATCCCGTTCTGTCAGTGTCTCTAAACTCTGCATGTTCTCTCTCCCGGCTGATTCTTTCTTACTTACTTTTATACCATAAAACAAGATTATAGCACAAATTTCCTATGGAATCAAACCGCGCTGTTCTTTGCCTGCGTCTCACCCTCTCCGATCCTGATGGTGCGGAAGCCCTCTCCGTGCACTTCATTGGACTCTAATATAATCATAAAGGATGCCGGGTCTGCCTCCTTGATGGCATGCTGCAGCAGATACATCTCTTTGTTGTTACACACGCACATCACAATCTGTTTGTTGTCACAGCGGTAACCGCCCTGTCCCTGTAATATCGTAGAGCCGCGGCCGCAACAGGAATCGATCACATCGCAGATCTCCTTTCCATGCTCCGTCACGACAAGTGTCATCTTTCCGGAATTGATGCCGTACATCAGCTTGTCGACCACGATTGCCAGCAGAAAACTTACAATCATTCCGTAGATAATTCCATCCACATCCCGAAGCAGAAATCCACCCAGAAGAATGATGATCACATCCGTCACGAACGAAATTTTCCCGACAGACCAGTACGGCTTCAGATTCTTGACCGCCATAATAATAAAGTCGGAACCGCCGGTCGAGGAATTCTGCATGTAAATCACCGCATATCCCAGTCCGGCAAACACACCGGTACAGAGTGCCGCAAGCAGACGGTCTCCCGAGTAAACCGGGAACAGTGGCGCGACATAGTCAATCATCAGGGAAGAAATCAGCATGCAGCGCAGTGAGCTGAAGAAAAAGTGTCTTCCCAGCAGACGATAGCACAATATTGCCACCGGTATATTCAGCAGTATCGTGGAAAATCCGATCGGCACGCCGAACAGCTGGTATAAAATGATCGAGATACCGGAAAATCCGGTCATCGGGAATCCCGCCTGCACCGCAAAATTATAAATGCCGGCAGCAATAAACGCACTTCCCACAACCTCCCAGAATATCTGTTTTAAAAATACTTCTCTATCTTTTTTTTTCATTTTCATCCATCCTTCCTTTGCATGCGGGTGTCTCCACAACACAAAAAAAGAGCACCAGCAGATTATACGAATATAATATGCTAACGCTCTTTTCCGTATCCTATTGTAGCACCGGAATCCGGAATTTGTCAAATATGTTTCTCTTTACAATCCGGATGTGTCGTGTTAATATGCTTCATATATGAACTATTCATATGTGAAGTATATTTTATCCCATTGAAAGGAGCATTTACCTATGAATACCGGTATTGAATTTACCATGAAGCTATCGGCTGCCTACAGTGCTGTATGCAGACCTTTGTGCCACGAACTGAATCTCCCGCAGACCGCGTTCGACATTCTGATGTTTCTGGCGAACAACCCGGAATATACCACCGCACGCGATATTGTGGAAATCCGCAAGATCAAGCCAACCTCGTATCGATCAACGTGGACAAGCTTGTCGGCGAAGGTTATCTGCTGCGCGAGGCGGACACAGACGACCGCAGGAAGACCCATCTGCTCTGCACAGACAAAGCCGGCGCTGTCATCGAACAGGGACGCGCCCTTCAGAACCGCTTTATGGACAGTCTCCTGGCGCATATCGATGATGCTGCCAGAAAACAACTCACAGAAAGCATCCGTCAGATGGAGCAAAATCTGGATCACATGTTAGAGGAGGAACACTGATATGACATTATTATTCACGATACTCGTCACCTTTTTTGCCGGCATGGGCGCAGGTCTCGGCACTGGCTTCGCCGGAATGAGCGCAGCCGCCGTCATCAGCCCGATGTTAATCACTTTTCTGGGCGTTGACCCCTATATGGCAGTCGGCATCGCCCTCTCCTCCGACGTGCTCGCAAGCGCCGTCTCCGCCTACGTCTATGGTAAAAACAAAAATCTGGATATCCGCAACGGAGTGATTATGATGGTAAGCGTCTTAATCTTCACCGTCATCGGAAGCTATATCTCAAGCCTTGTCCCGTCCACCACCATGGGGAATTTTTCCGTCTTCATGACGTTTCTTCTCGGCATCAAATTCATTGTAAAGCCGGTCATGACGACAAAAGAATCCATGGCGCAGGTCTCCGCAAAAAAACGTGCCATCCAGTCGGTTGTCTGCGGCGTGATCATCGGATTTATCTGCGGTTTCATCGGTGCCGGAGGCGGCATGATGATGCTCTTAATTTTAACCTCCGTGCTGGGCTATGAGTTAAAGACCGCGGTTGGCACGAGCGTATTTATCATGACTTTCACCGCTCTCACCGGAGCCGTGTCGCACTTTGCCATCGGCGGCGCTCCCGACTGGACAATCTTTCTTCTGTGCGTGGTGTTCACGTTCCTCTGGGCGAGAATCGCATCCGTATTCGCCAATAAGGCCACACCAAAGACGTTAAACCGTGCAACCGGTGTCATTCTTGTAGTCCTTGGCATCGTCGTGCTGGCGTTTTCCTTGTTGTAAAATCTGTAAAATAGCAGATAACCAGAATATGCTTACAAATATGCCGACCGGACGCTGGCAGCTTCCCACCGCCGCCAGCGCCCGGTTCTCCGCAAATCTCCCGGTCACAGCCATACCTGCCTGACATCTTTAAATTCGGTGCCGATCATCCAGTCTCTCACAATTCTTGGAATTCTCCATGCATAGGCCGGTGTAACAACAAAAAGATATCGTTCTACAGGGCATTATAAAACCTGAGACGTACAAATACAAGAGTGCGCAACGCCAGCTTTTGTACAATCCATAATCATTTTCTCACACATCTCATACCCCAGCCTGGAGCTGTTCATAGACAGTGTATAATTGCCCGCCATTCCCCATTTCTGCTCCGTGTAAAACGATAATTTGTCATACGCCTTTTATCAATATCCGCCATCATTTTAGCTGCCTCGGCTTCGGTGACATGATACAGCCTGCAGATGCGCTGCACTTTTGGGGGCATATCGCCGTGTATAAATACATTCAGCACATCCTCTCTGTCCTTCAAAATAAAATCTGCATTTCTTCCTATAATGACGCAGTTCTCCTTTTCTGCGATCTCCAGAATCACCTTTCTCTGCGCTTCGTACACCATATCTTCCACGGATTTTCCGTTAAGGTCGCGTCCGGCAAAAGCATAGCCAAACAAACCCTTCTTTGGAGAGAGTTCCGCATTTTCCTTTATGTACTCCTTTGAAAATCCCGACTTCTCTGCAACCTGACCGATGATATCCTTATCGTAATAGGCAATTCCAAGCTTCTTTGCCACTTCTTCCCCGATAAAACGTCCGCCGCTTCCGAATTCTCTGCTGATTGTAATGATTCTTTTCGCCATGTCAATTCCTCCCTAACTTAAACGCTCCACTTTATTTTTTCTGATTCTCTTTAAAAATACATAGCCCACCAGACACGCTATCATCTCCGTGATCGGAAATGCCCACCAGATCAGTGAGATGCCCATCTGACCGTTTCTTGCAAAAATTGAAAAAATTCCTGCCAGCGGCAATATAATCACAAGCTGTCTGAGCAGCGAAATCACCAGTGACTCGATACCTCCGTCCAAAGCCTGATAAATGCCCTGATATGCCACATTGATTCCGGCAAAGATAAAGCTGATGGAGATAATCCGCATCGCTCCAATAAAATATTCTCTGGATTGCCCGGCATTAAACAGTGTCGCAAATGCTCCCGGGAACACTTCCGTGATAATGATACCAAAATCATCAGCGCTGCTGTATACAGGAGACCGTATTTTATTCCGTCCTTGATTCTCTTTTTGCTTCCCATTCCATAAGCAAAAGCAATAATCGGTGTAATTGCATCTCTGAGTCCGAATGCTAAGAACAACACAAACTGCTGGACTTTATAGAACAGTCCGTATGCGGTCTGTGCAGAAGGCTGAACTTCAGAATCAGGTTCATCACATAAACCATGATCGACATCAGTGCCTGCGCAATGATTGCCGGAAGTCCGATCGCATAGATTTCTCTTATGATACCGGCATCCGGCTTCATGTACTCCACTCCATGCTCAAATTCCTGATTCAATTTCATATGGAACACAAACAGCAATACCGCGGATGCCACCTGACCGATCACCGTCGCGTAGGCCGCGCCTTCCACTCCCATTTCAGGAACCGGTCCGATACCATAGATCATAATCGGATCAAGAATGATATTGATCACGGCTCCCACAACCTGACCGATGGTCGAATATAAAGAACGTCCGGTTGCCTGCAATAACTTTTCAAATAAAGAAAAGAAGATAATTCCAAAGGAAATCACGCAGCATATTCTAAGATAGCTTGTTCCCATCGAAATTACTTCCGGATCAACCGTCTGTGAGAAAATATATGCCTTCACTCCGGCAATTCCAAACAACAGGCATACTGCATAAATGATTCCTCCGAGGAATAAACTGTTGCCTGCAACCTTCGCTGCCTTTTTTGTATTTCCCTGCGAGTGTCCTTGCCAGAAGTGCATTTGTTCCCACACCCGTTCCGATTCCAACTGCCACCATAAGCATTTGAACCGGGAACACCAGCGTAAGTGCATTTAATGCCGCCTCACTCCCCACTTTCATGTTTCCGACAAAGGCGCTGTCCACAATATTGTAGACAGCCTGCAATGCCATGGATAAGATCATCGGTATTCCCATCTGCACCATAAGCTTCCTTACCGGCATTTCCTTCATCTTGTTACTCTCTGTCATATAATCCTCCTTGTTTTTCCGCACAAAAAAAATGTGTACCTATCTCATAAGCTGGACTTACGCTAATAAGCTACACACTTCTTTATGGCATACTATTTATTTTAAAAACAGAAAAACGAGTAGCAAAACTGGATTTACGCTAGTCTGCTACTCGTTTGATCCTTATTATATTTCTCATTTTAGAAAAAGTCAATATAGCAAAAGCGCAAAAGGACAGCCACACACATACATGTGCGACTGCCCTTTTCCCTATCTATACATTACCTTCTCCTAAAAATAACGCATATGATTTATTTGTTTGCGATTGCTGCCTGTGCTGCTGCAAGACGAGCGATCGGCACACGGAACGGTGAGCAGGATACATAATCCAGACCGATCTTGTGGCAGAACTCTACGGAAGAAGGATCTCCACCGTGCTCTCCACAGATACCTACATGAAGCTTCGGATTTACCGGCTTGCCAAGCTTGATTGCCATATCCATCAGCTTGCCGACACCTGTCTGATCCAGTTTTGCAAACGGATCGTTCTCGAAGATCTTGGTATCATAGTAAGCATTTAAGAACTTACCTGCATCATCACGGGAGAAACCGAATGTCATCTGTGTCAGGTCGTTTGTACCGAAGCAGAAGAAATCAGCTTCTGTTGCGATCTCGTCTGCAGTCAGAGCTGCTCTCGGAATCTCGATCATCGTACCTACTTCGTACTCAAGCTTTACACCTGCTGCTGCAATCTCAGCGTCAGCGGTATCAACAACAACCTTCTTCACATACTTTAACTCTTTTACTTCGCATACAAGTGGGATCATGATCTCCGGCTTTACAGTCCAGTCCGGATGAGCCTTCTGTACGTTGATTGCTGCACGGATAACAGCCTTTGTCTGCATCTTTGCAATCTCCGGATAGGTAACTGCAAGACGACATCCTCTGTGACCCATCATCGGGTTGAACTCATGCAGAGAAGCGATGATGTTCTTGATTGTCTCAACAGACTTACCCTGAGCTTTTGCAAGCTTCTCAATGTCAGCTTCCTCTGTCGGAACGAACTCATGAAGAGGCGGATCCAGGAAACGGATGGTTACCGGGCAGCTTCCAGTGCTTCGTATAACTTCTCAAAGTCACCCTGCTGATACGGAAGAATCTTATCAAGGGCAGCTTCTCTCTCCTCTACGGTATCAGAGCAGATCATCTCACGGAATGCAGCAATTCTGTCTTCCTCGAAGAACATATGCTCTGTACGGCAAAGTCCGATACCCTCAGCGCCAAGCTCACGAGCTTTCTTAGCGTCTGCTGGTGTATCTGCATTGGTACGAACCTTTAATGTTCTGTACTTGTCACGCCATGCCATAACACGTCCGAACTCGCCTGCGATGGTAGCGTCAACAGTCTTGATCTCGCCATCATAGATATTACCGGTTGTACCGTCGATGGAGATCCAGTCTCCCTCATGGAACTCTTTGCCGGCCAGTGTAAACTTCTTATTCTCCTCGTCCATAGCGATGTCGCCGCACCCGGATACACAGCAGGTACCCATACCACGTGCAACTACGGCAGCGTGAGATGTCATACCGCCACGAACGGTTAAGATACCCTGGGAAG
>ENA-OQDW01000049-OQDW01000049.1-human-gut-metagenome-genome-assembly--contig:-NODE-49-length-42385-cov-2.741043_pt1 | contig 42385 bp, 58 predicted proteins | sample MGYA00242784_ERZ504613 | MGnify/ENA primary metagenome ERZ504613 (study PRJEB26092, sample SAMD00036330) | human gut metagenome | host: Homo sapiens | study: EMG produced TPA metagenomics assembly of...
CCACTTCTATAAATGCAATTTTCAAATTGTTACTATACTTTGTGGTCTCTAATAAGCGTTTCACCACTGCTTGCCTTCTGCGCATCCGATAATTCCATTGCAGTCGTCACATATGCAGTCCCGATACTCTTATATTCTTTGACCTGATCATCAAAATACGCCAAAACCTTCCCGATCTGTGCAAAATGATCCTTTTCCACAATCATGCGCAAAAGTCCCACCAGTTCTGCACACACCTCGTCGGTAAAAATCGATTCGATGATCTTTACTTTTTCTTCTTTTACGATCTTCGGGTGACGCATCAGCGCGAAAAGCTCCGGATTTTCCTCCAGTGCGGTCTGCATGGCTCTGGTCTGCTCCCAGATCTCATCCAGCCTGCCGCTCTCCACTGCGACCTCGAACAGTGCATCACCGTATACCTTTGATACTAGCTTTGCCATGTCGAATCACCCATTTCCTTTAATGTCTCTTCCACAAGCGCATCCTGTACCGACGCATCGATATTTGCCGCAACCACTTTTGCAGCCATCATGGATGCAACCGTGATCATCTCCTGTTTGACATCATCCATCGCGCGCTTCTTGGAAAGCTCTGCTTCCTCGTTCGCTCTCTGGATAATGCGGGCAGCCTCTTCCTTCGCTTCGGACTCGATACGCGCTGCATTCTTCTGCGCCTTCTGTCTGGCCTCACTTAAAATCTGTTCAGCTTCTTTGTCGATGTTCTTCAATCTGGCTTCATAATCCGCTTCAACGCCGCTGCATCTTTTTTGTCATTCGCGGCATCCGACAACTCTCCGGCAATCCTTTCCCGTCTGTCGGCGAGCATCTTTCTGACAGGATTAAACAGCAGCTTCGACATCATCATGAACAGGAAAAATACTGCAATCGCCATGAGCACGACATCGTGGAGCAGCTGGAAATCCAGATTAAAGAGTCTGGTCATCTCTTCCAAGGTCCGGCCTCCTTTCCGTTATATTCGTTCTCTCCGTCTCTTCCTATACCAACGGTTTTACGAAAAGCAGGAGCATTGCGATCAAAAGACCATAGAGACCTGTCGTCTCCGCAACCGCCTGGCCAAGTAACATGGTAGACATGATGTCACCCTTTGCGCCCGGGTTTCTTCCTACTGCTGCAGCTGCATGTCCTGCTGCGATACCCTGTCCAATACCAGGTCCGATACCGGCGATAACCGCCAGACCTGCACCGATTGCTGAGCATGCTAAAATTAAATCTTCTCCTGTGATATTCATACTGATACCCTCCTAAAATAATCTTTTTGGTTTCGACGTCTATTCCGTCTCATAGTTCTGACTGATGTAAGTCATCGTCAACATACAGAATACGTATGTCTGAATTGCTCCCGAGAACAAATCAAAGTATACATGAAGCGCCGCCGGCCAGATAATCGCTATCTTGCCAAGCAGTCCGTATACAAGCGCCATCATGACCGTTCCTGACAGTACGTTCGCAAACATACGTAAGGAAAGAGAGATCGGTACTGCGATCTCGCTGATCAGGTTGATTGGGAACCAGATCGGCAGCCACGGCGGCAGTGGAGAACACATATCTTTCCAGATCTGCTTAGGCGGCAGATTCTTGAACTGCGTGATATGGATGAGAGCAAATGTGATGAGACCTAACGCCAGCGTTGTGCCGTAGTCGCAGTCGCGGTCTCAACCCGAACAAACCGGAAATATTGCTCATAAGTATAAACACAAAAATCGTGCTGATGTAGTTCACGAATTTCGGCGCCGCAACTTTTCCCATTGTTCCATATACCATCGCATCCAGTTTCTCTACCATGATCTCCAGAACATTTTGAAAGCCCTCCGGAATTTCCTTTGCATGTTTCATCGTCCGATTTGCCGCGATCGCCAGCCCCAACATCAGCAGCATCACAATCAGGATGCAGACGTGCGATGTTGTAATCCAGACCGTATGACCAAAGATCTCATAGGAAAAAATCCCATGTATCATGAAGTCAATATTATCGGCACCAGAAGACATCAAAATTGCGTTATTCACAATTTCACCTCCTTATAGAGCTTCATTTTCTCTGCTGTCCGAAGGCACATCACCTCTTCCTCCAAGCTTTGAAATGAATCTATGTGCAAGGGGCTGCAGATACGCTGATATCTTCAATCCCAAAACACCAATAAATGCTGCCGGCAGACTGCCAAGCTCCCACTTCATCATCACGAAAAACACAATGACGACCACCAGATACCTGGTAATGGACCGGGCGATAATCTTCGACCGGGCTTTCGCCTCCCCGTAGATCTCAACCGCATCCCGCAGAACCACCGCCATATTGACCGCCATCCCGCAGGCAAGGGCAATGCCTATGCAAGTCCGGTAGTAAATCGCAGCTTGTCCGGCACGAACCAGATTCCCGCCAGAAAAACCGCCGCCCCATATGCAATAATTCCCAGAACAAGACCGGGCAATGCATCATTTAGTCTTCTCAACATGATCCCGCTTCCCCTCATTTCCCTGTCCGTAGATCTTCTTAGCCATCTTAAATATATTATTAAATCCGGCAAGTGCGCCCATGATAAACAACGGCACTGTTATGATGGGCATTCCGTATTTTTTCCCCAGCCACGCACCGAGCAGCGTGCACATCACGATCGGCACGATCATGTTCAGTCCAAACTGCAGAATCAGTGTCAAAGACTGGAAAACCTTTCGCTGATTTTTCATATAAATCCTCACTGTACCGCAGTCTCTGCTGCAACCATTGCCTATTATTTTTCCCATAACAAATTCTTTTATAAGTATAAAAGATTTGTAAAGAAAAATCAACCGACGCAAAGAAACTGCTTTAAAAATAAATGGATATTCTGGAATTTACTGACACAAAAAAAGAGCCGCCATCTCTGGCGGCTCCAAAAGCCCTTTTTCTACAGCTGGATCGTGACGGTTCTGCCGGTATGTTCGTATTTCTGTATATCCACCCCCGCGGCAGAGAGCATCTTCCGCGACGCGATGGTTGACGGCGTCCCGTTATACTTGTCGCTGTCGTAAACCAGCCGCTTGATGCCTGCCTGGATGATTGCCTTGGCACATTCGTTGCACGGAAACAGCGTGACATACATGGTCGCGCCCTCAAGGCTTCCCCCGCGGTAATTTAAAATCGCATTCAGTTCGCTGTGCGTCGTATAGAAATACTTGTTCTCCAGCGGTTCGCCCTCGCGCGCCCACGGGAAGTCGTCATCCGAACAGCCCGTCGGAAAGCCGTTGTATCCCATGGAAAGAATCTTGTGCTCCTCACTGACAATGCAGGCTCCCACCTGTGTATTCGGATCTTTGGAACGCATCCCCGACAAGGTCGCAACGCCCATAAAGTATTCATCCCAGCTGATATAATCTGTACGTTTTCCGCTCATGTTCCTATCACTCCCACCTGTGTCCGCCGCATCAAACAGATCCTATTTCGTGCCGAAAATACGGTCTCCCGCATCTCCGAGTCCCGGTACAATGTAGCCGTGCTCGTTCAGATGATCGTCGAGCGCGCCGATGTAGATGTCCACATCCGGATGCGCCTCCTGCATCTTTTTTACGCCTTCCGGTGCTGCGATAATGCACATCAGGCGGATACTTTTTACGCCCTTATTCTTTAACATCTGAATCGCCGCAACCGAAGATCCTCCTGTCGCAAGCATCGGATCTACACGAACACCTCTCTGTTTGCGCAGTCTGCCGGAAGCTTGCAGTAGTATTCTACCGGCTCTAATGTCTCAGGATCACGGTATAATCCGATGTGTCCGACCTTTGCCGCCGGGATCATGTTGAGCATACCGTCCACCATGCCGAGTCCGGCGCGTAAGATCGGAACAACGGCAAGCTTTTTGCCCTTTAATTCTTTGACTGTGGTCTTGCAGATCGGCGTGTTAATCTCCACATCCGTAAGCTTTAAGTCTCTGGTTGCCTCGTAGCACATCAGCATTGCAATCTCGCTGACCAGTGTACGGAAATCCTTAGAACCGGTCTCCTCCCTGCGGATAATTCCAATCTTGTGCTGAATCAGCGGGTGATCCATAACTACTACTTTTGACATTTTTTGTACCTTCCCTTCTTACACAGAGCCTAGTCTGTGCCGTTATCTTCACTTTCATTCAATAGGTTCACAAGCTTTAAGATCGTCTTGCGCATCGTCTCATAGCAGAGTCCGTACGCCTGAAGCCGTCCCCCCGTAGATCGATGATCTCAAGTTCGTCTCCTACCAGTTCCGTAAGAACATAGACATTCTCCGGATCGGCGTGCCCGTACTTTTCCAGAATCTTCTCTCTCTGGCTGTGTTCCATGACTAAAACGAGCGCATCCTCCGAAAAATCCTCCTCCGTCAACTGGGTGGACATGAATCCATCCATATTGATACCATTGCTTATCATAACAGCTTCCGCCTTCTGATTCAATGGTTCCGGAAATAAAACCACCAGTCCCCTGGCAAGTATTTCCACCGGATGTTTTAAATTGCATTCCTGCAGAATTCCTGCAGCCATAGGTGCCCTGCAGGTGCCGCTTTCTGCAACAAATATGATTCGATTATATTGTCTCATAGAAATGTCTGCCCTCTCCCTGATGTAGCTATACCGGAATCACCTGATGCCCCGCCGCCTTCAGCAGTCGGTTCATAATTGCCTGACCGATGCGCGGTGTGGCAAAACTCTCCGAGTAGATCGCATCCACATTCCAGTCATCAAACTCGCGCAGGATCTTGTACAAGTGTCTGGCAATGGCATCCTCATCTTCCCTGGCGCCGATGCTGACAACGTGATCCGCCTCATAGCGTAAAAACGTCTCATCCGTAGCGATCACTCCGACTTTCTGTCCGAGCTGCTGCTTTTCTCTGACCAGCTCATTGATTCTGGCAACGACCTTGTCCGTCTCGCCTCCACCAGCACAAGATCCGCCTTGGGCGCATAATGCTTGTACTTCATGCCGGGCGCTTTCGGCTTTCTGGTGGAATCCGACGCAATAATTCCCGGATCCATGCAGACTTTCTCGCCGAGAACCTCCTGCAGCATCTCCTGTGTGATATATCCCGGGCGCAGGATCATCGGCGTCTCCTCACTCAGATCAACGATCGTCGACTCGATCCCGATGCGACCGGCCCTCCGTCCAGAATCATCGGTATTCTGCCGTCCATATCAAGCGCCACGTGGGACGCCTCGGTAGGGCTCGGCTTGCCGGATGTGTTAGCGCTTGGCGCTGCAATCAGGCATCCGCTCCCCTCGATCAGCCGGAGCGCTACCGGATGCTTCGGCATACGGATTGCCACGGTATCCATCCCGCCCGTGGTCTCATAAGGGACTCTGTCATTTTTCCATACGATCATGGTAAGCGGTCCCGGCCAAAACGCGTCCGCAAGCTTCTTCGCCTGCGGCGGTACCTCCCTCGCGATCGATACCAGATCTTCAAACTTTGAAATATGTACAATCAGCGGATTATCCGAAGGTCTTCCCTTCGCCGCATAAATCTTTTTCGATGCCTCCGGGTGCAGCGCATCCGCCCCCAGTCCGTATACCGTCTCCGTCGGAAATGCCACCAGCTCTCCCGCGCGGATCAGATCACACGCCTCTTTCATGGCTGCATCGTCTATATTCGCAGAATCTATCTTAACAACCTTTGTCTGCATATTATTCGCCTCTCAATTGTTGTGCCTTTGCGGCCGTCATATGCACTGTCTCCTGACCTGCTTTACAGTGCGTGCATGACCGCTTCGCTTTCGTGAACATTATTGCATAATTTCACGATTTAAGCAAGTTTGACATTTCGCCCGCTATGGGCATTCTTCCGAAAATAGGGCAATTCACTTGCCATGTTTTTGCAAATGTGGCATAATTATCTGCGTTAGGTTTGTCCTGATATAAATGGAAAGGAGTTTCCTATGAAGATTACAAAGTCAGATTTTGGCACATTAAACACAGGAGAAAATATTTATATATACCATATGGAGAACGCAAACGGCGCTTATGTGGAAGTCATCAATTTCGGCTGCCGTCTCGTAAAGATCGTGGTTCCAGACCGCGACGGAAAAATGACGGACGTCTGCCTCGGTTTCGATTCCATGGAAGATTACGCGCGCGACAACGCCAGCCTCGGCGCAGTTGTCGGCCGTGTTGCCAATCGTATCAAGGACGGTCATTTCTGTCTGGATGGCAAGGAATACCAGCTTGCCATCAACAACGGCACCAACCATCTGCACGGCGGACTGATCGGCTACGCTTCCAAGCCCTGGGACGCAAAGATCAAGGATGACAAACTCATTTTAACCATGAATTCCTACGACGGCGAGGAAGGTTATCCGGGCAATCTCACACTTTCCGTAACCTACGGCTGGTCGGAGGACAATGAGCTGTCCCTTCTCTACGAAGCTTCCACGGATGCGGATACGCTGTTAAACGTCACCAGCCACGGCTATTTCAATCTGAACGGTGAAGGCTCCAGTGAGGTTTTATCCCACGAGCTTTTCATTGACGCCGATCAGATCACAGAGCTCGATGACTCACAGGCACCGACCGGCAGATTCCTTCCGGTAGAGGGAACGCCGTTTGATTTCCGCTCCATGCACACCATCGGAAAACTGATGGATTCCGACTACGAGCAGTATCACAAGTTCGGCACCTACGATCACAATTTCGTCATCAATGGCACCGGATTCCGTGAGGCAGCGGTTCTCCAGTCAAAGGAGAGCGGTATCCGCATGACATGCTTTACCGATCAGCCGGGTATGCAGCTGTATGTGGCAAACCAGCCGATCGAGGTCACCGGCAAGAACGATACGCAGTATGCCTGCCATACGAGCGTGTGTCTTGAGACACAGCATTTTCCGGACGCGATCAACCACGACAATTTCCCAAGCATTGTGCTGACGCCGGATGAGCCGTTCCGCTCCAAGACACTGTATCATTTTTCAACATTTTAATCGAAGATCCGGCATTGAATATATTTGATAACAGGATTATGTGCTAATTTAAGTACACGGCTTTTTTGACTTGAAAGCCGTGTACTTTTGTATTAGAATGTCTTAAAGGTTATCCATAAGGGTAGCCGGATTTTGATTACAAATTAAGGAGGGAATTTAAAATGGCATACGTTATTTCTGATTCTTGTGTAAGCTGTGGAACATGCGAGCCGGAATGTCCAGTAGGAGCTATTTCTCAGGGAGACAGCCAGTTCGTAATCGATGCAGGTTCCTGCGTTAGCTGCGGAACATGTGCAGGAGTTTGTCCTACAGGAGCTATCAGCGAGGGTTAATCTTTCGTACATAGCAAAAAGCCGTCACGCTTGTGACGGCTTTTTCTTTTTCCAGAGTTTCTTTTCTTTCTGTTCGTCCTTTTTGCGGATATTTCCACGGATCGCAGCATCCAGCCTGCGGAAGCGGTCCTCCTCTGCCTCTTCCCGCTCCCGCATGAGGTAATTCATCTCCTTGATCACCTGTTTTCCTACCTCCTCGCTGATGCTCTGCCCCAGCTCTTCATTGTTGGCGGCAAGCGCTTTTCCCACTATCTCGGTCATCAGTTCTGTGAACTGTGCCATCTTATCCGTATTGTTTAGAATACTCTGCGGGCTCTCGGCGGTCGTTTTTACCGGAAGCTGCTGGGGTGCAGCGGGCTGCACCGGCTGCACGGATTGCTGCATGGATTGCTGCACCGGCTGTGCGACTGCTGCCGGCTGTGCCGCGACCGGTTGTACCGGCTGCGGGATCGCAGCCGCCGCTCCCGCAGAAAGCGGTGCCTGTCCCGCAGGAATCGGTGCTTCTGCCGTCAGCCCCTCGATCGGTCCGTTATGTACAATCATGCGTATCGCCTTCAACTGATAGCCCTGTTCCTTTAGTTCCTTGATTCTCTGAAATTCCGCAATGTTTTCCTTCGTATAATACCGGTGTCCCATCTCATTGCGCGGGATATTCAGTTCCAGTTCATCTTCCCAGTAACGTAACACATGTGATTCGACGTGGACGATATTTGCCGCATCGGAAATCATATAACGTACCTTTTCCATACACCCTCCTATATTGTAATTCCTTAACTTATATTATAGGTGTATCGATTCTTCCATACAACAAAAACCGCTCGTCTTATTGCGACACAAATCGCCGGACGCGGGGACGCAGCATATCCACGGTAATACGATATTTTTCACTGATTTCTTTAATTGTCATGTACTCTGCTCCTTTCCGGCGCCCTTTATAACCCTTTATAACGTGTGGTGATGTTCTCCGGCTTCTCCCCGCAGATAAAATAGTAGTCGAGCTGTCTCTCGCCTTCCGCGTAGAGATATTGCCCATACGTCTTAATATCGCAGAGCAGCACCGTATTTTTTGCCGCCGCAGCGATGCCATAGCCGCGGTTCGACAGCACAAGCGGCATTCTAGCTTTTTCCCTCCGAAGGATATATAACGCGCATTTAATGTCACATCCAGAAAATCCGTATCGAGCATGCCCTTTGCCTTGATGCGCTCTTTCTTGTCCCAGTCGAAAAATACCCAGCTTCCCTCCTCGCCGATCACTCTCGGCTCCGCGGCATTTTCCGCAGCAGAAGCTGATTCTCCCTGTTCCAGAAAGAGACCGCTCCGCTCCGTTTATCTACCCGCACCGTAATCTCACCCGCGGCAATCTCAACAACGCTTTTGGATTCCCTGGCGCTCCATGAAAACGCTTCCTCCGCTTTGGCCATCCAGCCCGTAGCTGCAATTTTTTCCGTCACTCCTTTTACAAAGCTGACCCGGATGATATCCGGAGCGACCGGCGTAATCCGCATCAGCCCGTACATGCTCGCCATCTCTACATAAGATCTGCTCTTTTTTACCCACCGGACCGCATGATTTCCCTTTGCGTGCCCCCGGACGCGCAGACTGGTATTCTCGGGGATCGTCCCGAATGCATACGGGGACGGATTGCTTCCCTCCGGTCCCGGACGCTTCCCTGCCGGCGCCGGAGACGTCGCCATATCCCACTGCCCGCGCGCTGTCTCTGCCTGCTGACGACCCATTGCCCCGGTCTGCTGCCCGCGCACTGCCTCTGCCTGCTGACGGGATGCCGCCGGTCTTATGACCGGTTTCTCCTCCACCACCGGTGCTTTTGCCGCAATGCGTCTGGGGCCGAAATATTCCCGCTCCGCCATATCCATGGCGCCTTCCACCCTGCGCTGCTGCATCTGTTCCTTTTTTGTCCGGACAGGCTTCTCATACTCCCTGACTTTTGTGAGCGGTTCCGCCACAAATTCCTTCAGGTGCTTATCCTGTGGCGCCCTGCCCGCAAGAATTCCAGACAACTCCCCCCGATGGAGAATCGTCAGCTCATGCAGCGCGCGCGTTGCCGCAACATACAACAGCTTTACATGACCGTTGTCCGACGGATATTTTTTCTCCGACGGATCAAACAGAAGTACCGCGTCAAACTCCAGCCCTTTCGTGTAGGATACCGGAAGCACCATGACACCGTCCCCGAACTCCTCCGTCTCTCCTTTTGCGCCGTTCTTTACCGGAACGTCCTCTGCCAGCCGGGCCGCAACCCGCTCTGCCTCCTCTTCATCCCGACAGATCACCGCGATGGTCTCGTATCCTTTTCTCTGCCAGCCCTGTATCGTCTCCGCCGCCCGGTTAAGCAGCGCCCGCTCTCCCTGCACCGGTTCCACACAGACCCCGGCGCCATGGCGGATGATCGGTTCCACCGGATAGATGGAAAAATCCCCGTGGCGCAGAATCTCGTTCGCATATGTAGAGATCTCCACCGTGTTGCGGTAGCTTTTCCGCAGAAGCCCAAAGGCGTCATAGTCGCCGGTCAGGATGAGTCTGCGCAGTTCATCCCAGTCATTCAAGCCGTACTGAAAATGGATATTTTGCGAGGTATCACCCATGATCGTGTAGGTGCAGCCCGACAGGCACGCATCCATGCACCGGTATGCCATCATCCCGAAGTCCTGCGCCTCATCGATCACCACATGGCTTGCCTCCCTGACCGGGTCTGTCTCCTTGATCCGCTTGTAGATATAGCCAGCGCCGCCAGATCATAGACGTCAAAGGAGTTCCCCGACGGGGTTACTTCCCTGCCACGGGCTGCCTGCGCCGCCAGGAAATCCTGATAGAACGCATAGACCGATCCCTCCCATTTTCCCTTTCCAAAATACATCGTGTATTTCCGGTCGAGCCGCTTTTTCTCTTCTGCCGGAAACGTGATGTCTCTTCCCAGGATCTCATTCTCATATCTGGAGTGGACAATCTCCCCCAGCATCAGCATTTTGCTCTCCATGGAATCCGCCGGATGCTCCTTTAGATAGCGGCGGATCTCATCCGCACCGATCAGAAGCTTTCCCGTCTTTTCCAGATAAATGTCCTCCGCCGGCACGCTCTCTTTTTCATATTCTTCACAGTATGCTTTCAAATCGAGAAACCACTCCGTATCACACTTGACGCTGTTTTCCGGATCGTCTCTCTCCATACTGTGGTACGAGTAGCGTGCATCGTCCCAGTCTTCATATAAAAGCCGGACGAACAGCTGCTCCATCGTCAGCTGACGGATTCCATACACATCCAGTTCCGGGAGAACGCTCGTGATATAGTTCAGAAGGATCCGGTTGCTTCCCACAATGTAAAAATCCTCGGCCGGAAATCATCCTTATAGTTATACAAAATGTAGGATATGCGGTGCATTGCCACGGTCGTTTTTCCGGAACCCGCCACGCCTGAATGATGACGTTCGTCCGCGGCGAGCGGCGGATGATGACATTCTGCTCCTTCTGGATTGTCGCAATGATCTCTCCCAATACCGCCTTTTTATTCTTTGCAAGGTATTTTGTCAGAAGTTCATCATTGGCAACGACATCCGAGTCGAAGAAATCCTTCAGCACATCCTGTTCGATCTCGTACGTCCGCTTGCGCACCAGATCCATCTCATAGGTTCCCTCGGAGCTTACCGTATAAGTGCAGGTCCCATGCTGCTCTCGTAATATACCGATGCAATGGGCGCTCTCCAGTCCAGCACCACCGGCTCTGAGCCGTTTTTCGCAATTCCGGCTCTTCCGATATAACAGGTCTCCTCCTCCTGGGAGATGCCGTCCTTAAAATCAATTCTCCCGAAGTAGGGCTTTTTTCTCGCCTTCTCATAGCGGATCAGATCGTATTCATTTTCCTTTAATCTTGCCGTCGCATTTATTCCAGAGTGCAAGGCCTTCTTTGTCTTTCACGTCATATGTCTCGAGAAGATCCGCCAAGTCTTCGTTGACCTTGCGTATGTCCGCCCCGGCACGTTCCAGATTCTGCTGTGCAACCGAGATCACGTCCGCCAAATGCCGCTCCTCGTCTTCCCTGGTCAACCCCAGGTATCCGCTTTTCTGTTCTTCCGATGTGCTGCGCTTATCCATCCTCCGCTTCACCCCCTGTCTTTTTACTATACCAAAAAAGCAGAGATACCGCATTACCAAATGCATCAAAGGTATCTCTGCTTTTCTTTTTCTATTAAAATATAACGGAAAACCGGTTCTCTACCGCACCGCCTCTGCCTCTGACAATCTCTTTCTGCCGAGAACTCCGCGTGTTCCAAGCAAAAGCAGCAGACAGACGACAGATAAGCTTCCCCCCGCAAGAAGGTATTTTCCCATCCCGGCGGTAATCGCGCTGATCTCAAACAGCGACGGCAGGATGGCGAGACCGCCAAAGGTTCCTATCACCATCGTGATGCAGATGAAGGTGCGCAGGCCGTTAAACGGAATACAGCTCTTCACCACGGCTGCCATGGAAATAAAGATCAGCAGAAAATACATGACTGTCTGCCGCTGCTCCACCGTAAACGGAGCAATGATACTGGTGACTGCGACCATCGCCGTGACTGTGAGGGCAAACGGCAGCGCATTGGATAACGCCGTCTTTAAGAATCTGCCGCGTATCTTGCGCGTGTCGGATTCCCAGATGGTAAGGAACGACGGATACCCCTCGATTGCCGCATCCAGCACAGTGATCTGAATCGGGATAAACGGGAACGGAATGTTTGCCAGCAGGCAGATCACCGAAACCAGCACCGAGTAGATGGTCTTGATGAAGAAGACGCTCGCCGTTCTTGTGACATTGTTCACGACTTTCCGCCCTTCCATCACGACCTGCGGAAGATTGGTAAAATCGGAATCCAGCAGTACCACCTGCGCGATCTGGCGGCTGGCATCGCTTCCGTCCGCCACGGCGATGGAGCAGTCCGCCTCCCGCAGCGCCAGAAGATCATTGACTCCGTCTCCCGTCATGGCTACCTGGTGTCCCTGTCGTTTCAGCGCACACACCAGTTCCTTTTTCTGTCCCGGCGTCACTCTCGCAAACACCGCGTACTGCTGGCAGATCTGCTCATAGTCAATGTCCTCTCCGAGCGTCGATAAATCCACGGCATCCTTCCACCGGTGCAGTCCTGCCCGCTTTGCAATCATGGAGACCGTCTTGACATGATCTCCGGAAATTACCTTGACGTCCACGCCTTCCCGGTGGAAGAAGTCAAGCGTCTCCCTGGTGTTCTCACGGATGGTATCCTCCAGGACAACCCCGTAGAGCGGCTGTATCTCTTCCGGCAGCGCCGCTTCGTCCTCCCACTGCATCGGGACATAGCCCACAATGATAACCCGGCATCCCTCTTCCAGCTTCTGTTCCAGTTCCGCCGGCAGCTTTCGCATCAGCTTTTCCGGCGCGCCGATAAAAACACTGCCCGCTCCCGCAAAACTGATACATCCCCATTTGCGCTTTGACGAAAACGAAATCTTATGTGCCGGTGTATAAAATGCCTGCCCGCCAAACGCCTCTTTCAGCACCTGGAATGTCGCATTGTTGTCGTCGGAGGCCGCCAGATACGACTGCACGAGTTTTTCCGGTTCGCCCTGCGGCAACGCCTTTCCAGAGAGCCCCGCGCTGATCTCCATGACGGCGTCCACCGTAAGCTTTCCGTTTGTGATCGTTCCTGTCTTATCCAGACACAGCGTATCCACATGCGCCAGTGTCTCCAGGGAGTAAATATTCTGAACGAGGATCTTCATTTTTGCCAGCCGGATGACTCCGGTCGCCAGTGAAATCGAGATTAAAAGTACCAGTCCCTTCGGCAGCATACCAAGAAGCGCCGCGGCGGACGACACCACCGCTTCCCGCATGGCGCCTGCCGCAGCAGGAAGGCCTCGAAAAACAGAATCACACCCAACGGAACAATCAGCATACTGGTAAACCGCGTTACCTTATTCATAGAGCCAAGCAGTTCCGATGCCACACGTTTTTCCTTTTTTACTTCGTTGACAAGCTTTGTAGCATAATTTTCATTTCCGACATGCGTAACCTTCGCATATGCCTTACCGGAAATGACAGAGCTTCCGGAATATAACTCACTTCCAGCCTCCTTGACCACTGCATCACTCTCTCCTGTGAGCAGCGATTCATTCACTTCCAGCATGCCTTCCACAACCACCGCATCGTTGCAGATCTGATTGCCGCTCTGCAACACCATCAAATCACCCTTTACAACCTCATCCAGCTCGATTTGAATGTCCTTTGCCCCGCGGCGCACACATACGCCCGGACGGTTTAGAATCGAGAGTTCATCCACCAGCTTTTTCGCCTTTAGCTCCTGTGCAATTCCGACCGCAATATTTAAAAAAATTACCGCCAGAAACAGCATATTTGTGTAAGCACCCACGGCAAATAAAAGCCCTGCAATGATAAAGTTCAGCAAATTAAATAATGTAAATACATTTTCACGGACAATCTGCGCCCTGCTTTTTGTAATACGCTCTGCGGCAGCGCCGCCTTCCCCGCGCTCGCGGCGTTCTGTCACTTCCCGCGCCGACAGTCCTGTTATATTCGCATCCATGATCTGTTCCTCCTGTTTTGCTTCGGATCGTAATGTGAGACATTTTCCAATGGTAACATGCCAAACCGCCGCTTTCAACGATTGTCAACGTTCCATACGCCGCAGCCCGTTTTTGTACTCTTTCTTGATACCTGTGTAAGGTACTCCCCATAAGAATGGAACTGCCGCAATAAGCATATCGCGCTTTGGGGTGATAAGTAATATTACAGGAAAACCAGAGACAAAAAAGTTCCAGAATAAACAGACGGCGGCAAAATCTTTGAAGCAAAATTCGTGTATTTCTTCCATACCGCGGCTGGCATCCCATTCCGTGTCTTTGCCACGTTTGGACACTCTAGGAGTGTGTCCGACAAGCCGCAGACAATGAGCGGACTTTCTGGTGTCCCTAATGGCACCTCTTCACAGACAATATAAAACCGCGCGAACCGAAACTCGCCGGCATCTGCTATTGAAAATAAGGCAGATGCCGACTCAGACATCGGCTTCGCGCGGTTATGTTTTGTTCAGAGGTGGCCATAAGGGACACACACAAAAGTCCTAAAATTGTCTGCCGGCTTGCGGACACAATCCGTAGAGTGCTCCAAACTTGGAAAGACATGGATCATCACGGATGCCAGCTGCGGCATGGTTAGAAATACCAGATTTTGCGGTCAGATTTGCCGCCGCATGTTTATCTGGAACTTTTAAGTATCTATTTCTAATAATATTACTTATCACCCAAAAGATGTCTATGCTTATTGCTGCAGTTCCATCCTATTATTTTTCCATATTCGCAAACTTTGTGTACTGCGGCAGCCATACCAGATTGACGGTTCCGATCGGACCATTTCTCTGCTTGGCTATGATGATCTCTGAGATTCCCTTCATATCGGAATCATGGTTGTAATAATCATCGCGGTAAATGAACATTACCACATCGGCATCCTGCTCGATGGCTCCGGACTCACGCAGATCGGAGAGCATCGGGCGGTGATCCGGCCGCTGCTCCACGGCTCGCGAGAGCTGGGAGAGTGCAATCACCGGCACGGAAAGCTCTCTTGCGAGTGCCTTGAGGGATCGGGAAATATCCGAAATCTCCTGCTGACGGGAGTCTGTTGACTTCCCGGAACCGGACATGAGCTGCAGGTAGTCGATGATGACCAGTTTCAGGTCATGCTCTAATTTATATTTTCTGCACTTGCTTCGCATCTCGGAAATTGAGATACCCGGCGTATCGTCGATGATCAGCTCGGAATTACCGATGGTTCCGGCTCCCTCGATCAGCTTCTCCCAGTCCGCATCCGAGAGATTACCGGTACGGAGCGCCTGCGCATCCACTCTGGACTCCAGAGAGAACAGACGGTTGACAAGCTGCTCCTTGGACATCTCGAGCGAAAAGATGGCGGTACACATATTTTCGTGAAATGCCACATACTGTGCAATGTTTAGTACAAACGCCGTCTTACCCATAGACGGACGCGCCGCAATCAGGATCAGATCGGACGGCTGCAGACCAGCGGTGCGATAATCCAGATCAATAAATCCGGTCGGTATTCCGGTAACCGTTCCTGAAGTCTTTGCCGCGTTCTCGATCTTCTCGAGGGCATTCATAACAACCTGCCGGATCGGCACGTAGTCGCCGCCTCCGCCGCGGGTGGAGAGAAGGTCGAATACCTTCTTCTCGGTGATATCCATGACTGTCTCGACACTTTCCTTGCCGACATAACACTCATTCTCGATCTCTTCATTCAGCTTGATGAGCTTTCTGCGCATCGAGTTGTCCTTGACGATCTGCGCATAATACTTCACATTCGCCGAAGTCGGTACTGCCGTCACCAGATCCCGCACAAACTCCAGACTCGCAATCTCCGGCGGAACATCTTTTTCCTTAAGCTTGTTCTGCAGTGTCACCAGATCCACCGGAAGTCCCTTGTTGTACAGTTCAATCATCGTATCAAACAAAATCCCGTACTGCGTGTGGTAGAAGTCCTCGCTGATGAGCATCTCCATCGCTGTCACGATGGCATCCTTATCCATAATCATGGAACCGATCACGGACTGCTCCGCCTCAAGACTGTTGGGCATAATCCGCTTTACCAGTGCCTCTTCCATGAAATAAACCTCCTGCTACTCTTCTACAACATGAACGGTAAATGTTCCCGTTACCTTCGGATGAAGCCTGATGGCAACCTCTGTCATGCCGAAGCTTCTGATCGGCTCCGGAAGCTGCATCTTTTTCTTGTCGAGCTCCATGCCGAGCTGCTCCTTTGCCGCTGCCGCAATCTCCTTCGTGGAAACAGATCCGAAGGTACGTCCACCCTCGCCGGCTTTCATCTTGACCGTAATTTTCTTATCCTTTAATTCCTCCGCAAGCGCAAGCGCCGCCTCGTAATTCTCCTGTGCAACCTTGTCTGCGTGCTGGTTCTGCAATTTCAGATCATTGAGGTTCTTCGGTGTCGCCTCAAGTCCCAGCTTTTTCGGGAAAATCGCATTTCTCGCATACCCGTCACTGACGTTCACCACGTCGCCTTTTTTTCCTAATGCCTTTACATCCTGCAATAAAATTACTTTCATATGATCCTCATTTCCGCGCATTCTGCTGCGCTTATCTTGTATTTCCAAAATCGTATTATTCCTCGATGTCGCCTTCTTTTAACATCTCGTCGATCGTATCCTGAATGATGTGCTTTGCCTGCAGCACCGAGCAGTCTGTCAACTGCGCGCCCGCCACATTCAGATGACCGCCGCCGCCGAGCCGCTCCATGATGAGCTGCACATTGATCTCGTCAATCGACCGTGAGCTGACATAAATCTTGCCCTGATATTCGGTCAGCACAAACGATGCCTTGATACCGACGATATTTAACAGCTCGTTTGCCGCCTGTGCGCCCACAATCGTCGGGCTCTCCACATTATCCGCCGGGCACACGGAGATCGCAAATGCACCGCGGTAAACCTCCGCGTGGCGTACCGCCTCCGCTCTTGCCTTGTAGGCCGCCATGTCGTTGCGCAGCATCTTGCGCACGCGCGTCACTTCGGCTCCGGCTCTTCTCAGATATGCCGCCGCCTCGAAGGTGCGCACACCTGTCTTGGTCATAAAGTTGTTCGTGTCGATCAGAATACCAGCGTAGATACAGTCTGCCTCATGCGGCTCCAGCTTGATATTCTCGGAAAAATACTGCAGCACCTCCGCGATCATCTCGCAGGCGCTCGACGCATACGGCTCTACATAGGAAAGCACCGGATTCTCGATGACCTCGCTGCTCTGTCTGTGATGGTCAAACACGCACACCGTATCCGTGCGTTTTAACAGCTCCGGACACTCTGTATAACTCGGCCGGTTCACATCCACAACCATCACGAGCGTATCGCGGTTCGTCAGAAGAATTGCTTCCTCGCTCTTGATAAAGAGATCCGCCGGATAGCCTTTTTCCTCGGAAAATCCTTCCACAAGCGGACGCAGGAAGATGTCACCTCATTTAAAACAATCTGCGCCTTTTTGCCGAGCACTCTGGCTGCGCAGTACACGCCGATCGCAGCACCGAGGGAATCCACATCGCTGATGCTGTGTCCCATGATAATCACATGCTCGCGGCTCTCAATCACCTCCCGCAGCGCATGTGCCTTGACTCTCGCCTTCACGCGGTTGTTGCGCTCCACCTGCTTGTTGGTCTTGCCGCCGTAATAAGTCACATCCTCGTTGTCGCGGACAACCACCTGGTCGCCGCCGCGTCCGAGTGCAAGATCAATCGCCATTCTGGCGTACTCGTAATTCTTGGTGTAGGAATCGCCGCCGACGCCGATACCGATGCTGAGCGTCACCGCCATCTCATTGCCGACTTTTACCGTCTTGACGTCCTCAATGATGCTGAAACGATCCTCCCGGAGCTTTCCGAGATATTGATTCTTAAAGACAACAAAATACTTGTCATTCTCGATCTTTCTGACGAGCGCATCAATCTCTGTAAAGTATTTGTTCACCTTCCGGTCAATTAACGCTACGAGCAGCGACCGCTTGACGTCCTCGATACTGTCGAGCGCCTCGTCATAATTGTCGATGTATACAAGCCCCGCCACCAGACGCTGTTCCTCGTTCTCGCGGATATAACGGTTCAACTCTGTCTCGTCAAACAGATACATCGCCGTCAGATATTCATTGCTCTCATCGAGCGATACAATCGTACTGTCGTGTGTCATGGCATCGAAATAAATCCGCTTTAACGCCACACGGTAATACCGGTCATTGTATGTCAGATTGATCGACTCCACCGGCTCGCTCCGCTGCAGCAGCTCCTTGGTCAGCGTCGGGAATACCGTCATGACCGACTTATGATACTTCTTGTCTTTTCCTGTGACCTCCGTAAACTGCTCATTCACCCACAGAAACTTTGCATTATAATCAACCAGTGCATACGGGATTTCAAACTCATTTAAGAGTTGTTTCTGCACGAGACCGTACTGCGTCGCAAAATTGATCAGCTCATCGATCAGAAGCGGCTTATTGCGCAGATAAGCGATCAGCATGATCACAAAATAGAGCAGTACAAATCCAGAAAAAAGCACTCCCGAAGAAGTGTCTTCCATATACACAAACACATTGATGATAATCAGAAGCATTGTAAGCAGCAGCGGCAGATACAAATATGTACGAAGCTTTCCTTTAATCTTTACGTTACTTTTTCTCACAAGCAAGCCTCCATCATTCTATACAAAAACACTATCATACCGTGCATTATACCATTTTGACCGCCCAATATAAAGCCTTTTTTGCCCGAAAAAAGACTGCCCACAACAAGTTGGACAGTCCAAAATTTCAGCCGCTATATCTAGTTGGTTTGCGCTTTATCTAGTTGCCTTGCGCTTCGCTTCCGCCATCTTCCGCCGGCGCGAGCGTCATGTAATTCCCCTTATCCATATCGTCGATAAAGTTGTTGGAGATGATCTGGGTGCCGTCCTGCGGCTCCACCTCATCCACAACCTCACTCAGATCTGTCTGGTATCCTCCATTCGGATTATAATGGCAGATACGGTATCCATCTTCCGCTCCACGACCGTATTCCTGGTAAATAATATCATGCCAGCCGTTCGTCATGCGCTCACTGACTGTCACCGGCGTGTGAATTCCCTCAAACGACTCGATCACCTGGAACGTTCCGTCTGCCTGTTCCGATAAGATCAGCGCCGGATCACCGAACGATACCTTTGTATACTCACCGACCACGACAACGAAAATCTCATCCGTCCCATCCTCATTCAGATCGATGTGATTATAGTAATACCGGGTTTTGCTCTGCTCTTCGTCCGGAATCTGATAATAAGAGATCAGAAACTCCGCCAGTGCCGGATCCGGCGTCTCCTCCGCATACTGCGAGACCACTGTCGCCACATCCTCCGCATCCTCCGCCGCAAGGAAATGCTCTTCCAGCACCTGCTCAAGCGTCTGCTCCGTCTGTTCCACCTGCTCGGTCTGCGCCGCCTGCTCTGCCTCTGCGCCATTCCCGCCGCATCCTGCCAGCATCAGAATCATTGTCAGCATGACTGTCGTTTTGTACCAGTGTCCTCTCATCCGCGTTCCCACTCCTCTGCACCTCTTGCTCTTACACATACCCATAATATTATATGATTCCTGTCTCATTTCCAAGCCCATTTTTCTATCTTAAGGAAAGTTTTAGAATCAGTGGCATTACGAAAATGCAATCACATAAAAAAGACCAGCAATCGGAAGGATTGTTGGTCTTTTACTTATCAGCTTATTCGCTACGATTAAGTGAAACTTATTCGCATACGTACGGCATCAATGCCACGTGACGTGCTCTCTTGATCGCTACAGTGAGCGCTCTCTGATGCTTTGCACAGTTGCCTGTGATACGGCGAGGAAGGATCTTTCCTCTCTCAGAGATGTATCTCTTTAACTTGTTGGTATCCTTGTAATCGATCACATTGTCCTTACCACAGAATACACAAACTTTTTTTCTTCTATGCATCGGGCGTCTCTTCATTGGAGCGCCTTCTTTGTCTGCTGCCTTATTGAAAGCCATGATAATTACCTCCTGTTATTATCGTCCATTAGTTAAATGGTAACTCTTCATCAATTCCGTCCGGAATATTCATGAAGCCATCACCCGCTGCACTGCTCGGTGACGGTCTGTCGGAAGGGGTAAAACCGGAATTATCTCCGCCGCCGGAAGCATTCTTGCTCTCTGCGAACTCTACATTCTCAGCAACAACGTCCGTCGTGTATACACGCTGTCCGTCCTTGTTGGTGTAGCTTCCGGTCTGAATACGTCCCTCCAGAACGAATTTAGTTCCCTTACGTCCGAATCTCTCCAGAAACTCTGCAGTTCTGCCAAATGCAACGCAGTTGATAAAATCTGCTGTCTGCTCGTCCCCGTCACGACGGAAACGGCGGTCTACCGCAAGCGAAAATCTTGCGATGGCGGTGGAGTTCTCACCCTGTGAGTAACGCACCTCTGCATCTCTGGTCAGTCTTCCCATAAGAATCACTTTGTTCATATACGATTCCTCTCTTCCCTCAAACAAACGTTATCAGTTCAAAGAATCTCTTATTTCTCGTCTTTTCTCACAACTAAGAAACGAAGTACGTTGTCCATGATACGAACATCCTGCTCAACTTCTGCTGGAACAGTCGGCTCTGCATCGAACTGAATGAAGTAGTAATAGCTTCGCTCATCTTCTGAACTTCGTAAGCTAACTTCTTCTTACCCCAGTCCTCTACTTCTGTTACAGTACCGCCGGCACGAGTGATGTACTCTTTTGCCTTCTCTACTGTAGCTGTTCTCGCATCGTCTTCGATCTTTGCACTGACAACGAGTGCTAACTCATACTTATTCATGCGAATTTCCTCCTTTTGGTCTCTGGCCCACGTTTTCATTACATGAGCAAGGAATAATTATTATATCACGAGCATCTACTATAACACGTTTTCCCTGTAATTACAAGTGCTTTCTTGAAAAAAGCGCAAAAAACTGCGCAGCGAGCCTATTCCGTCTCCCCCGCCTTGCGCAGCCCTTTGGTATTTTTCTCCACAAGCTTTCTCGCAATCATGATCTGATGCCCGCAGCCCGTACATTTCAGGCGGAAATCCGCGCCGACGCGCAGAATCTCCCACTCACTGCTGCCACACGGATGCTGCTTTTTCAGCTTTACGATGTCTCCCACTTCATAATGGTACTGGTTCATGGTCTTCCTCACTTTCCTGATGTAGTGATAGTGTAGCATGTTTCGCTCCGCTGCGGTAGGAAAAATTTTCATTCACTTAGCGCCGTCTACACCTCAATCTGCCCGAACACATCGCCGAGTCCCGCCTGGATCAGCAGATCTGCTCGCGTCCATCGGCGTCGTCGATTTGTTGATTAACACCAGTTTGTTTCCCCGGTAATAATCGATCAGCCCTGCTGCCGGGTATACCGCCAGCGAAGTTCCTCCAATAATCAGCAGATCCGCATGGCTGATGTAGAACACGGCCTCTTCCAGGGTCTGTTGATCCAGTCCCTCCTCATAGAGCACCACATCCGGCTTGATCGTGCCGCCGCACGCATCACAAAGCGGTACTTTTCCCGGGTAATCCCTCACGTATTCCGCGTCAAATCCCTTGCCACACTTTCTGCAATAATTCCGGTGCACACTCCCGTGCAGTTCCAGCACACGCTTACTTCCTGCCAGCTGGTGCAGACCGTCAATATTCTGCGTCACGACGGCTTTTACCTTTCCAGCCGCCTCAAGCTCCGCCAGCTTTTTGTGCGTGATGTTCGGCTCTGCGGTAAGGCAGAGCATTTTATCCCTGTAAAAACGGTAAAACTCCTCCGGGTATCTTATATAGAAGGAATGGCTTAATATCGTCTCTGGCGGATAGTCATATTTCTGGTTGTAAAGACCATCCACACTGCGGAAATCAGGAATTCCGCTCTCCGTAGATACACCGGCTCCCCCGAAGAATACAATATTGTCCGACTCCTTCACCATCTGCAAAAATTGTTCGATATTCGTCATTGACTGGCGCCTCCCATTCCACTGCGATTTTCTCTATCATACACCAACCGCACGCCAAAATCTATCGGTATTCCGTCCGCCAGAGTCCCAAACCGTTTTCTAAAACGCAGACAGCAGATACAGCAGAACCCAGGTCTTTTTGATAAAGCAAAAAAACAGCAGTCATGGGACTGCTGCCTAAAGAGTTGCGGGAATAGGATTTGAACCTATGACCTTCGGGTTATGAGCCGACGAGCTTCCAGACTGCTCCATCCCGCGCTATATGCAACCACCATGCTTCCTGTATCACAATGTCCGTTGCTTGTTAACATAATGTATTATAACTCTTTCGTACCCACTTGTCAAATCCGCTTCCGCACCCTGCTTTTTCCTGCCTTACTCTATCATTATATGCAGTGCCGACATCCTATAGAACCGATTTTTTCATTTTTCTGTTTTCACAGACATTTTTGCAGAAAAAATCCTTCCCGGGCGCAGCCACAGCCGCCGGCTGCTCACATATATCCCGCCAGGATAATGCTTGCGACGGTTCCCGCAGTGGTTGCGATCAGCGCGCCCACCAGCGTGTAACGGCTTTTTTTGATCCCCGCCGCCATAAAATAGACCGACATCGTATAAAAGATCGTCTCCGTGCTGCTCATCATGATGGATGCCATCTTTCCCAACATCGAATCCGCGCCGTACTCCTTATATATATCCAAAAGAAGACCGGTCGCCGCAGAGGACGAGAACATTTTGACCACCGTGACCGGTATCAGCTCCGGCGGAAAACCCAGCCAGCCGATCCCCCGTCCCAGCAGCCCGGAAAAACACTCCAGAAAACCGGAAGCCCGCAGAATCCCGACCGCCACCATAAGCCGATCAGTGTGGGCATGATTCCGATGACCGTCTGAAAGCCGTCCTTTGCCCCGTCTATGAATTCTTCATAGATATTCTGTCTGTTCAGAATTCCATAACCGACAATACCGAAAATGAGAAGCGGTATCATTATGTCCGATAGAAAAATCATTACGCCCATGATACATCCAGAATCTTCCGTTATTCTACTATATGGAATCCGAACGGTAAATATTCATATTCACGAACTTTCGGGCTGCGGCATGTCATGCTGCTCTTCCTCATCGTGATTCGTCAGCTTCTCATACTGATCCTGCGACATGGGGCGGCCAAAATAGTAGCCCTGAATATAGTCGCATCCGAGATCATTTAAAAAATCCACCTGATGCTTTTCCTCCACACCTTCCGCAATCACCATCATGTCCAGAGATTCCGCCATCCGGATGACCGCCTCGATGATCTTTGCACCCTTTTCCGCAGTATTTCCCTTAGAGAAGAACTTCATGTCGATCTTTAACACATCAAGATCCACGTCCTTTAAAATGTTTAAGGAGGAGTAACCGCTCCCAAAGTCATCCATCAGAATCGTAAATCCGGCGTCATGCAGATAATTCACCGCTCTCTGGATCAGTTCCGCATCCTCGGAAAAGACGCTCTCCGTCAGTTCCAGGTTCAGATAATGCGGAGGAATATGATAGCGCTGGATGAGGTCAATCAGGGAATCCATAAAATCCGGGTTATAGAGGTTGACTCTGGATACGTTGACCGAAATCGGCGCCGGATTCCTTCCCTGGGAAAGCTCACTGTCTATGAACTGGCAGACTTTCTCCCACACGTAATAGTCCAGCTTCGTGATAAAGCCGTTGCGCTCAAAGATCGGTATAAATTCGTTCGGAAGCACGATCTCACCGCTCGGCTTCTTCCAGCGCACCAGTGCCTCCGCTCCGTACGGAGCCATCTTTTTCAGCTGGTACTTCGGCTGGAAATAGACGATAAACTGCTGCTCTGCCAGCGCGGCATCCATCTCGTCAATGATATGCTGTTCGCGGAGCACTTTCTGTCCGATCTCCTCCGTATATAAAACATCGTGAACCATGTACTGACCCTTGCACTGTGCCGCCGCAATCTCAGCGTTGTCGTGCATCGCCGCCACTTCCATATCCGGATCGTCCACCAGATAAATGCCCGCGCAGGTCTCCAGATAATAATGTACGGAATGTTTCCGGATCTCTGCCCGGATTCCTTCCAGTATGTGGTAGATCGCCGCACCGTCTTCGTAGGGGACACACATTCCGAACACATCGCCGCCGAGGCGTCCGTATGTGCCTCTGCCGTAGGCTGTCATGACCTTGCAGATGGCTCCCGCCACAAAATGGATCAGCCGGTCTCCCTCTTTGGAGCCGTAGAGGGTATTGATAATCCGGAAACGATCAATGTCAAAATGGATAAAAGCAAAATTCGCTCCCGCGCGCTGGTCTAAAAGTTCGCGGGTCGCCTGGTAGAACTTCTGCTGTCCGTAAATACCGGTAAGAAAATCATATTCCAGAAACCGCACCTTGCTTTTCTCGATGGCGTTTCCTGCGCGCAGTCTCATGATCCCGGGGCTGGAATTCTTCAGAACAAAATCCCATGCACCGAGCTCCAGACTCTTCTGCTCTCTCTCCGGGTCGTCTTCTGTCGTACACACCACAACCGGAAGATAGCTGTACTCCTTCCGCTTCCGATACATCTCCAAAAATTCATAACCGTCCATCACAGGCATCATCAGATCCAGCATAATCAGCGAAATCTGCGCTCTTTTTCTGGAAAGAATCTCCAACGCCTGCTTTCCGTTACATGCTTCTAGGATGTCGTAATCCGATCTCAAAACATCCGCCACTGCCATCCGGTCCTGCTGACAGTCATCTACGATCAGTACATATTTCCTTCTACCCATACAAGCCCCCGTACCTTGAAACACGATCTGCGTTTCTCCTATGTACTATTATAGTTTTTTCGTTTCCTTTCAGCAACGTTTTTTTAACTTACAAAAGATAATTGCCGCCGCGGTACTACATATAGTCGCAATAAGTCCCGGGCCCACTACTGCTGCGGGATTGACGCTCCCGTACTGGCTCCGGTACGCGATGATATTGACCGGAATCAGCTGCAGGGACGAGATGTTGACGATCAGAAACGTGCACATCTCATCCGTGGCAATATCCGGTCCGCGTTTCCGCGAGGTTCCTTTTTGTCCGCAGAGTTCCAGATTACGCTCCTGCAATGCCTCCATCGCTTTTAATCCCGCCGGCGTTGCCGCCCAGCCAAGTCCGAAGACATTTGCAATCATATTCGTCGCAATGTATTCGTTGGCGGGGTGCTCCTGCGGGAGATCCGGAAACAGGAAATGCAGCACCGGGCGCATTCTCCGTGAAAGTCCCTCAATGATCCCCGCCTTTTCCGCAATCCGCATCAGTCCCACCCAGAAAGACATCACTCCCATCATGGTAATACAAAGCGTAACCGCCTCTTTTGCCGAATCGAGCGCCGCCGTCGTAATCTGCGGCAGGGTTCCGTGGAACGCCCCGTAGATGATGCCCGTCAGAATCATAAATGCCCAGAGATAATTCATATCCCCTCACCCGTTTTTATCGTTTCTCCATATATATGCATCCAGGAATAAATCTTGACAGCATCCCCTTGATGCGCAAAAATAGCGCAGAACTTTTGAATAATTGCACATTTTCCCACATAGAATATGTTAATTTTCCGGCACAGGAGGTTTCTCCGCTGCCGCGTTTCCCGAGGTGTTTGTTTGCATTCTTCGTTTATCCACACATTTTCCCGGCAATTCGTCCTTTTTCCACTGATGACGTCCGTTTTTCTGCTCAACGGATGCTCCCGCTTCTCCATGCAGACGGATTTCGTCGCCGGTTCCACGTCCTCCTTCGATACGTTTCTTGATGATTTTTCCGGGCGGAGGTCTCCTCCAACACGATCAATCTTCATTTTTCGCTGTCCCATCCGGAAAACTACGGCATTACAGAGACTCCGATCACGCTCGGCAGTCTCTCGGAAGAAGCACTTGCCGCATCCCGGGCATCTCTGGAGAACACGCTCGCGGCTCTGGCAAAATACGACCGCGATGCCCTTCCGCCCTCCGGTCAGCTCACCTATGACGTCTTGCAGGATTATCTTAAGACGGAGCTCTCCGCATCCGATCTGACTCTCTACGACGAGCCGCTGCGCCCTACGACCGGCATTCAGTCGCAGCTTCCCGTACTATATGAGGAATACCGTTTCCGGCAGCCAGCCGACGTGGAGGACTATCTCGCGCTCCTCGCCCTGACCGGCGATTATTTCGACCAGATCATCCGCTTCGAGCAGCAGAAAGCACAGACCGGACTTTTTATGTCCGACTATGCCTGCAACACGCTGATTTCACAGTGCAACGCCTTCACAGCAGACCCGGATCAACACTATCTCATCCAGACCTTCGATCACAAAATCGATGCCATGTCAGAATTGATGGAGGAACAAAAGACGCTCTACAAGGAAAAGAATGCCGCTCTGGTGCGGGAGCATGTGCTTCCCGCCTACACCCATCTTGCCGCTGCGCTCACAGAGCTTCTCGGCAGCGGCAAAAACGATATGGGTCTCTGCTACTTCGCAGACGGAAAAGATTACTACCGTTACCTGGTCTGCCACAACACCGGGAGCGCTTCCGATCTTCCGGCGCTGCAGGACCGGATCTTAGAAAAACGGCAAAGCGACCTGCAGCAGGCGGCAGCACTCCTCTCCGAAAACCCGCAGTTAAAAGCATCCCAGACGACCGTCCGGCTTCCTGCCGCCGATCCCATTGCAACGCTAAACGGGCTGCAGGAAGAGATGCGTGCAAATTTTCCTGCACCACCCGAGACCACATTTACTGTAAGTTCTATTGACGAGTGCATGGAAGACTATATGGCGCCTGCGTTTTACATCACCTCGCCCATTGACGATTATGCGCAGAACTCCATATTTATCAACGCCTCCACCGACACCTCCTCCCTGCGGTATTTCACAACGCTGGCGCACGAGGGCTTTCCCGGTCACCTCTATCAGACCGTGATGTCCTATGAGGCAGGACTGCATCCCGTGCGATTTCTGCTGAATTACCCGGGCTATGTCGAGGGCTGGGCGACTTATGTGGAGATGATCTCGTACCATTATGCCGGGCTGGACGATGACCTCGCCTCGCTGCTCTCCCTGAATCAGTCCGCCCTCCTGAGTCTCTATGCGTCGACGGATCTGGGAATCCACTACGACGGCTGGAGCTTTTCCGACACAACCGCTTTCTGGAAAGACTTCGGCATCACGGATCAGACCGCACTGCGCGAAATCTATGAGCTGATCGTGGAAGAACCCGCCCATTATCTGAAATATTATGTGGGATATATGGAATTTGTGGATTTAAAAGAAAAGGCACAGGAAACCTACGGAAGCGCCTACAGCGATATCGCTTTTCATAAGGCTCTGCTCTCCATCGGTCCTGCACCTTTTTCGATCATTGAAACTTATCTGGATGATTATTATCTGCCGGATGCGGCTCCCCAATAGCCCCGGCCGGGCTATCCCTGACAGGGATAGCTTATTTCGCGCGGAATATTGTACGGAAAATCAGGCGCACCAGAGGTCCTGCAAAAAAGATCTGCCAGCAGAGCGCCATCGGGAAATTTAAGACAGTGGTCTGGAACCACACTGCAATGATTTCTTTTCCCGGATTTTTAAACAGGATGGTTGCCACAAAGCTCATCATCGGGCACATGAGGCAGACAATCATGCAGGAAATTGCAAGCAGAATAAAGATCGGCTTATCCTCCGGTGTGACAAGGCGGAAGGCAAGCATCTTTGCGAGGCGTTCCACAACGAACATTTCCAGCACGAATGCTACCGGCCACATGATGAGCAGCTCGTGAAATGCCAGCAGAAAGACTTCATTCGTCATTCCACCGCGATTAAGCGCGATATTGTAACAGATCATGGCATAGACCATGCAAACGCCATGAGAAGTGTGAAGATCACATTTTGAAATTTGGTTTTTGGCATAAGTAACTCTCCTTTTCTCTGCAAAATACATACGTGTTGTTCGTTCATCAGGCGAGCTTATGCGTCACATGTATCGTTTCCAATTAAACCAAAATGTTTTTGCGAATTATAATATGATATTGGTAAAAACGCTGCAACACGGTCATTCCCGTTTGCAGCGTTTTCTAATATAACACAGTATTTTCGTTTATGTAAGTATTTTTTTAAGACAACAGTGCCTGATAGACATCGCGCCTGCTGATGCCGCGGTCCTTTGCCACCAGCTTCATCGCTTCCTTCCGGCTGATCCCCTGCTTCTCATAAACTTCCATATGCTCCTCGAGCGACAGGTTCTCCCAGTTCCTCTGCTCTTCCTGCTTCAATTCCTCAAATGTCTTTCCGGCGATTACCAGGACATACTCTCCGCGGGGTTCATTGTCTTTATAATATTCAAGAATCTCTGAAAATGTCGTTAATGTCTTTTCTTCGTACCGCTTTGTCAGTTCCCTGCACACGGTTAATTTCCGTTCCCCGAGCGTCCCATACAGTTCTTCCAGTGTGCGGATCAGATGGTGCGGCGCCTCGTAGATGATGATTGTACGCGTCTCATTGACCAGCTGTGAGAGCACTGCTGCCCGCTCTTTTTTCTCCCTCGCAGAAACGCCTCAAACGCAAACCGTCTGGTCGGCTGCCCCGACATCGTGAGTGCGGTGATACATGCCGCCGGTCCCGGCAGAGACGTCACCTCAATGCCTTCCTCATAGCAGATACGCACGAGATCCTCCCCCGGGTCCGAGATACCCGGCGTCCCCGCATCCGTAATCAGTGCGATGTCAAGTCCCTCGCGCATCTTACCCACCAGCTGATACGCTTTCTCGATCTTATTGTACTCGTGATAGCTCGTCATCGGCGTCCGGATCTCAAAATGATTCAGCAGCCTGATGGAATTCCTGGTATCCTCCGCCGCAATCAGATCGACTTCCTTTAAGGTTCTCACCACCCGGTACGTGATGTCCTCCAGATTTCCGATCGGAGTGGCACATAAATATAACTTTCCCGCCATAACTTTTCCTTTCGTCGTGCATAAAGCGTGCACATCCTGTATACTTCCCGCGTGCAATTCCTGCCGGCTAACCGGCAGTCTTCTCCTCTGCCTTCCCCGCTCCCGCAAGCTTCGGTGCGGCAAAATACAGCACGATTCCTCCAATCACCGCACCGATGGAGATCAGCTGCGACGTGGACAGCACACCCACACTTCCTCTGTAGTCGTTGCGCAGGAACTCCACGGCGAATCTTCCGATTCCGTACAGCACAAGATAAGCCGCCGCAACGCGTCCGGTCTTCGGTTTCTTCGATGCAAACCATAACAGCAGCGCACAGATAAGAAAATCTCCCGCCGATGAGATCAGCTGTGTCGGTATCAGCTTCACACCGTTCGGTGCGAATGAGGAGTTATGAAACGTGATTCCGTACCACGCATCGGTTTCCCTGCCGTAGCAGCAGCCCGCAAAAAAGCAGCCGAGGCGGCCGAAGCCCTGTGCAAACGAAACCGCCGGCATCACCAGATCAAAATACGGCATAAACGCCTGCTTTTTCGTGCGGCAATAGATATAACTTGCCAGAATTCCTCCGATGATTCCTCCGTAGACCACATAGCCGTTCTTGAAATCCCAGAGGATGGACGGATCTTTCAGGATCTCCGGAATCTCTACAATATAATATAAAATCCTGGTTCCAAGCATTCCGCCGATGATGGCGCAAAAGAAAATGCCCCAGATGAGATCCTCATCATAGCCTCTCTTTTTGCCCCGGCGCAGCGTCATCAGCAATGCCGCCAGAAAACCCGCTGCAATCATCACTCCATACATATGAATGGTAATCGGTCCTATCACAATATCATTAAACATATTCTTTTCCTTTCTGCCACAGCGTCCTGTCCGCTGCTTTCTGTGCCGCCATACCCGGTCATTTGTTAATATCCGTAGATATCATAGATTTCATCCGTGTATACACCCTGTTCCTTATAAACGATCAGGGGTTTTTCCACGGTCAGTCTCGATCTGCCGCCGCGGCATCCCTCCAGCAGAACCATGTTCGGCTCCTTGTCCACATATGGATAAACCAGCTGCATCCGCTTGGGTTCAATGCCGTAAGCAACCATTTTGCTCATAATCTCCGCAAGCCGGAACGGACGGTGTACCATGTAAAATCTCCCGCCCGGCACAAGCAGCTTCGCCGACTCCCGCAGAATGTCGTCCAGAGTACACAGAACCTCATGACGTGCGATCGCTTTAGCCTCCGCGCCGGAGCTGATTCCGTGCTGCCCGATCATATACGGCGGATTGGTGGTGACAATATCAAAAGAAGATGCCCCGAATATTCCCGAGGCATCTTTGATATCGCCTGTCACAACCCGGATCTTTTCTTCCAGGTGATTATATAATACGCTTCTTCTCGCCATATCCGCGCTCTCTTCCTGAATCTCCAGCGCAGTAAAATCTTCTGCCTCTGTCTTTGCCTCCATTAAGATCGGGATAATTCCGGTGCCCGTCCCCAGATCGAGCACGCGATCTCCACGTCTGGCACGCGCGAATCCCGACAACAGCACGGCATCCATACCGAAACAGAATCTCGCCGGATCCTGAATGATATAGTAGCCGTTCCGGTGCAGTTCATCCAGACGCTCGTTTTCATGGACAAGATTATTTGGTGTCATCAATCTTGGATTTTCCTCCCTTATCCTCAAGCGCGGACAATTCCTTCAGCTCCTTTGCAGAAAGCTTATATTTTCCTTTCTGCGGCGCGGACGGAACTTCAGCTCGTCCACCGGATAGTCCCGGAGTTCTTTTTCATCGTCCACCTCTACCAGTACCTTCACCATCTGGCGGAGCACATTGACCGAAGACACTTCTCCTTTCAGTCCGTCCACCGTCATCACGCGGTCGCCGATACCCGGAAGTCTGCTGTTGAGATACTCGTAGGTCTCTTCCTCATTCTTCAGGCAGCACATCAGTCTTCCGCACACACCCGAGATCTTGGTCGGATTCAAAGAAAGATTCTGCTCTTTTGCCATCTTGATGGAAACCGGCGCAAATTCCGAGAGATAGGTGTTGCAGCACAGTGCACGTCCGCAGATGCCGATTCCGCCCATGATCTTTGTCTCATCGCGCACACCGATCTGGCGAAGCTCGATTCGGGTGCGGAATACCGCTGCGAGGTCTTTTACCAGCTCACGGAAATCGATTCTTCCGTCCGCCGTGAAGTAAAACAACAGCTTATTATTGTCAAACGTGTATTCCGCCTCGACAAGCTTCATATCGAGCTTGTGCTTGGCAATCTTCTCAAGACAGATGCGGAAAGCATCCTTCTCTTTTTCCCGGTTCTTCGCGACCGTCTTCTCGTCCGCCTCCGTCGCAATGCGGATGACCGGTTTTAACGGCTGGATGACATCCTCCTCCGAAACCCCTTTCGGCTCCATCATGACCGTTCCCATCTCGACACCGCGGGCCGTCTCCACGATTACGTGCATTCCTGCATGGATATCCAGCTTGCCCGGTCCAAAATAATATATCTTGCCCGCATTCCGAAAGCGGACTCCTACTACCTTTACCATATTTCTAGTTCTCCTTTATTGTCAGCAACAGCAGTTCCATTGTAAGGTCAAAGTTGACGTTGGCATTGAGCCGGATCTGTGCTTTGCGCAGCGCCTCTAAGATCGTCTCGATGCCGCTGTAGGAACTCTTCTCTGCCTGCCGCTTGATGTCGTACACTTCATCCTTGAAGATCAGGCGTTCACGTCGCCGGTTGCCTTAAACAGCAGCACGTCCCGATACCATACCATCATCAGATCAAAGTAATCATTGATCGAAAGCTTGTATGTAGCGATCTGCTTTACCGCCTCTGTCATCTCATACAGATCGATGTCCCGAAGCCTCTTGATCAGCTGGAGCACCGCGTCCTTTAACTCGTTGAACTCCTCCGAGGACGCAAGCTGAATGGCTTTTCCAACGTTACCCTGAGCGAATGCCACACATACGTCCGCCTGGTAGTCCGGAATCTGATACTTGCGCATCAGATAGCCGCGGATCTTCTCATCCGGCACTGCCTTGATGTTCAATGTGACACAGCGGGATAAGATCGTCGGCAGAAAAGCGGCAGCGTTTGTGGTAAGAAGAATCAGAATCGCGTAGGCAGGCGGCTCCTCAATCGTCTTAAGCAGCGCATTCTGTGCCTGCTCGTTCATCTTCTCGGCTTCATCGATCATATAGATCTTATATCTGCTGCTGTAAGGTTTGATTACTATATCGTTGTTGACCTGGGTACGGATATCATCGACCGAGATTGTATTCGGCTTCTCATGCCGCACATAGATGATGTCCGGCTGGTTCTTCGTCATCGCCTGCTTACAGGAATGACATTCCATACACGGCTCCACGTCGGACGGCTGCGCGGCATTTTTCACCACGTCCTCCAGCTTCTCACACTCGAGTGTCTGGGCAAACGCCTCCGCGAGCATCATTTTGCCGGACTTATCCGGTCCGTTTATGATGTATGCATGTGATACCTTATCCATTGTGACTGCATTCTGCAGATGCTCTATGATCTGCTCATGCCCTAAAATAGCTTTAAATCCTGCCATAGCTTCCCTCGTTTTATGTTAAGTCAGAATATCCAACAGAAGTCCCTGGATCTCCCCGATCTTGCTCAAGATCGTGATGTGATCCTTCTCATCCTTGACCAGTTCCTGTGCAAGTTCGTCCAGGTTGGCATCAATCAGCCGGATCAGTCCGTAGACTCTGTGGCGTCCCTTGCGGTCCAGGAAATTCTCTCTTGAAAACTTATGAGAGCGGTAGACCACTTCATTCATAAAATCACGGATCAGTCCGCGGTACTTTTTCATATCGCGGATGTCCATATGTTCCGCAATCCGGTTCCCCTGAAACGTAATGTCCGATAACAGACTGTCCACCTTCGCCTGAAGCTCTGCATCCGTGATCGCGCTCGCCAGCGTGAACTTGAACGTTCCGTCGCCGGTCTCCGTCGTCACCGTGTCCGGCACCTGCGTTACCATCTGTGCCTGATTCACCTTAATATCCAATCTGCCACCCTCTTTCCCTGATCCGTCAATCGTTCTGAGACAATATATAATCGCGGATATTTTCTTCCGTCTGCTTTAAATCATCATTCACAAACCGCACCGTAATCTGTGCGTCCAAAAGCTTTTCTTCCGAAAAATCTGCCGCGTCCGCCAGAAATCTCCGGCACATCTCTTCATAGTGCGGTTCCCGCTGCTGCCGCTCTCTTCCGATCGCACGCTCCAGCCGGATTCCGTCCTCCACTTCAATATATATCGGAACAACACGTTCCTTTCCGAAGTAGTCACGGAGCTTCCCGTATGCTTCCAGTGTACCGATCAGCAGATAATTCTGCCGCAGATCCTGTATCTGATGGTCATCCACCGTAAAATACTTCCATACTCCCTGCACCGTATCGTATGCCCGGAGTTCAATGACTTTTCCCTGTTCCAGAAGACCGGACAGCTCCTTCTCACTGCAGAAATAATATTCCACGCCGTCCGTCTCTCCCCGGCGCATCGGCCGCGTCGTGTAGGGAATGATCTTCTTCAGCGAAAGCGCCCCATCTTCCAGAAGCATCTTATATAATGTATCTTTTCCTGTTGAGCTCTTGCCCATCATGCAATAGATTTTTCCCATTCGCTGCACCTTCTAGTATAATATAGTCTTTAAAAATATACAATCTTTATCCGACCGAGGGCAAGATTTCCCTGCCCTTCCACGTTCAGTTTTCTCTCCCGGCACTCTCTGATATGCCGGATAAATTCTTCCGTAATGATTTCTCCCGGCACGATGAGCGGAATTCCTGGCGGATACAGGTAGACATAATCCGCCGCCATTTTTCCGACCGCCTCATCAAACGGCACCTCCCGGTACGGCAGGTCCAGCGCCTGATAAATCTGCATCCGGCGCGGATTCTCCCGGTACATGCGCGCTGTAAATCCGGCTTCCGGCACTTCTCCGCCTAAATCCGGCTTCCGGTTCTTTTCATCGATCTCATGGAGCGCCGTCACAAGCCGCCGCATGCCCTCGTCCGTATCCATAAGGCTTGTCATGCCGAGCACATAGTCCGCCGACACCATCTCCATCTGGAGATGATAGTGTCCGAGCAGTTCCTGATGCAGCGCCTCGCCGCCCATGGTGCCCGCATAAATCATCAGCTTGGAATCGTCCCAGTCATACGCTTCTTCTTTGCAGAGGTCTTCCCGCCGCATGACATGCAGCTGCGTAAGGTCCGCCGTATCACGGTAAAATGCATCCAGACGTCTCCGGTATTGTGCAAACAGTTCTGCCCCCTGCTCCCGGATCAGGTCGATGCATGCATCCATTCCCGCCATAAACAGATACGACGCGAGCTCGTCTCATAGACACCCAGATACCGTGCCACGCGCTCTGTATCGATCCGCCCGCCGTTACAATGCAAAAGCGCCGTCTGTGTAAACGACGGCAGCGTCTTGTGCAGACTCATAATCACGGCGTCCGCCCCAAGGCGCACCGCATTTTCCGGGAATCCGCTCCGAATCCGAAGTGGGCTCCGTGTGCTTCATCGACAATCAGCGCCGCCCCGTGTGCATGGCAGCACGCCGCAATCGCTGCGACGTCCGACACGATCCCCTCATAAGTCGGGGATGTGAGGATCACAACCGCAATATCCGGATGCTTTGTCAGCGCCTCCTCCACCTGCGCCGCGGTAATCTGTCCCTGCAGATCTCCCCGCGTGATCGCCGGATAGAGAAACTCCACCGAAAGTCCCTGCATGGAAACCGCATGATAGACCGCTTTGTGGCAGTTCCTTGCCGCCAGTACCTTATCTCCCCGCCGCGCGGCAGCGCAGATGGCGGCAAGCAGTCCGCAGGTGCTCCCGTTTACCAGGTAATACGACCGGTCCGCACCGTAGAGCTTCGCCGCGCGCTCCTCGGCTTCCCTGATAAGTCCTCCGGCATGATGCAGGTTGTCAAATCCGTCAATCTCCGTAATATCGATGGTGTACGGATTTGGAAACGGAAGTGCCCGGCGCTTGTGCCCCGGCATATGAAAAGGATAGACATCCGATTCCCCGTATGAAATTAGTTGTTGATACAAATGCTCTCTCTCCATGGTTCCTGTCCCCTTCACCTCTCAATCCGTCTTGTTTTGTCCCATCGATCCACCCGGCAGAATTTTTGTCACTTGAACATTCCACCGTTTTCCATTATGATATGGGATATATTTATTAATAGAAATGGCGGAAATTTTTATGAACCACGCACTCATTATCCTGTGCGGCGGCGGAAGCACGCGCATGGGAACCGATAAAGCCCTGCTGCCTTTTGGCGAAGTAAGTCTGCTGGAATACCTTGTGAACAAGTACAAACCGCATTTTTCGCATATTTACTTATCCGTGAAAAAGCCGGGCGAATATACACACCTGTCACTCCCCGTCACAGAAATTGCCGATCTGTACATGAACGCCGGTCCGATGTCCGGCGTATTTTCCGGTCTCTCCATGATGGATGAAGACCAGGCGTTTATTCTGCCGATCGACACCCCTTTTCTGGAACCGGAAGTCGGACTGCAGCTGCTGGAGCATCTGGACGGTTTTGACATCGCCGCGGTATCCGGCACCGAAATGGATCAAAAGGTACCGGCGTCCGCCTACTCCAAAAGCTGCCTGCCGTCCATCGGAAAGTGTCTGCTTTTGCACCAGTTCACTTTCGATACGCTGCGCGAGAAATGCAGCGTGTCCTATCTGAAGCGCGAAGAAGCGACCAAAGACTCCGATATTCCGGCAGATCTTCAGTTTTCCCATCTGGATACCAGGGATGACTACTATCTGGCGCTCCGGCTCCTTCACTGCATTTAACTAATCTAAGAACCGCTGCAGATCCGGCATCCAGTCTCCGAAAAAAATCTCGTCCCGGCACAGGGTGCTCCACATCTGCGGAAGGAATTGTTCCAGAACCTGCATGACCTCTGTCCATGCGGGTTCTTTTCTTTTCCGGTGTCTTAAATATTTCTCCCAACGCTTTCTCATGTAGCTGTAATCGCGGTAGGAAAGAATCTCTTTCATCCGCGACTCCTCGGGAAGTAACTGCCGCTTTTTGCAATGTTCGCCGAGCAGTTCCTGAATATGCCTGCCGTCCACCGGCTCCGTCTTTAATATCCCGTAAACCTTATCGTAGACGCTCATATCCGGAAGCAGTTCCATATCCCGGATCAGATAAAAAAGATTCTCCGCGAGAATACTCTCCACCGGATATTCCAGATACGGAATCTGCTTTCCGCCTTCCATAAACGGCATAAAAGTCCGCTTGACCGGAACCAGTCCTTCCTCGGTCAGTTCCGTGACGCGGATATGGATCGGAACCGTCATCTCCTCGAACTCCCCCGCAATCTCCAGATCCACGCGGTGATCCCCCGCGCTCGCTCTTCCCTTCCAGGAAATGTCCGGCACCTTTTCCACTTTTAGGATGTACGCGAGCATGACATATCCCATCTTAAGAGACAGCTCCTGCCCCGGAACGATCCCCTCCCGCTTCATCGCGCGGGGATCTGTCACATAGGCAAAATCCAGCGTCAGCAGATTTTTCTTCCGGTACTGTTCCACTCCGAGTGCGCTGCTGTTTTTCAGCCAGAGAAACAGGGAAACGGCGAATCCTCGATCAGATACATCAGTTCTTCCAGTACATAGCCTGCCAGCAGATTGGAAAACGGAATACCGGTCTCTTCACTTTTTGCTTTCAGTGCAGCTTTTTCTATGATCGTATGTTTCATCTACAGCCATACTCCTATCATCGTCTGTACTTTCTTTACCACTCTGCGTTCCCTTGCGTATTTCATCAGCTTTGCGACATCCTTCTTCGGATCGCGGATATACGCTAAAAGCCCTTCTTTGAAAAGCTCACGCTCCATCTTATCTTCATATTTCAGACACTCGCACATCAGCGCTCCCGGTCAAAAATTTTCATCTTCGCGCCGCCGTAGTCAATCTCCGTCACACCGAGTGTCAGGGTCTCCGGCTCCGCATACAGCGGCACCACCGGCGGAAATCCAGCTTAAACCGCGACTTGGATGTGTTCTTGTCCACCGACAATTTGTATCCGTAAGGCTTGCGGTCCAGATAGCCGTACGCGTACAATGCGGTCTCCAGGTTTAAGACGCAGTCCGGAAACAGCCGCGCAATCAGCTCCTCCTCCGAGAAATCACTCAGCCGCACCGCATAGTACCCGTTCTTGATCCGGATCAGATCTCCCTTTTCCACAAAATCCAGAATCCTCCGGTAATCGATTCCCAGTTCATTCAGCTGCTCTTTTTCACCACGCCGCCATTCTGATAGATGAACTCTTTGACACGATCCAGAATGAGTTCCCGCTTTTCGTTAATCACATAAGATTCTGACATATCGTTCCCCGTACCTTTCCTGTTGAGCCATCCCCTCCTGCAGCGCATTTTGGGGAAAGTTCTGTATAACTTCTCCGCTCTATGTATATGTTTGTGGTATTTATTGCTTATTTTTACTATAAAGGATCCACTGCTGTTTGTCAATTTATCGTTTCTGTCGTTTTTCCAGCTGTTCACAGCCCCTGTTTTGTCCTATAATGTCATAAAAGACAATTTTTTTGTCGTTTACAGAAAGGAGTTCTCTATGGAAGCAAAATCACCCTCCTGCGCAAGAATCCATCCCGGGAAACCTGCGAGGGAATCATCCGCCGGATCCTGATGACCGAGGTCTTAGAGAAGGGGAAAAACGAGCATTTCCGCACGGCTGCCGATTTCATGAAATACTTCGAGTCTCTTTACCCGGCGTCCGACGCTCTGACCAAACAGGTGCAGCGCGCCATCCGTTCTCTGAATATGCCGAAGGATGAACTTGGCTATTTCATTCCGAACAAGACTGCCGAACAATTAGAGCAGGAACAGGAGCTTACCTATATTTTCAAAAAAGCGAATGCCGACGTCTGCCGGATGGATGATTACCAGCCTCTGTTTTTAAAAGCGGACGATGCTGTCTCCTCCTACATGCTTTCCCGCATCACGGACTCCCCTCTGTTTCAGGGAAAATATCTGACCGCGCACACCGTGCCCGGCGGCATTCTCTTCTATACAAAGAACCCGAATCAGCTTGAAATCCATGCTGAAGAGCTTAATTGTCAGATTAATTTATCATCATTTTTTCATGTCCATAATGCAAAAAACGACAATATTCAACATGGAATATTGTCGTTTTTTATTTCTTTGTACTATCTTCTACGTCTTCTGCGGCGTCTTGGCTTGCTTTTCATCTGTCGGAACTGCTCTTTGCGGTTCCTGCGCACTTCCCGGTTGTGCCGGATAATATAATAGTTATCGTAGAACTTCTTTCCGGCGAAAATCAGCCTGCTGCAACCAGGATTCCGGCTACGATAAGCAGGATTGTGAGCGGTCTGATCCGCACCGTGGAGACCGTCTTCTCCTCGGTGTCTGTCTCCTGCTCTACCTCGCTCTGGTTGTCAAAAATATATCCGTCCACAACCGCACCGGTTGTCACAATGTCCGCTTTTCCGACCTGACGCCCCGCATAGGTGTAGGCAAGCGTTCCCACCACGTTCTCGCTGACGTCATTATACGTGATCTCCGATGCCGCATCGTTAAAGTCTGTCGTCTTCGGAAGGACGATATTGGCACTCGCATCGATGTCCACAAACGCTTTGTTGTTGTTCAAAGCTCCAACTTCCACCGCCTCGGAATCCGTGTATCTGGTCTCATTATCCGCAATATTGAACAACTGGAAATTATCAAATGCATAATCAAAAAGATTCCGGCTGTCGGTCCACTGATTCGGCGATTCCGTATGCATCACGACGCATACGAGGCTCATGCCGTCCTTTTCGGCGTAGGTGACCAGCGTGCTGCGCGCGATATCCGTATATCCGGTCTTTCCGCCGGTACAATACTCATACCGGTACTTGAGCGTCTTGAACGGGTAGAGCATCTCATTGTGATTCTGCAGATCCGTCGGCTCATCATGCTTGTTCGTCGGCGGAATGGTGTAGCGTGCCGTCCCGGTAATAATCCGGAAGGTCTCGTTCTGGTATGCCGCTTTGGCAATCAGCGCCATATCGTGCGCCGTCGTGTAATGGTTCTCGTCAAACAGACCGTGCGGATTGGCAAAATGCGTGTTGGTACATCCCAGCTCCGCCGCTTTTTCGTTCATCATGTCCACAAAATGCTCCACCGTACCGCCGACATGCTCCGCCACTGCGTAGGCACATTCATTTGCCGAATTCAGCATAACCGCGTACAGGCACTGCTCCATCGTCATCTGCTCCCCGTAATCGCGGTAGATTCCGGAACCCTCAGTATTGTTGATCGCATCATCAGAAAATGTGACGACCTCATTCAGATCGGAATTCTCCAGCGCGAGAAGCGTCGTCATGATTTTCGTGATACTTGCCGGATAATTCCGCTCATCGCTATTTTTTTCGTACAGAACCGTCCCCGTCGACATCTCCATCAGTATCACGGACGGTGACTGTACTTCCGGCCCTTCCGGCCAGTAATCCGCCGCCTGCACCACCTGCGGCTTTATCTGTAAAAAGTATAGTAAACTTAAGGCGACACATGCCGCCTTTTTCCACACATTCGCTCTTCGCATTGCTTATAACTCCATTCTATCCAGAAATCCTGTCCATTTCTTCCATATATATCCGGAACATAACTAGTATCAGTATAATCGCAGAAAAAAATACATGCAACAATTTTTCTGGCAAAAGCCCTTTTTTTATCCACAGATTTATTGTAGAATATCTTGTATGTCCACAATTACGGGACTTTCTGACGTTTATTAAGATTTTCTTACGGGAGGCAGGAACGATATGAGACTTAGAAATATACCGGGCGCAGACGCCGCCATCACAGAGAGCGTCTACTGCATCAAAAGCCCCGAGACGCACAAAGGCCATTGGCAGGAGATTTTCCCTTCACAGCAGCCGCTTCACATTGAGATCGGTATGGGAAAGGGCCGCTTCATGATGGATCTTGCCGCAGCGCATCCCGACATCAATTATCTGGGAATCGAGCGCTATTCCAGCGTCCTGCTGCGCGCCCTGCAGAAAATGGAAGAGAATCCGCTCCCGAACCTGTTTTTCATCTGCATGGACGCCGCCGATGTCGCTGAGGTATTCGATCACGGAGAAGTAAACCGGATCTACCTGAACTTTTCCGATCCCTGGCCGAAGGACAGACACGCCAAGCGCCGTCTCACCTCCCGCCAGTTCTTCGCGCGATACGATGAGATTCTCGCGCCGGAGGGACGTCTGGAGTTCAAGACCGACAATCAGGATCTTTTTACCTTTTCCCTGGAGGAGATCCCGGAAGCCGGCTGGCATCTGGACGCCTCCACCAGAGATCTGCATCACGATCCGGTGCTCAATGAAGGCAATATTATGACCGAGTACGAGGAGAAGTTCTCCTCCCTTGGCAATCCGATCTGCAAGCTGATCGCTTCCAGATAAAAAGCACCCGCAGTCCGGATTTTCTCGATCCGCCTGCGGGTGTTTTGCGTTCTGTTCTCTTTTATTCTTTGATCCGGAACTGGTTGACATTACCGCTTAAATTTTCTGCAATGTCCACGAGGTTTTTCGTCTGTGCATTACAGTCCGTGACGATACCGCTCAGCTCTGTCATGGAAGCCGACGTCTCCTCGGTACTTGCCGCATTCTCCTGTGCAATCGCTGCCAGGCTCTCCATGCTGCTCATAACATCATTCTTCGCCGTGTTGACTGTCTCGATCTCACGCCGGATATTGTCAATCGCAACTACCACATTGCCGACCTCCGTATTCAGTCCGTCGAATGCCTCTCTGGTGGTCGAAAGCTTCTCGTTCTGCTCGTTGATCTCATCCAGCACACCGTTCATCGTCTCGACGCTCCTGTTGGAGTTCTTAATCAGTTCTTCCACAATATCACCGATCTTCTTCGCGGAGTCGCTGGACTGATCCGCAAGCTGACGGATCTCATCCGCCACCACCGCAAATCCTTTTCCATGCTCTCCCGCGCGCGCAGCCTCGATGCTCGCATTTAAGGACAACAGATTGGTCTGGCTTGCAATATCCGTGATCATCTGGATCGCACTGCCGATCTCCATGACAGACTGGTTCGTCCTGTCTGTCTGACGGTTGACCTCATCCACCGATTCTCTGGTGCGGTCGCTGATCTCCACCAGGTCTTTGATCGTGCCGTCGAGCTTATGATTCTGCTCTTTCATCTCCTCCGTGCTGCCCATGAGATTTTCCACGTTCTTTGTCGTCTCGGCAATGGCTTCGTTCATGTCGCTGATCTGCTCATTGACCTTCTGCATCTCACCCGCCTGATTCGTCGCTCCGTTCGCAATGTCCTCCATCGCTGTATTCACATTATGAATGGACTCATTGATCGTCGTAAAGCTGTTCTGGAACCTGGCGCTGAAATCATCCAGCGACTTTGCGGATGTCCGGATGTTTTTTACAATCATGGCCAGTCCGCCAATGAGTGAATACAGCGCACGCGCAATATTTCCGATCTCGTCCGAGCGGCTCGTCATGCGGTCGCTGATCTTGCTGTCCAGATTTCCCTCCGCAACATCGTCCAGATGATCGATCATCGACATCATTGCCTTCACAATCTTCATCATCACAATTGCCAGAAAGATACATGCAAAGATTGCAAGCACTACCATAAATATTATATTTTTTTTCAATCGGTCATTGTAGATTTCGTGAGCGGAAGCAGACGCCATACCGGTAAACACCAGACCCGCCATGGAACCGTCACTGTTGTACAATCCCTCATAATATCCGTAATATTTCTGACCATCAATCACAATATCGGACACAAAATAACTACCCTTTTCTTTCACAGTCTGATACACATCTGCTGCTATCTCCATCCCGGTCTCACGGCTGCCGTCCTGTCTCACAAGGCTGGTCGCCATCCGGGTCGTATTCCAGCTGAGCGTAACATCGAGTCCGGTATTCTCCTTAAAAGCATCCAGCACATCCTGATGTTCCGAGATATTGTAATCTCCCTTGTACAGCTGGTCTCCGTCCATATTCCAGTCGCCGCTGCTTATAACGGACAAGGTCTGATTGACTGCATAGACCGATGTCTTCAATTCATGCTGCATCAGTTTATCAGACACAGAAACGCCAACCGCCCGGATTGCCAGCCCTGCAAAAGTCACAAGAATCAGTAGCGGTATGATTGCCGTGATCAGAATCTTCATCATCAGATTCAGACCTTTTTTCCTTTGCACCTCAATATCTTATCTATCATATAATAGATTTTCTGCCATGTCCAGACTTTGCACGGATTCTTCACAAAGTTTTCTTCTTTTCCCTCCGGTAATAGAGATACCCCGCCGCGTCCGCCAGAAACCAGCCGATAGGGATAGCGGCCCAGATGCCGTTGACGCCCACCGGCCCCGCCAGCGCATAGGCCAGCGCCACACGGGTCCCCCGCTGCCATGGGCAGGGCAAACAGCAGCAGCCCCCGTGTGATGCTGCCACGGGTCATATCACGATACATAGCTTCCTCACAGAAACATATATGATACGACGCATTATACTCCCGCTGCCGGAAAAAGACAAGTCATCCTTCTAGCTTGCACC
>ENA-OQDW01000050-OQDW01000050.1-human-gut-metagenome-genome-assembly--contig:-NODE-50-length-42378-cov-11.472959_pt1 | contig 42378 bp, 60 predicted proteins | sample MGYA00242784_ERZ504613 | MGnify/ENA primary metagenome ERZ504613 (study PRJEB26092, sample SAMD00036330) | human gut metagenome | host: Homo sapiens | study: EMG produced TPA metagenomics assembly of...
CCACAAAGGATTTTCTCCGTTTTTCCCTTCATCTCTCAAAAAATCTGACGACGCAATCTGCATACGTCAGATACGAAACAGACTCTCATATTTCACAAAAATGCTCGTGAATACATCAAGTATTCACTCCGCTTTTTGCTTCATCTGACGAAAAATTTGACGACGCATCTGTCGCACAATCTTTGTGCGGTATTGCCTTGATACTTTGTGCGGTGTTGCCCTATATTATAACATAGTTTTGGCGGAATGTAAACGGGGATTTTGAAAATCTCGAAAATGTCTGCACAGTGCCTGAACTGCCGCCGGTAATTCTGTTGGATACCTGCCATATTTTGTCCACGTGTCGAAAACAGATGATTCTGTTTCGTGAACGTATTTTGAAAATTAGTGGCTTTTTGCAGAAACTGCTTGACATGACAGGCGAATTTGGGTATAATAAAAGTGTTGGAGAATTTTGCAAGAAGTTCCCCAAAAAAAGCATGCAATGAGATTGCTGCAAATTATCAGGAGGTAGTACCAATGGCATTGACTAACAACAAGAATGTGCTGCAGTGGGTTGACGAAATGGTCGCTCTGACAAAGCCGGCTAAGGTCGTATGGATCGACGGCTCTAAAGAACAGCTGGATGCACTGACAGAAGAAGTAACTTCTCTGCCGGAAGGCAACCATGACAAGATGTACAAGCTGAATCCGGACAAGCTGCCGGGCTGTCTGTATCATCGCACACTCCCGAACGACGTTGCTCGTGTAGAGGATCGTACCTTTATCTGCTCTAAGACAAAGGAAGGTGCAGGTCCGACCAACAACTGGATGGATCCGGAAGAAATGAAGGCAAAGCTCATTCCGCTGTATGACGGCGTAATGAAGGGCAGAACCATGTACGTGATCCCGTATTCTATGGGTCCGATCGGTTCTCCGCTGGCAAAGGTTGGCGTTGAGCTGACTGACTCCATCTATGTTGTTCTGAATATGAACATCATGACTCGTATGGGTGCAGATGCATTTAAGAATCTGGGTGACACCTCCAACGACTTCGTTCGTGGTCTGCACTCCAAGGCAGATGTTGATCCGGAAAAGCGTTATATCGTACAGTTCCCGGAAGAAAATACGATCTGGTCCATCAACTCCGCTTACGGCGGCAACGTTCTGCTGGGCAAGAAGTGCTTCGCTCTGCGTATCGCTTCCTTCCAGGGTAAGAACGAAGGCTGGATGGCTGAACACATGCTGATCCTGGGCGTTCAGAAGCCGGACGGCGAAACCAAGTATATCACTGCTGCTTTCCCGTCTGCTTGCGGCAAGACCAATCTGGCTATGCTGATCCCGCCGGAGGGCTATAAGAAGAACGGCTATAAGGTATTCACAGTCGGCGACGACATCGCTTGGATGAAGCCGGGCAAGGACGGCAGACTGTATGCGATCAATCCGGAGAACGGTTTCTTCGGTGTTGCTCCGGGTACCAATGACCACTCCAACCCGAACGCTCTGGCTTGCACCAAGTCTGACACGATTTTCACCAACGTTGCTCTGAACAATGCAGAGAACACTGTTTGGTGGGAAAAGCTGGATAAGAATCCGCCGGTTGATGCAACTGAGTGGACTGGCAAGAAGGTAAATGGTCCGGAATTCATCGCTGAAGGCGGTAAGCTGGCTCACCCGAACTCCAGATTCACCTCTCCGGCAAGAAACTGCCCGTGCCTCTCTCCGGAATTCAACAATCCGGAAGGTGTACCGATCTCCGCAATCATCTTCGGCGGTCGTCGTGCATCTACCACTCCGCTGGTATATCAGTCCTTCGACTGGACACACGGCACCTATATGGTTCTGCTGTTTCTTCTGAAACTACCGCAGCTGCTACCGGTGCAGTCGGCGTTCTGCGTCACGACCCGATGGCTATGAAGCCGTTCATCGGTTACAACGTAGGTGACTACTGGGCACACTGGCTGGAAATGGGCGAAAAGCTGGGCGACAAGGCTCCGAAGATCTTCAACGTAAACTGGTTCAAGACCGACGATGAAGGCAACTTCCTGTGGCCGGGCTTCGGCGACAACATGCGTGTTCTGGACTGGATCATCAAGCGTTGCGAAGGCACTGTAGACGCTGTTGAAACTCCGATCGGCTATGAGCCGAAGGCTGAGGACATCAACGTTGACGGTCTGGTTTACGAGGGCAAGCAGTTCACTTCCGATGACATCGCAGACCTGCTGAAGCTGGATATGGATAAGTGGGAATCTGAGATCACCGAGATGCGTAGATACTATGATGAAGACATCAAGGCTAAGGGCGGCAACATTCCGGCTGCTCTGTACGAACAGCTGGATAAGCTGGAAGACCGCATCAAGAAGGCTGCAAAGTAAGGAACATTTTTTCTGGCATAAAAATAATTGCGTGATTGCATAAAAAGAGGACGTTTCCGTTTCGGCGGAAGCGTCCTTTTTGATTTCAGAGCATGTTCTTGTGCGGGTTGACCTGTACGGAAAAGTGCATCTGCCCTGCGGCAGTTTTCCAGTCGCTTTGTTCCATATCCTTGTAGCACTGGCTCCAGAGGCACGGCTCCACATCGAACACGTCTGCGTGATATTCGGAAACGGTTTCCCGAAATGCCGCCTGACACAGCCTTGCGATTTCCTGTGATGCTGCTTCAAAATCGCCCTCGCCTTCTAGGAAAATGGCGGCGGTGACGTGGAATCCGTCCGGCAGTTTTCCGCGGAAAGCTGTGTTTTGGCAGACGAAACAGTGTAGCTGCCGCTTTCTGTGGAGAACTGTTCCGGATAATTGTCCCCGCGGAGCCAGCAGAGTCCGGAAACCGCATCTGGAGAAAGGGCAGCGGAGAGGTTCGTTTTGGTTGCAATGGCGGCGGAAAATCCGTCCTCTGTCATCAGGGGAACCAGTGCCGTGCCGGAAGCCGTGTCCCATTCCCGCAGAATGGTGAACAGGTCGGTTTCCGGCAGCTGTCCGGCGTGTTCCGCCTGCCGCAGCTGTTCTACGGTTTTGGTGGTGTCCTCCTGTGCAAGGGTGATGCCGTCGGCGGAACATGCCACCTTGCAGGCAGGGGACAGGCGGTACTGCTGCATCAGATCGTCCAGCTGTTCTCCAAATGCGGGATTTTCATAGGCGATCAGTTCCAGATGCCCCAGAAAAAGTGTTTTTCCTACCGGAACGGCGGCGTTGGCAACTGCCTGAGAAACGGAACTGCCCTTGCCGTAGGCAATCGCTTTTGATTCGTGAAAGTCGTGCAGCAGTACCGTCGGCGTGTCAGGAGATCGCAGTTCGATCGCCTGTAGATATGCCCTGTCCCGCACTTGAGTGGCGGCACAGCCGGTGCAGAGCAGCAGGACTGCCGCAGTCAATCCAGCCGGAAATGCAATGGTATATTTCATAGGAAACAGTTCCTCCTTTCGGGCGTTGCCAGCAGCAGAACCAGAATCAGCAGTATCAGAACTCCCAGATACCGGAAACAGAAATTTTTGAAGCTGCCCCCGCAATGCCCAGCATAGACAGCAGACAGAGTACTGGTGTAACGCAGCTTCGGAAAGCACAGCCTTAACAGATGTGCCGCCAGCACGGCGAACAGCGTGATCCGCAGCACGCAGAGCATGACGAATACCAAGATATAAAGGGCATCAGCACGCTGGGTGCTCAGGGGCTGGGAAACGGAAACAATGGCGAAAAACGGGTGGCTGGCTTTTGCCATGCGGCTGCCCAGCACTGCCATGCCCAGCACGGAAAGATAGCTGCCCAGCAGGAACTTTCCCACCCAGACCGGCACAATGCTGCGGTAGGTTTTCTTCTCGGAAAAGTCCAGCAGCAGAAACAGCAGCGGCAGTTCGTCTGCGGTGGTCATGCTGCGGAAAAAGCCTTTCCAAATGGTATCGTTGGGAGAGAGTGCTAGATTCTGCGGTTCTGCCTGCGGAATGGCACCAATACACATGATCGCCAGCGTAATCAGCAGGATTCCCAGAATCATGGTGCTGCTGCGGGCAATGGTCTGGATCCCCAGCGATACGGTGTACAGACATACCAGTGCGATCAGTGCCGCCGCCAGAAACTTTTCCGAAAAGGGCAGGGAAATCTCCTGTGAGGTCTGCTGTAACTGTACAAAGGAAGTCCCGCCGCGAAACAGTAGATAGACAATAAAGCACAGAGGCAGAATGCGGTGCCTGCGGGCACATTCGCCAAAACAGAACCCTGTCCGATAGAGCAGCAGCATGGGGATACAGAGCAGCAGCTGTACCGCGGCGGCAATGGCAGCCCCGAAGATGCCTTCAATGGTGAACGGTTCGGTGCGGCAGAGCAGGGGAAAGGCGGCACTGCCCAGCAGAACCGCAAAGATCTGGTTGGAACGGAGTTTATTCATGGTATTCCTCCACGGTGAAACTGCCGGACTGCATCTTGCGGAAGCTGACCCGCGTCAGGGTATCCCGAAAGCCTTTTTTGTACAGCGGGGCAATGGGTGCTGTGATCGGGAAGCCGAAGCTTTCACCGGCACAGAGATTGAACAGCACGGCTGCCCCCAGCAGACTGATGCCGAACAGCCCCCAGAATCCTGCAATCAGCAGAAATGCCAGCCGCAGCAGGGTGATGCTCTGTGCCAGATCGGGCACGACGAAACCGGCAATGACGGCAATGGCGGTGACGGTGAGCATGGGGGTGCTGATTAGTCCGGAGGCAACCGCCGCGTCCCCGATGATCAGTCCGGCGACAATGCTCACGGCACCGCCTACGGATTTGGGCAGCCGCAGACCGGCTTCCCGTATGATCTCGTAGACCAGCAGCACACCGATTGCTTCGGCAGTCAGGGAAATGGGGGCGTTTTCCTCGGCATCTGCCAGAATCAGCAGCAGGGTGCGGTTCAGCAGTTCGGGGTGGTGCAGGGCGATCGCCACATACAACGCCGGCAGCAGCACTGCCACCAGAAAGGCGGTGTACTTGATCCAGCGAACCAGCGTGGTATAGGCAGGACGATAGCAGTAGTCGTCCATAGTCTGAAAGCTTTCGCAGAACAGCTTGGGAATCACCAGTGCGAAAGGCGTGCCGTCGATCAGCAGTCCGACGCGTCCCTCCAGCAGCTTGGCACAGAGCACGTCCGGTCGCTGGGTAGTGCCCACAGTGTCGAACAGACAGCCGCGGCGGTTTTCCAGAAAGGGCTGGAGATAGCCGGAGGAGAGTATGGACTCCAGTTCCATTTCGTCCAGCCGTGCCTTGATCTGTGCGATCAGGGATTTGGGAACACGGTCTGCCATGTAGCAAAGGCAAAGGTCTGTCTGGCTTTTGGAGCCTTTGACAAACAGTTCCAGTTTCAGCTGCGGCGTTTTCATGCGGCGGCGAAGCAGGGACATATTCACGCGGACAACTTCAATGAAGCCGTCCTTTGCTCCCATGACGTTGTCCTCGCCGGAGGGCTCGCTGACGGAACGCTTGTCGTAGCCCTGTATCCCGAATACCAGTGCAGAATCGGCTCCGTCCAGCACCAGCACGGCAAAGCCGGAGTTCAGAAACCGGAACAAGTCAGCGTAGGTGCTTGCCTCTGCACGGTCGATAGAATACAGCTGGTGATTCCGGATAAAGGCGAAAACATTTGCCGCAGTGGGGCATTCCAGCCGGATCGCGGTGATGGGCTTGAGGATCAGTTCCGTCATGGTGGACGTGGACAGCATGCCCTCACAGCAGAGCAGGGCGGCAGGCAGCCCGCTGAGAACAAATTCGTTGACCAGCAAGTCTGAAGAACCCTCTGCAATGGTGCGGATCTTGCTGAGGTTAACAGAAAGCTGCGGCGAAATGGTTTGCTGTAATAAAATCTCTGTGTGGTTTTTTTGCATAGGGCAACCTCCCGAATGGATTCACGCAGGACTGCCGTTTTGTTTTCAGTATGCCGCTTTCTCAAAAAAAGATGCAAAATGGATTGCTTTTTTTCCGGAAGTGTGCTATAATGAAGTGAATATTTTGTCGAAGAAAGGACGCTTTTATGAAACAACACATTTGGATATACGGGAAAAGGCTGGCGGCAGTACTCACTGGTATCGCCTGCCTTTGTGCGGCGGCGGGCTGCTCTAAGACCAACGAGATCAACGACAGTGCGGCAGTTCCGGCAAACGCACCGGTTTCGGACAGCTCCGCAGACAGCGGTGAAACGCCGTCCGACGACAGCACCGCAGATTCCACCGCAGAAGCCGGCGGCGATACTTCCATTCACGTGGTCGCGGTGGGGGACAATCTGGTACAGCAGTGCGTGTATCAGAGTGCACAGGCACACTCCAATGACGGGACAAGCTATAATTTCGATTATTGCTATGACAACATCAAGCCGCTAATCAACGGTGACCTGAATATCATCAATCAGGAAACGCTGATCTGCGGCGACGGCTTCGAGGTGTCTGGCTCCAATTTTAACTTCAATTCTCCGGTGGAACTGGGGGATGCCGTGGTGGGCATAGGCTTCAATGTTATTACCATGTGCAACAATCACCTGCTGGACAAGGGCGAAAGCGGACTGAACGGCTGTCTGAACTATTGGATCAGAAGATGCAGCAGTATCCGGACATTCTGGCATGCGGATCTATCGGGACTATGTGGACATGCAGCAGCATATCCGCACCAAGGAATTCAACGGAAAAACAGTGGCATTTCTTAGCTACACTGAGAATACCAATGGCTATTCGCTGCCGGACAACTCTGAACTGGAGATCGTGTACACCTCACAGGAGGACATTATCCAGCAGCAGATCGCCGCAGCCAAGGAAATTGCGGACGTGGTAGTGGTGACCTGTCACTGGGGCGTGGAGGATACCTATACTGTCACCGACGGCGTAAAGGCACTGGCACAGAAAATCATTGACTGGGGCGGTGATGTGATTATCGGCACCCACCCGCATGTGGCACAGACAATGGAATATCTGACCCGTCCGGACGTACGCAGGGCTTTGTGTTCTATTCGCTGGGGAATTTCATTTCTGCCCAGACGGACAACATGAACCTGATCGGGGAACTGGCAGACTTTAACATTGTGGCAAAAGAGGACGGCTCTGTGACCATTGAAGATGTCAAGGTTTCGCCGGTCATCACCCAATTTGATGATGGACGGGAATCCAATCTGCGGCTGTATCCTTACAGCATGTATACGGATGAACTGGCTGCCCAGCATGGACTGCCCTATTGTTCGTCCAGCACAGGTCCGTCCTATCAGGTGTGGAGCATGGAGAAGATTCGGGAACTGTTCGACACCTCTGTGCCGGAGCAGTTCCGGAATTATAACTGATAGGGAGAGGAGAATCTTATGAAAATCACTTGGAAAGGCAAATTTGACGGTAATGCGGAAAGCCTGCCTCACGGGGAACACAAGCCCAATGCTGTGCAATTTAAAGAAATTGACGACATCAAAAAGTTGGGGCTGATCTTAAATCTGCTTTCCGTGCCGCTTTTGATCGTGACGTATGCCATTGTGGTGCTCCGCGGCGGCTTTGATGTGATACTGGAACACTTTTGGATATACTGGGCAGGGATTCTGGCGGCAATTGCCTGCCTGATTCCCCATGAGTTTATCCACGCCATGTGCTTCCGGAAAGAGGCGTATATCTACACCAATCTGAAAAACGGTATGCTGTTCGTGGTCGCACCGGAGGATATGAGCAAGAGCCGCTTTGTGGTGATGAGCCTGATGCCGAATCTGATATTCGGATTTGTGCCGTTCCTGTTGTACTTGATTTTCCCGCAGCTGGGATTTCTGGGTATACTGGGAGCGACTTCCATTCCGATGGGCATTGGGGACTATTACAATATCATCAATGCCCTGACACAGATGCCCAAGGGAGCGAGAACGTATCTCTATGGCTTTCACTCCTACTGGTATCTGCCGGAAGAGCATGCAGAGCAGGCGGAATAATATGTACGGGACGGTGGAAACATCGTCCCGTTTTTGCGTGCCGTGATCAGCCGAAATATGCCGTGGGATCTACATACACGCCGCTTTTCTGCACTTCCAGATGCAGGTGCGGTTCCAGGGCACTTTCCAAGTCCGGATTGGCACCGGTCACACCGATTTTCTGTCCGGTCTGTACCGTGTCGCCCTCCCGCACTTCCAGCGAGCCGTCCAGACCGCAGTACCGGCTGGTCATGCCGTTGTCGTGGTCAATGGTAACGGTATAGCCCCACAGGGCGTCGCTGCACACTTTGCTGACAGTACCGGTATCAATGGCGAAAACGTCTGCACCGGCGGCACAGCTGAGTCTACGCCGTTGTGTGTCTGCCATGTACCGGTGGTTTCGGACTTGATGAGTTCGCCGTCACTGAACGGGTTCAGGATCGCAAAGTCTGCCAGCGGCGGGGTCAGCTGGTGTACCGGTGTTTCCTCCGGCGGAGCCGTTTCCGGAATTGTTTCTGCTGCGGTGGCTGCTGTTTCTGTTGCCGGTGCAGTGGTGGCTGCCGGCGGAGCAGTGGTTTCTGCGGGCTTCGCCACGTCAGTCTGCACGCCGACAACAGGGGCTTCGTAGGGTTCGGTTTCGGATTCGGCTTCGGTCAGTTCCATCTGTTCATTCAGGGAATTGAGGTTCTGCTCCAGTGTCTGACTGGTCTGGCGGTACGCAAAGACACAGGCGGCACCGATCATCAGCAGGCTCAGGAAAAGGGCTGTGTAAAATCCGCGGAATCTGGATTTCTGTTTTGTCTGGGTTTTCATCAAAACCACCTCCAGTGCTAGTTTGTACCGGAGGAATTTTTTTATGCAGACAACAGAAAAAATGGGAAAAGTTGCTTTACAGATCGGTTTTTCCTGCGAATAACAGAAATGTATCAAACGTCGGCTTGCAATTGCTGGGAAAATAGGGTATAATAGAAAAGCACTGCACAGAAATGTGCGAATCTGTTGGAAACAAGGAGAGATTCTATGAAACCAAAAAAGGCGGGCAGTGTCAGACGGCTGCTGCCTATATGAAAGGGTATTGGAAAGAGTGCATTCTCGGACCGATATTCAAGCTGCTGGAGGCGATCTTCGAACTGATCGTGCCGCTGGTAACTGCGAAAATGATCGACGTGGGTATCACCAATCGGGATACCGGATACATCTGGAAAATGGGCGGGGCAATGTTCCTGCTGGCGGCGTGCGGACTGGCATTCGCTTTGATTTGCCAGTATTACGCTTCCAAGTGTGCCTACGGCTTCGGCACGGCACTGCGGCGGGCACTGTACCGCCATGTGAACACCCTTTCGCACAGTGCGGTAGACCGTATCGGTACGGCTTCGCTGATTACCCGAATCACCAGCGATTCCAATACGGTGCAAAGCGGTCTGAACATGATGATTCGTCTGGCGACCCGCTGCCCGTTCCTGATTATCGGTGCGGCAATTATGGCAATGCGGATCGACCTGAAGCTGTCCATCATTTTCCTGATCGCCATTCCGATCATCGGCGTGCTGCTGTACAGCGTGACCTGCTGGACGATTCCCCGCTACGGTGAGAATCAGGGCAAACTGGACAACATTGCACGGCATACCCGTGAAAATCTGGACGGTGTCCGTGTTATTCGGGCGTTCTCCAGACAGGACGAGGAAATCGAATCCTACCGGAATGACTGCGATGTATTTGCCAAGCGTTCCATTGCCGTGGGCAGAGTGGGTGCGATTCTGAATCCGGCTTCTTTCTTCATTATGAATATGGGCATTGTGGCAGTGCTGTGGTTCGGCGGCATTCGCGTGGACACCGGTCATCTGACACAGGGTGAACTGACTGCATTTGTCAACTACATGACACAGATCGCCCTGTCCATGGTACGTATGGCGGAACTGCTGATCTCCTTTAATAAGGCGGCGGCTTCTGCCAAGCGAATTTCCGATGTGCTGGCAGAGGAACCGGAGATCACAGACGGCGAAAAGCTTCTGACGGTACAGGAACAGGCTCCGGTGCTGGCATTCGATCACGTGACATTTGCCTATCCGGACGGCGGAGAGGCTGCCATTCATGACATCAGCTTTAGCCTGCGGGCAGGAGAAACGCTGGGCATTATCGGCGGTACCGGCAGCGGCAAGAGTACCATTGCCAACCTGATCCCGCGGTTCTACGACACCACTGAGGGAACGGTGCGGATCTACGGCGAAGATGTCCGCAGCTACACACTGGATTCCCTCCGGCAGATAATCGGCGTGGTGCCGCAGAAGGCATCTCTGGTCAGCGGTACGATCGCGGAAAACCTTCGCTGGGGAGATGCGGCGGCAGATGACGCAGAACTGGAACATGCCTGCAAAATTGCACAGGCGTGGGAATTCGTCAGCCAGACCTCCAGGGGACTGGAAACGAAGATGACACAGGGCGGACGCAGCCTGTCCGGCGGACAGAAGCAGCGTCTGACCATTGCCCGTGCACTGGTAGGACACCCGAAGCTGCTGATTCTGGACGACAGTATGAGTGCACTGGACTATGCCACCGACTTGGAACTGCGGCGGCAGCTGGCGGCGGAAATGGGCGATGTGACAAAGATCATGATCTCCCAGCGTGCCACTTCCATTCAGCATGCTGATCACATTCTGGTCATGGACGACGGAAAGTGTGTGGGCTATGGCACACACGACGAATTGCTGGTACAGTGTCCGGTCTATGCGGATATTTACCACACACAGATGCAGTGAGGAGGGAAAGTTTATGCTGACAGTCATTCGGCGAATTTTATCGTATACCAAGCCGTGCCGCAAGGAACTGCTGGGAATGCTGCTCTTTGCGTTGATCGGCACAGGACTTTCCCTGTTTGTGCCGATCCTCATCGGTAAGGCAGTGGACTGCGTGATTGCTGTACACGAGGTAGACTTTCCACAGCTGTGGAAAATCATCATCGTTCTGGCACTGACCATTGCCGTCAGTGCCCTGTTCCAGTGGCTCATGTCCCTCTGTACCAACCGTCTGGCGGCACACACCATTCGCGACCTGCGGTGCGACCTGTTCAGCCACTTGCAGCGTGTCCCGCTGCGGTACATCGACGGACAGGCGAGAGGGGATCTGATCGGCAGAGCCGTTTCGGATATGGAGATCATTTCTGACGGTTTCCTACAGGCGTTCACCCAGTTTGTCACTGGTATTTTCACCATTCTGGGTACGCTGATCTTCATGCTGACGATCAACGTCCGCATTACCATTCTGGTAGTCATTCTCACGCCGATCTCCCTGCTGGTTGCAGCGAAAATTACACAGATGTCCCGTTCCTCCTATCTGAAATCCTCTGATGCCCGCGGAGCACTGGGCGGTCTGGTGGAGGAGATGATCGGCTCTCAGAAAGTAGTCAAGGCGTTTACCTATGAAAAGCGTGCGGAAGAACGGTTCGACGCATACAACACCGAATTGCAGCAGACCGGAGCAAAGGCAACATTTTTCGGTTCTATCACCAATCCGGTGACACGTTTTGTCAACGCTCTGATCTATGCCGCTGTGGGTGTCTGCGGAGCACTGGCGGCTACCGGCAACGTGCCGCTGATCGGTGTGATCACCGTTGGTCAGCTGGCAAGCTTCCTCACCTATGCCAACCAGTACACCAAGCCGTTCAACGAGATCAGCGGCGTGGTGGCAGAACTGCAAAACGCCGTTGCTTCCGCAAAGCGTGTGTTTGCAGTCATTGACGAACCGGCGGAGTCGGACGACAGCACCTGCCGGAACTGCAAAACTGCAACGGCACCATGCAGCTTTCCCATGTGAAATTTTCCTATGTGCCAGACCGTCCGCTGATTACGGATTTCAATCTGGACGTACACTGCGGACAGCGAATCGCCATTGTAGGGCCTACCGGCTGCGGCAAGACTACACTGATCAATCTGCTGCTGCGGTTCTATGACGTAGACGGCGGTGAAATTTCCGTGGCAGGGCAGAACATTGCCGGTGTCACACGGGACAGCCTGCGTGCCTGCTATGGCATGGTGTTGCAGGAAACATGGCTGTTCACGGGAACTGTTGCAGAAAATATCGCCTACAGCGACCGGACGCGACACGGGAAGAAATCGTGGCTGCGGCGAAAGCTGCCTATGCAGACGGCTTTATCCGCCGGCTGCCCAAGGGATATGACACGGTGCTGACAGAGGACGGCAGCGGCTTGTCACAGGGACAGAAGCAGCTGCTCTGCATTGCCCGCATCATGCTGACAGACCCGCCGTTCTTGATTCTGGACGAAGCCACCAGCAGCATTGACCTGCGGACGGAGCAGCGGATCCAAAAGGCATTTGAAAAACTGATGGCAGGCAAGACCAGCTTTATCATTGCTCACCGTCTTTCCACGATCAAAAGTGCAGACTGGATTCTGGTGATGAATCAGGGAAATGTGCTGGAACAGGGAACGCACGATTCGCTGATGGCACAGAAGGGCTTCTACGCAAACTTGTATCAGAGCCAGTTCGCAGACAGCGAAACTACAGGAAACACTGTATAATTGCAGCTGTAGCCTGCCACGCAAAACGCAAAAAACTGACACGCAAAACGAAAAAAACGCTCCTGAACACCACGTTCAAGAGCGTTTTTTACTACCTATAAACGGCATTTCACCGCTGTTTTTACCCGTTCAATTTCTCATCAATGCTGGCAACGTGCTGCAAGATCTGCCCCAGCATATCAGTGTCCTTCCCAGTGTCCAAAGTGTCTTTTCCAGTATCCGCCGCCGGAGTGGTTGTTGCATTTTTTGAAAATCCATTCAGCCCCACATTTTTGATGATCGCCGGATAATCCTGATACGCATAGTCCAGATCCACCTCGCCGACAATGCCGGAAACGCTGCCTTTCCAGCTGTACTGCCACAGCCCATAATGCCCGGCATAGGACGATCTGCTCACATCCACATGAGAAAGAAACACGTCATACCGTTTTTTTACATTGTCCCCGATACAGCTTTCCAGAGCCGACTTGAACGTATAAATTGCCGCATAATACCCGGCAGATTCCAACGCACCACAAAACGCCTGACAAAGTGCATCTGCATTTTGCAGACTTGCCTGTTCTTCAATGTCAAAAGCAATAGGATACTCGAACTGCTTTCCAGCCAGAGCAGACAGGCACACAGCAGCCTCCTGCTCCGCTTCTGCGGCAGTTTTGGCGTAGCTGTACCAGTACGCACCGCAGGGGATTCCAAGCCGTTTGCACTCGCTGTAATTCCGTTCAAACTGCACATCGATCTGGCTGGATTCTTTCCCAAAACCAGCCCGTAAAATCGCAAAATCCACCTGCCCGGATGCCTTGACTTTTTCCCAGTTGATTACACCCTGATGCTTGGAAACATCAATCCCTTTTGCCACAATTCCAGACGGCTGCTGTGCTTTTGAAATGCCGAAATAGCTGTAGAAATTGTTTGTCACTGTGTTTGTGCCCTTGGTTTCATCACCATAATATCGGCTGCCGGTGCGTACATCCAGATGCACCGAAGTATAAGCACCGGTGATATTGCAATGCCGCCGAAACCCAGATCCTGAGCCTTGCAGCACACCGTCTTTGCTGAGATTACGCTGCCTGACTTGTCATAGCACACCACGTCTGCCGCCGTACCTTTGGTGTGCTGTCCTGCTCCGTTTCCGCCAACTGCCTTGTCATGTGCTGCACAGCGGTAGCCGCTGCTGACGATGATCTTGCCACAGTCCAACGCCGCATACAGCTGTTCCAGCATCGAAATCAGCTGTTCCGACACCTGAAACGTGTGCGGAGAACTGCATTTGCAGCGGAATTCTCTGGCAGAAAAATGAGGCGAAAGCTGCGGATTATCTTCATACGCATATTTTGCCATTTCATCAGCTCCTGAACTGCTTGAAAATCTGATTTGCTCCCGTTGCTGCCAGTCCGGACACAATGCCGACTGCTGCCGCAGACAGCACATCCTGCACCGGAAAATCCGGCATCCAGAACAACGCCGCGATTCCCAGAACACCGCCGGAAATACCGCAGATGACCGGAATCCATTTGTTATCCAGAGACGTGACTTTCACGATCTCCGCCGCCAGATAGCAGATGACCGTGATTGCTGCTACTGCTGTAATACCCAAAACTTCCATCATGTTTCCTCCGTTCCTGTTGTTGCTTCATAATCGCCGGAAAGCAAAACCAGCATTTCCGACGTGAGATTCCCAGAAGCAAAGATTTGATACTGTCCGTTTTCCAGCTGTGCCGCCTGAATCGCCGCATCCCCCAGCTGCTCCGCCGGATCGCCTTGCCACTTTTCAGCTGCTCAACTGCCTCGATCAGATTCATAAAATAACCTCCTTAAATCGCTGTAATCGACCGGATCAGCGGATGACTGTTGTTGCTCCGTCCGACCCATGCCAGATAGTATGTGCCTGTTGTGACACCTTCGCAGGGTGTCAGCGTGGTGATATAATCCGTGCTGTACAGCCACTGCAAGGACAGGTCAATATGGCTGCCCTCTGTCTGTGCCTTGCTGAGAATGTCCTCTGCTGTGCCGCTGTCCGACTGTACCAGCCGCATGATGCCGGTTTCCATGCTGCTTGCCAGAAACCGCATGGCGATCTGTGTTGCCGCAGAGAGCGTCAGCGGCACAGTCGAACAGGTGTAGCAGGAATAATCCCATCCAAAAATAGAGGTGGAATAGTTCAGGGCATACTCATTTTTGCTGCTGCAAAAGTCCGGATATACCGCCGTAAACGCAGAAAGACTGTACAAGGTGTTATTGTGGGAAAGAAAGATTCCGTCCCGGTGGTCTGCATCAAAAATCACTGTTTTTTCGGTCGAGCCAGAGGGCAGCAGGGAAACCTTGTGTACCAGCAGATTCAGCTTTTCGTCTGCCGTTGCGATAATGCCACGGGCAACCAGATGCCCTGCCAGCAGGTCACGCTGGTGGTTGATCTCTGCAATGTACTGTGCAATTGTCGCCATTTACGCCGTCACCTCCACAATGTCCGCCAGAGCAGTTGCAATGTCGCCCAAAGAATCCTCTAACGCCGTGATTCTCGCCGGAAACTTGCTACTCAGATTCTCATAGTCCGCCGGACTAATGCTGTTCAGCGTTTCTATGTTGTTGTGATAGTGCCTGGTGGAGAGCAGCTGTGTCCACTCTGTTTCGCTGATCTTGTCCAGCGTCGCCTTGTTGTCGTGGGTGTGTGCCGCTTCTTCCAGATGCGTGATGGACAGCGTATGCTCCTGCAAGGTATACGTCAGGCTGTCGGACAGCTCCTGCACCTTTCCGTCCACATAGACCGTCTTTGCGTATGGGGTGAGGTCTACTGCCGCACCCTCTGTCAGCGTTACTGTGGTTGTACCGTTGACATCTGTGATGGTGATGGTCACCACGCTGCCGTCTTTCGCCACAGCAGCAATGGGGGAAAAACCATCTTTCCCGTCTGCACCGGTGTCGCCTTTTTCACCGGGAATGCCCTGCTCTCCCGGATCCCCTTTTTCTCCACGTTCCCCCGGTTGTCCGGCATCTCCCTTTTCGCCTTTCAGAGATGCCAGCCACTCGGATTCAGAACCGCTGTAGCCATGCTCTGCCGCAAGGAGATAGGCAGATTTTCCGTCCGCACCGTCACGTCCGTCTACGCCGTCTGCACCGTCTTTTCCGGGTGCACCGGGTTCGCCTTTTTCGCCGGGATCGCCCTTTGCACCCGGCTCACCCTTTTCTCCGGTTTCTCCCTTTTCACCGGGAACGCCCTGCTCGCCCGGATCACCTTTTTCTCCCGGTTCGCCTTTTTCACCACGAGCCGGCAGACCGCTGTCTGTATACGCTCCGCTGTCGGTATCATACAGCCACCATGTGCCGTTGCGGATCTGCGGCAGCTGTACCGAAATTGTTCTGGTTTCCGTCAGGATCCGTTCCATTTCTTTCAGTGCTTCCTCAATAGCGTCCACACCGCCGCTGTATTCCTCCAGCACAGAGGCTTTCACCTGCATGGGCGTGACCGTGTATTTCAGAATGCGGTCGCTGTTGTCATAGCAGACGATCTCCAACGCCAGCATACCGGAAACCGCAGTAAACGCCGGAGACACGTTCCATGTCAGCCGGATCTCTGTTTCCATGACTTCCTGCGAAAGCGTTTCCAGTGCCAGATTTCCGGCACTGTTGACACCACGCATCACAAACAGACAGCCGGACAGATCGGTTTCCTGATAAAATCGCTCTACGGAAAAGACAAGCTTGTCCGCATACTTTTCTCCGGCAGTCAGCAGATGTGCCACATGGCTGGTGTCAATGAATTTCTTGTTTGCCTGCAATATCATGTCTTACCCTCCCAGTTTCTGAACTCGTTTTTCCAACGCTCTGCATCGGTTTCGTGCCTCTTTGCGGACTTTGTCGCCCTTGGAAGAACGGATGCAGTCCGCCATCACACGGCTGTCCTCGCCGCCGCAGGAAAGCTTTGTACCGCCCCGAAATGTCCATTCAATGGCAGTGATAATGCTGTCATAGCTTTTGGCAGTGGTTTCATGAAAATCCCGATAAGAGAGCTTGATTTTCTGTCCCAGCTGAAACCGTTTTGTACTGTGTACGGTGCAGGAAAACGGACGCACTGCATACTGATTCCCGGTGTCGGAAGAATATCTTGCGAGCCACATAGAATGGGGAATGGTACTCAGTCCATAGCCGCTGCTGAATACAAAATCCTTTGCAAAACCATCCAGAAACGGATTGGATTCGATCAGAAACCGCTGAAAAGAACTGGTGCTGTAATCCGGAGAACTATGTCTTACCCATGCCCATGTAGATTTTTCATCTTCCAGCTCCACACGGGCATCTGTACGCAGCATATGGATCTCATAATCTGCCACCTCACAGGAATCGTATTCTATTTCCGACATTCCAACACTGACATTTCCGTGATAACCGTTACCGAACTGTCCCAGTTCCAAAGCTCCGTCCTCCGGTCTGGCATACACAAACCCAAAAGCCAGTTCTGCCAGATAGCGGTAAAAATCCCGTGGGCAGTCAGAGTCGCTGTTGCTGTTTTCCGCACTCAGATAAAACTTTGCCGGATATATGGTTTGTGACCATTTCCCGTTGACCTTTGCATAGATCCTGTCGTTGCAGTACCTGCCATAAGTTTCCCGTCTTGCCTTGTCATACGCTTTCCAGTGCAGCATCTCTTTTACGCCGGTCTGGGACTGGATAAAGGTATTGGTGCAGTCCGTCAGATATTGCAGCCAGCCGCCGTATTCAGTTCCGTTTTCGTCCCACTGGTCGATTCCGATTCCGATGTTTTGCCATTTGTCAGCAAGCACTTTTCCCACCGCTTTCACAGCAGTTTCTGCGGTATCATTGTAGCTGGACGTATCCAGCCACCCCACAGCGTCCTGTGCGTTGACGGAAAAGATCTCGCCCACACGGGTGGCATCCGTGACCCAGAATGTGCCCATATTGTGCCATGCGGATTCAGTGCCGTATTTGGAACGTACCCGTAGTTTTGCCCCACGCACCTGAAATGTGGTCATTCCCGGAATCTTTGCCTGCATGGAAAACGTGGCAGCATACACGCCGCCGATCTCAAATGTGCCGTCTGCACAGCACTGCCGCTTGCCGCCGGCAGAAATGACACTGGATTCCGTCAGTGTGGTAACCAGATCATAGCTGTGTGCGGCATAGTTGTATTTGTATACCTCTACCCGAATGGATTCTGCAATGATCATATCTCATCCTCCCGGAAATTCGGTGCATCGATCCGCAGGCGATAAATGCGGTCAATATCGCCGCACTGCATCCGCACATAGGCATTTGTCACTGCTCCGGTGATCCCGATCCCAATGACGCTGCTGATCCAATTTCCGCTGGAATCTTGAAAATACGCCGTCAGATCTCTCTCCGCATTTGGATACCCGTTGACACCGTATATCAAAATTTTTGGCGAAGCGCTTGCAGCAAATTTGCACCAACATAGAAATGCAGATAGATTACGTCTGTGCTTTCGGTCGTATAGTCCGGCAGTTGCACAGAGCCGTCTGCCAGACGTTTGCCGCTTCTGGACTGCAAATATGCCAGCGGCGAAAAGGGAGTGCCCTTGCTGTCCTGTACGATTTCCACACCGGAAAAAGAAATATTGCCATCGCTGAAAAGCGGGGCAAAATACGGGATCTCACCAAATTCTTCCTGACCAAGCTGCCGGATTGCCGAAAAAGATACTCGATAGATCTCACGACTAACAGAAATCGTGGTCACAGAAACGTTTCCGGACAGGATCAAACAATCTCCCAGATGCTGGTCAAATGGAACAATTGCCCCTGCTTGTGCCGGATAAACTGCACCGTCCAGATACAGTACACCACATCTGAGCACACTCATCAGCTTGGACAAGGCGGTATCTCCGTGCACCTCAAACGACAGCGGAATGGTTTCCACCAACGCCAGAACCGGATAATAGATCTGTGTTCCGGCAGCACTTTGGAATCGTTTTCCCAGAGGCTCCGCAGTAGAATCTCCGTTAACCAGCTGTCGCATATTGGCAGCACAAGACCAAGTGCCGCTCGGCGACTTCGCCCAAATATTCACAAGTCTCATAATGTTTCCCCTCCGCTTCGTGCATTGGCGATCTGTGCCGCCTTGACCACAACGGTTTCCAGCTGTGTGCCGCCGATGTTCACCGGAATGATAATATCCCCGTTCTGCTGCGGCTGCTGGTATTCTTCCGCCGCGGTCTTCTCCGGCGGATTGTACTGCACTGCCGGAACTGCCGTCCCGATGCCGGAATAGCCCTGCATCTGTACCGCAGAATCCAGCTGCATTTGCAGCCGGTCGGTGTTCACCTTGTCCATCATGGCATCCAGCGAACGGTTCAGATCATCGGCAGTGTCGCCTGTGGTGTCTTCCATGCCGACAGCAACGCCGGGCAGTAAAAATTTACCCACAGTGTCACGCATCAGCTTAGACGGGGAATTGATCCCGAAAAAGTCCTTGAATCCGTCCCAGATCTGTCCGGCAACGTCCTGCACCGTATCCCAGATGGCAGAAACACCCTCGATCAGACCGTTGGCGATGCCTTTCAGAATGTTGCCGCCCAGTTCCAGCCAGTCCACTTCGGTGATCGCATCCCATATGGCATCTATGATCTGCGGAATTGCCTTGATCAGGTCGGGAATGGCTTTAATTAGTCCGCCGATCAGAGCCACAACCAGCTTGATACCGGCTTCGATCAATTGCGGCAGATTGTCGATCAGCCCCTCAAACAATGCGGTCACGATCTGAATCGCCGCATCGATCAGCTGCGGCAGCATGGCAATCAGACCGTCTGCCAGTGCCATGATCATGTCAATTGCCGCTTCGATCAGCATAGGGAGGTTGTCCACAATGCCGTTGACTACTGCCATGATGATCTGAATGGCTGCGTCCAGCAGCATGGGAAGATTCTGGATCACCATGTCTACCAGCGTCAGTAAAATGTAAATGACTGCTGCCAGAATCGTGCTGACATTGTCCATCAGACCGCCCACCAGAGCATTCAGGATCTCGATAGCTGCCACGATCAGCGTGGGCAGATTCTCCACGATCACATTGACAATGGCTAGAATGATCTGCGGCACATACTCCATCAGTGCCACCAATCCCTCGGACAAGCCGTTGATCAGCGTGGTGATCAGCTGCACCGCAATGGGCAGCAGATTCGGCAATGCCTGTTGAATCGCCGTAATAATGCCGTTCAAAAGTGTCTGTCCTGCTTCCAGTAATGCCGAAGCATTTTCCGAAATGCCCTGGACGATGCTGTTTAGGATCTCTGTTCCGGCACTGAGAATGCCAGGCAGGTTTTTCCGGATACCGGAAAGAAATTCGCCCAGTATCTTCTTACCAGCTTCCACCATGCCGCTGGATCTGCTGCCGATGGAGTCGATCACACTGTTGATGCTTTCAAATAGCCCGTCAAAGATCCCGGCAGCATCTCCGCCGTTCATCACATTGATGATACCGGAAATGGCATCTGCTGCTCCGGCAGACAGCGTGGACTTCATATCCAGAGAGAAACCGCTGACAGTCCGTTTCAGTCCCTCTACCGCACTGCCGATGTCGTCATACTTGACCTCGTTGATCTGTCCCAGTGCATCATACGCCACACCGGACGCATCTTCCATGTTTGCCAGCATGGGCAATAGGTTTGCCTGTAAGTCCTCGAACTGTGTGCCGAACAGGTCAATGGCAGCTTGGTTTTTGGCGACAGGGTCTGCAATGCTGTCCAACGCCTGGACAGTCTGAAAAAATGCTTCCTGTGCTGTGTCGCCGCCAGCCGCAAACCGCTGTGCCATGTCATCTGCATTCATGCCAATCATGGCAAAGCCCTCTGCTGTGGACTCGCTGCCGTCCTTGCAGCGGATATTGAATTCCTTGACCGCATCGCCCACCTTGTCGATGGAGAACGCTCCGGATTCTGCACCGGAGATCAGGCTCTGGGTGAATTGCTCTGCGGAAAGTCCCAGTGCCGCATACTGTGTGGAATACTCATTGAGGGTGTCCAGCAGATCGCCGTTCTGATCGGCACCGTTTTGTGCTCCTGCGGCAATGAGATTGTATGCTTCTTCGGCACTGATCCCGAAGTTGTTCATGAGTGCCGATGCAGCACGGGTGCTTTCATTGACTTCATAGCCGAACGTGTCGCTGAGTGCCATAGCACCCTCTGTGGCAGACTGCAATTCTTCGCCCATCAGTCCGGTCTGCTTCGTGACTTCTGCCACGGCATTGGCGGCATCCTCGTAGGAATCCCCGAAGTTGTTGCCGTACACATCCTTGACCACATCCCGAAGCCCTTCCAGCTCCGCTCCGGTCGCACCAGTCGAAGAAGACATCTGATTGATCGCCTTGTTGAACTCGTCCCCGGAGGAGATCATATCGCCAAATGCAGACAGGGCTTTCTTTCCCATGTCAGAGAGCAGATTGCCCATTGCCACAGATGCTGCGGAGATCGTCCCTTTCATGCCTTCAACCTTTTGGTCAAAACCGCTGGTATCACCGTCAATGGGGACTCTGATGCTTTCATCTGCCATATTATTTCACCACCTCCGAAAAAACGGCACTCCTACCCATGGTAAAAGTGCCGATATTTTTACTGTCCTAAAACGCCCTTTTTCTACCCGAAAAATGCACCGCATTGATAGCCGTCCAACTCCGGCTGGGGAATGCGGATACGATCCTGAATCTTCCGGATTCGCAGCCGTTCGTTCTTGTCCTTGATCTCCGCCAGATTCACACTGCGGTATCCCATCCGCTGCTTAATGGGTGTTTCGTCCGGAAGGGCATCAAACAGCCCCAGAAACAGATGCCAGTGCATCTGCTCCACCTGCTGCAAGTCCATGTGATAGACCGACAGGAACGCCGCATACACATATGCTGCATCATACTGCCATGACAGCACACGGTCTGTGGTCTTTCGTCCGGAATCGCTCTGCCGCTGCTGCGGCTGCTCCTCGGAGCGTGTCGCAAACCCAATGAGAGCTTCCAGAGCCTCCTCCAGACAGGAGAGCGGTGGCTTGTCGATGTACCATTCCAGCATCAGCAGCAGCTTTTCCCGTTTGGAAAGACCATCGTCCTCCTGCATATCATAAAACCGCAGCCAGTCCCGATAGTCGGTATAGATCCGGTACGCCTTGCCGTCTACCGTCACCGTGTCCGGCAGGGCATCGTACAGCAGATTCATCGTCTGCCGCCTTTGGGCAGATACTTCTTTTTCAGCTGCATGGATTCCGCCTGGGACTGTGCCGCCTGTTTTGCCACAAAGGTCAGGAATTCGCCGTACACTGCCATGTACCGCCGTGCATGGTCTGAAATCCCGGCAAAGATCTGCTCCGCCGTACCCTCGCCAAAGAGCGTGTCATAAAAGGTACGAAACGCCTTGCAGTATGCCCGGATGTATGCTGCCGCACCGGCAGACTTGTCCTCCGGCATATCCTGCTCCAGCTGTGCCAGAGCAGCCTCATACTTTTCCACGGTGTCCGCTTCCTCAATGTCCAGCGGCAGCTCCAGTCCGTGGATATGCCAAATCGTCAGATCTTCTTTCATCGTTCATTCCTCCATAAGATGAATTATTCAATTATAGGCTCCCCTGAAAGGGAAGCTGGCAGCCGTAGGCTGACTGAGGGGTATTTACGAAGCACTGCACTTAACGGCATAGGTATTAGAGCCAGTGTGCCGTTTGTAACAGTAATGTAGATATAGTCGCCTTCCTTGACGGTAAATGCCACACCAGAATTGGTAATGGACGAAGACTTTCCGTTGCAGGAAGCTGTAATACTAAATGTGTCACTCTCCGCCGTTGCATACACACTCAGACTGCCAGCCTTGCTGACGGTATACTCTGTCACATCTGACTTGAATGCTGGTTTCAGCAGATTCTCACTGCCGGAAGAAACCGACAGCGTTTTCAGTACCGGCTTGGTGTTGGAAGAAAGTGTAATGGTCTGAAAATCATCGGTGCTGTACACCGTGACATCCTCCATTTCGCCCCTTGTCTTAAAGTTGCCGGAATAGGTCATGCAGTCTGTGGTGTCACCGTCTGCATCCGGAATGACGGCATAGTCACGCATCTTTGCCGATGCCGACCAGATGCCGCTGCTCCTTTGCTGTGCTGTGGTCATATCCACATTGATGATCGAACGCACCGCATCCTGTCCCAGCAGTTCGTTCTCGTGAATGTTGATAATGTCATCTGTCACAGGATGCTTTTTGTAGCGATCCAGTGCATAGGCAATGGCAGTGTTATAGCCGGTAATATCCGTCCGCTTGAAATCCTCGTCCACATACTGCCGCTCATACTCTGTGGGATTCTTGGACGTGGAGAGGCTGGTGAAGCCTCCATGCGTGTATAGGCACTATGTCCCGGCACATGATAGAATGCCACCTTGCCGGTACGCAGCACAAGGTCTGCGTTTTTCAAATTCTTACCCATGTGTAAAATACCTCCTGTCCTGATAATACATCAATTTTAACTGGATCTGATACCGTGCCGTATCATCGCCGGTGTCATAGGCATAGCCGCTGGAAGCAATGTCTATGCGGTATGGTGTCCGGTAGTCGCCCAGATCCGGAAAGATGCCCTGCCAGTTGTTCCGCTCGATCCAGTCGGCAAAGTCATCGTAGAAACCGGAATTGGCGATGTTCTCCAGCACCCTTTCCCCGTATTTCTCCCGGCTGGCAAAGACGAACAGAAACTGCCGCTTGTCGCTGCCGTCCGTGTATTTCTGCACCACCGGTTCGCAGGGAACGGTGTCCACGGTATAGCCGATGGTGTCCGCCTCCAGCTGGTCTACGCCTAAGATCGCTCCGTCATGGAGCAAAGGGCATCCGGCGATATACTCCCGGATCGCTGAAATGATTGCCATACGTCACACCTTTCCTTTGGCGATGCTCCGGGCACTTTTCAGAATCAGCTTGCCGTGGTCTGCCCATGCCCGAAGTGCCCACTTTTTCCCACGCAGCCCACGGGAAACACCGGCATACCACTGTACGGCTGCATAGGGTGTTTTCCATAGCAGATACCCTTCCGCCGGCTTGCTGTGAGAGATGCCGGAATCCCGGAGCATACCGGTGTCAAACGGCACATAGGGATCACATTTCCGCAGCAGTTCATTTCCCACAAATTCCTGTGCCTGCTGTTTCAGGGCTGCCGATTTTGCGTGAAGCTGCTTGGTATTGAAATTGATCTTTACTTTTAGGATCATACCGCCGTCACCTCGATGTGCTGCACACCGGTAGAGCCATAGCGGAAGTCTTTCACTTCCATGACCGTCCGGCATTCCTCCGGTGGTTCTGCGGCGGTGCATCTGCCGCAGAAGATCCGGTCGCTCCGTTTCGGGATATAGCCGGATACCGATGCCGCCGGAATGATACACAGCACGCTGTCCTGCTGTTTCATAGACGTGCCGTTCTGGCTCTGTCCTTTCATATCCTCCCAGTAGATCGCAGGGAAGAAGTGCCGCACATACTGCTCCATGCGGTCTTTTCCCACCGTTCTCGCAAATACCGTGCAGCCAATTTTATTCGTGTACATCAAAAAATCCTTTCATTACAGGCTCCCCTGAAAGGGGAGCTGGCAGTGCGTGCCTTGTGCTGAGTTGGCACCCGTAGGCTGCCAGAGGGTTTCACACCCCTCGATACATCAGCCCCGAACCGCCCAGATACCGGATACAGATGCTCCGGAGATAGTCCTGCAATCCGGCAGTATCGCCGCTTAACAGAGCAGAGATGCTTTCTGTCGGGGTAGCGTAGCTGACACTGTACGCTCCGATGGTCTCCGCCGTTTTCAGACCGCTGCCCTCTGCACCGCCTGTGCCGTATGCCTGATAGGTGACGATCGCTTCCGCCAGTGCACAGCAGCACCGCCGGACACGGTCTTCCCATGGCTGCGGCACACCGTCCAGCAGCCGCCCGAATGTCACCATGTCCAGATACTCGCTTGCCCGTTCTGCCGCCCGACCGAATGCGGTCGGATCCCGTATCATACCGCCAAGATAAAAATCCTGGTAGTACGGAAAATCAGCATATGCCATGCCTTACGCCTCCACTCTCTTGACATAGACCGTCTGCGGCTTGGAGATACCGATGCCGTAGACCTTTCTGCCCTGTACCGCAGAAGAACCGATATACTCGTTGGTCAGGTTCTTGATAGCGACCGGAACAGACCACTCCTGCACACGGTGCACCAGTTCGGGTGACCGCAAATGAATTCCGTGGTGGTTTTCTTGCCGCCCACCAGCTTGGTGTCCTCAAACATGGTGTTGTTGGTCTCAAATACGTTGTAGCCGGCGATTCTGCCACTACGCCGGACTGCACCAGTTCCTGGGACAGGTCGCCCTGCTTGACGAAACGGTCATCGGTCAGCAGCACTTCCATGAATTCCGGCGATGCCAGCAGCCAGCGTTTGCCGTCGTTGGGAACACCCATACGGGACTGCACACGCTTTGCCGCCAGCACCTGCTTGTATGCCGTGCTTTCGGTGCAGGCAGTCTTGGACGCTGCCACCGTAATGCCGGTGGTTTCCTCCAGAGCACGGATAGATCTGGTGTCCATAGACAGACCCAGAGAATAGCCGGCACTGTCCAGACGTTCTGCGGTGATGCCGTCCGGTACGCTCTCTGCATCAAAGCCGTCGATCATCTCGTTGACCGCCTCGTCAATGTCGATGTTGATGTCAAAATAGGTGGTAGAGCCGGCAGAGATCGCAGCACCTGTCTGCTTGTCATACTTCTTGACCTCTACCTCGGTATCACGCACCGGCACCTTGACCTTGCCTGCCTTGGGATTTCCCTCATAACGGGGATTGAAGATCAGATTGTCCTTGGTGACCAGCGTATACCGCAGCTTCTCGTCCACCAGTGTCGAATATCGTTCCTGTGCAATATGTGCCATAACTTTTCCTCCATAATTAAGATAAAAGATTCCTTATAGCCTCCCTTGAAAAGGGAGGGGAACCACCGTCAGGTGGTGGAGGGATTTTCCCTCACTTCTTCAAACTCGGATTCATGCCATAAAACGCAGCTTCCACGCCGTTCATGGCACTGGGCAGACCGCCGGAAGTGGGAACAGCGGCACGTTCGCCCGGATTCGGGGCGAACGCGTCTGCATGGGCAGTGCGGAACTGCTGCACCACATCGTCCGCCCCGATCAGCTTGTCGCCGTCGAATTTCAGTTCCTTGGAAGTCAGCAGATCGGTGACATACTTCTCGTACACGTCATTTTTCAGCTGCAATCCCTTGACATACTGGGACAGCTTGGTGCGGTACTCGAATGCGGCACGGTCTGCCTCGGACTGCTCCAGCTTCTGCTTGTAGTCCTCCACGCTCGCCTTGATGCCGTCAATGTCCATGTCCTTGTAGGACTGAATGGTCTTGCTGGCTTCGTCCAGCTGCGTCTGCACGGCGGCGGCAGCGTCCTGCTCCGCCTTGATGTCTGCGGCATAGGCTTCCGTGATCTTCTGCACGGTGTCCTTATCGGTGATGCCGATGCCCTCCAGAAATTTCTCATCGATCATAGGGATAACTCCTTTTCAAAAAATGTATGAAAAAAGCACCTCGGCTGAGATGCTCGTTTCGCTATGCAAAAACGCTGGTAATCTATTGGACAATGCACCAATCTTCCGCCAGCATATCGGTCTGACTAGCCAGCCAGCCGATACAGAATCGATTGTCTGCGGTTTTCATGACAATGCTGTCCGTAAACGGATAACTTCCGTCACCGATTTCCTGTGTCAGTAATTTGCCGTCGGCAAGGTACAAGTACATCCCTTTGCCGTTCCAGCCGGTTCTGGCAACTTTCTTTCCGGCTTTCAGTGCTTCCAATGCACCGCCGAATGTCATTTCTTTCATAGGTTCTCCTTTCGGGCATAGAAAAAAGCACCTCGGGTGAGATGCTTTTTCTCGTATTCAGTTTTACTTCTCAAAAAACGTACTATTTTGAGATGCTTTCATCATTCTTGTGCTTTTCTGCGAATTCCTTTTTGAACTTCTCGAATTCTGCATCGAAATCTTTTTGCGTGTAGTTCGCATATTTTGCATCTCGTTTTGCAAAATCAGATAAATCGTCATCATGCTCCCTGTAAAGCATCACATTCGCATCCATACTATTCTACCTTTCTAATTGAAAAATCATACAGTTCTGCCAAATCAATTAAGGCATGATATTGTGCTTCGAATTCAGTTTGCCCTAAAAACTTATATTTTGAAATTCTGGTATCATAAATTGATTTATCAATCGAATATTTCGGTGCTGTATATTCAAATACCGTACCGTCATGTCCAATTGTATAGCCCTTTTGATACCCATTTTTCAATGCGGCGTTCAAGTCGCCAGCACTGGGCGGCATACCAAGTGGGTGGTTATGGAACGAAACGATTTCACCCTTTTCAGATTCTTGTAACGCTCTGCGGATTTCTTCCGTATAGTCCGGCGTTCCGGCTTGCATTCCTGTTGTTGAGGAATACCATTTCTTTGTTCTGGTATTGTAGAAATACAAGTCTTCACCATTTGTGCCTGAACGATGGTTCAGCATTTTCTTAGCAACCTGATAATACTGCCGCTGTAACTTTTTATCTGAATCCATGGAATCGAACTTGCTCCTGAACTCTCTGCTTTTTACCAGATCTTTTGGAACAGCATAATCCGAAGAACTTTGCATTCGTTCCTGTTCTTTTATTATACCACCATCGCCGCCAGAAGTCAATTCTTTTTTGCCATTCTGAACTCGTTTCGCCGCCTGCACCGCCTTCTGCGAAACACTCCGCCCGAATCCATTGACCTGTGACCGGAACGTATCTCTCCGCCGTCCGGTCTGGCGGCAGAAGTCTTTCAGCGTTTTTTCCGCATCTTTCAAACGCACAGAAACCGCCGAAAAATCATCGTTCAAACCCTGTTTTAACGCTGGATCATCCGTGTTCTTTGCCGCTTCGTCCAATGCCGCCGCTCGCCGTTTCAGTTCCCGAACCTTTCGCTCGCCTTTCCGCTGCATCTGGCTGATCTCATACTCTGTGTACTTTTCGCCGTTGTAAGAAATGCTCTTTTCGTCCAGCCTGGCGATCTGCTCCGGTGTGTAGTTCGGCGTGGACAGTCCCGGATAATACGGGTGCCAGTTGTGCCGGCAGTTCCAGCCTTTGAACCCTCTGCCGTCCCCATAGCCGATCTCTTCCAGCGTGAACACTTTCAGCCCGTCAATGATCTTCCTGGTGCGTTTGCCCTGTATCTGGACAAGCTGCCCCTGCCATCTGGCGTGCTCCGGTCTTGCTCCGCCGTGTGCTGTCAGCTCCATGTACCTGCATCCGGAATCTTCTGCACGTTTCTTCGCCACTGCCGCCGCAGTCTGTCCCACGCCTGTCAGCACACACCGCCGCACCGCAACATCAATGCGGTCTTGGTGTCCCGTGGGATAGGTCACATACGCTCCGCCGTCCGCCAGATTTCGCACCGCCATGCGTATGGCATCCTGATAACTGAACGCTCCGGAGGACACCTGCATATACGCCCGGTCACAGGCTTGCAGGAAAGCAGTCTGCGTGGTGTTCGCCGTGGTGCTGACCAGATTCCGCATCGTGCCAAGGGTTTTCCGGTATCCGGTTTCCAGCACCTGCTTCATGCCGCCGTCCTGCCGGATGTCCGCCGGGGCTTCGCCGGCTGCTTCGTGGGTGTCGTTGTCGATCTCCACCGTCTTCACGCCGGCATCTTCAAATAACGCCCGGACTTGTGCCACGCTGGCATCTGTCCGGTCTGCGATCATCTGCAAAATGTCCTCGTACAGGATTCCGGCAGATTGCAGCACCTCCGCCTGATATGCCGTACTTTCCGACACAAAACCCATTTTCAGCATACGCCGCACCATGTCCGCCACAATATCGTCCTCCAGCTGCTGATACAGCCCCAGCAGCTGAGTCACATCCGGCTCATAATTCTGCATCAGATCTCACCACCGGAAAATAAACCACCATCATCCTGCCGCTCCGGCATCATCTTCGCCGCCTTTTCCTCGGAGCAGTCGAAGTACCACGCCAGAAATAGCTCCGGACGCAATAGCTTGTCCCGTACCATCTGCACACGCCGCTGATACTCCACGTCCGGATCTTCCAGCACACCGTCCCCAAAGGCAAAGGTTGCCTTGACCGGCGGACTGCTCTGACTGCGGTAGTAGTCCTGATAGAACTGCATTCCATAGAGCATCTGCTCCAGTGCGTTCCGCAGGTTCTCCTGAATGTCTTTCACTCTGGAAAAGCTCCGCTGCTTGGAACTCCGCACTTCCTCTGCGGTTTTCTCCACATCGGATACTTCGGAGAGTGTGCCGTAGGAAAGCCCCACCGCATTCTCGATCCGCCGCAAAATCTGATTGAACGCATGGAAATAGGCAGTGTCCCGGACTTCCGGAGAAAAGGTATTGATAAAGGACTGCCCGTCCGTTTTCTCATAGCTGCGGAACATCCGCTCTCTGCCTTTCGGCAATACCGGCTTGCCGTCCTTGTACCGGAACAGATCCTCGGTGGCATCAATGGCACGTTCGGACGATTCCAGTTCCCACAGAATCCGTTCCCAGTGCTCATCCGCATCCCGGATAAAGTCCACGGCATCGGCAAAGACCGAAACGCCCAGCGGTGAAGTGGGGTCGATGTTGTTGGAATCCGGTGTCTGAAAAATGGCGAACAGCGGACGTTGTACATTTTCATACACCTTTTCCGGCAGCACGTCCGCCCACTGCGGCACTTCGGAAAGACTGCATTCTGTGCCCAGTGTTCCGGGACTGGCAGAACAGAAACAGCGGTTCTGTATGGTATGTGTCTGCCGCACCTGGGAATAGACGTGCAGCTCCAGACGGGTGTAATAGTTCTTGCCAATAGAGATCTCTTCCGGACACACCACCGCATCGCAGGAATCGTCCGTGTAGTTCACCGGAAGATAGGCGTTCTGCGGCACAATGTCCACCGAAACGCCCTGTGCCGTGAAATAGGGTTTCAGCAGCAAGCCGCCAATGGCAAGCCCGAAGTCCATTTTTCGCCGCAGCTTCGGCAGCACACGCCTGACTGCCTGCTCCAGTTCCGCCCCGTCGTGTACCGTGGCGGAAAATTCCGTCAGTGTCAGCCGTTTCAGCTCCTGTGCGATATTCGCCGGAATGTGACAGGAACGAATGCGGTTTCGGATCCAGCCGGCACGGTTCAGATATAATTCCTCCCACAGCTGCATCTGCTGTATCATGTCGCCGCTGAGCAGGCAGGGCACCTGCATGGCTGCGGCGATCTGTGTTGCATCGATCATAACATCACCTCCTCATCTGGCATCCGGTATTCCCGAAGTGTCCGCTGCATCGCCGTCCGGACGAAATACCGCATATCGTCCATGGCGTGGTCGTTGGTCTTGACCACAGCATCTTTCCCTTTGGCTTGATTGTCCCAGCAGTACAGCCCGAATTCCCGGATAATATCCGTACAGCCTTCACAGATGTGGATGCGTCCGGCTTGCAGCAGCGTGGACGTGTCACGGATGCCGTCCAGAACGCTGTTGTTGGCTTTCCGCACCCGAAATACCCCGTGCCGCCGGATACACTCAATAAAGCTGGCAGCAGACGGGTCTGCGATCACATACCGCACATAGGGGGCAATGTCTCCGGCAAGCTGTTCCAGAGCCGCATAGTGTTCCTCGTCCGTTCGGGAATGTCCCTCTTTTCGGGCATCATAATAGTACTCCCGGATTCGGGTGGCATAGCCATCTCCGGACAGGTGCCATAAGCCGACAGAGGTCGGGTTCAGTGTGCCGTAGTCACAGCTGAGATAGAACTCGCCGGAATGCACGTCCGGCACCGTGTCCGGAATGACGTGCCGCAGCTTCTGGAACTGCGGATACACCAGACCGTCCGCCATGACCCACTTGCCCAGGACATAGCGGTCATAGAACACACCGGAGAACATTCGCTCATACCGCTTGCGGACAGATTCGGAAAGGGCGTAGTTGTCTTCCATGGTAAAGTGCAGATGCAACCGGTTCTTTTCACCGGCTTTCCCGTGTACGCTGTCGATCCATTCCTTGTACAGCCAGTGTTCCTCGCTGCCGTCTGGGTTGCAGTTCATCCAGATCTTCGAGCCGGTGACAGAGCATCTCGCCGTTGCCTGATCCACAAAGGAACGGGGCATTAGTGCCACCTCGTCCAGCAGGACACCGGCAAGGGTGATACCCTGAATCAGTGCATAGCTGCTTTCGTCCTTGCCACCGAAAAAATAATAGCGGTTGTGGTGTCCCTGCCATTCTACGTCCATATAATTCTTGGACAGATTGATCTTCGGCTGCATCACGCCTGCCATCCACTTCTGGATCGGCATGACCACATTGCGTTTCAGGCTGTCGATGGTCTTGCCGCAAAAGGCAAATGTCTCATGGTCAAAGCTCCGCATACTCCACAGCAGATAGCCGATGCTCATTGCCATGGTCTTGCCGGAACGGACAGAGCCGTCACAGAGGATGGCATCATACTGCCGGAATTTCGGCATTGCCCACCAGAGCATGGCTTGTATCTGCTTGGGGGAAAAAGTCTGATAGATCATGCCAGTCCCTCCTGCAATTTCTCAAACAGATTGGTGATCTGTCCGTTGTCCTCTTCTTCGGCTGCTCCGGATGCCGCCGCCTGTAGGGTGGCAGTGATCTTGGTTTCAGCCCGGATCAGTTCCGGATTGCTTTGCAGGAATTCGTACAGCTCCATGTGCCGTTTCCGGAATTCCTCCGCCAGCTTTTTCCGTTTCTTCGGCTCCGGGGTATTCAGGTAGGCAGAGAGGAACGTCTGCAAATCGGTAAAGTCCGCTTGCGGAATGGATTTCCGCTTGTCCTCAAATTGCAGGATACCGTCCGCCAGCTGGTGGATGCTCTTTTTCTTTCGGCTGTTCATTTGCAGTCACTCCTTTCAGAAAAAATGGTCAAAAAAATACGGACGCTGTACGCCCGTATATTGCGTGTATTCTTTTTGGGTGTTGTTTTTCGCAGAAAAATCTTCAAACGATTCTAAACACCCTCTGAACGTTCTTAAACAGGGTATGCTTCGCCATTCGGAATCTTTTTGGAAAAGTTCCGTTCGGGGTTCAGGCAATACCGCCCAAAGAGCTGCAAGGAGTATTGCCTTTATACCATATACCGCACCCTGTGGGACGAATCAACCACAGCCATGACAGGCATACTGATTTGTTTCACACACGCTCTTAAATGCCGATTACCGGCAGTGTGACCGTGTAGTCATGTCCGCAGATGGAGAGCCGCACACGGGCACGCCGCTGCCGGAGATCCAGCCGCACCACATTGTCCCAGTACTCCCGGAGCACGCCGGACAAGACCATCTTGTCCCCCTGCAATGTGGTATAGATGCGGGACGGGGCAATGGGTTTGCCGCCGTTCCAGAGCCACCGGATATATGCTTCCTCGTGGGGCTGCAACTTGCCCAGCGTACAGCCGGACACTTTCAGAAATCCGATCACGCCGTCTGACTGTACCACGCTGTCATACTTCTGCCGGTCGATTTCTTCCTCCAGAAACAGATAGCCGGGAAAGACAGGTTCTGTGATACTGTTCCATTTCCCGTTCTTCCGGATGTCCATGGTTCGCTGCGGACAGCGTACCAGATGCCCTCTTTTCCGCAGCAGCACCGCTGCTTGCAGATCTGTGCCAGGCTTCACCTGCACCACATACATACTCATGCCTTTCCCTCCTTGGCTTTGGATTTGATAAACTTCTTGACTTCCTTGTACAGATCCGGTCGTTCTGCCGCCATGGCTTCATAGATCAGATCCTTGAACTGCTCTGCACCATTCTCCAGCAGATCCCGTGTCTTGGTGTCCACATTTTTCTTGTATGCCACCGCACGGGTGAGTGCCACGGCGTTCTTGGAAAGGGTGTCGAAGTCGATCTCCGACAGCCGTTCCTCCGGCAACTTGTTGATGGCATCCAGCATCTGATTGCAGAGCAGCCGGAGAATGCCGTCTGTCATGTCCAGATCCGGATAACGGTCGGTTTCCTCCATGATCGCCCGGAAGTTCTCCTGACTGAGCCGCAGGGCATCCAGCGTGCTCATGAGATTTTTCGCATATTTTCCCACTGCTGCCAGAGAGATGCTCACGCCGTGGGACTGGATATATTCCACGATCTCCCGGTAATAGGCACCGGTCTTGATCATCTCGTCTACGGTTTCCTTGACTGCCGGTTCCAGATTGTCGATCTTAGAATGCTTTCTGCGTCCCATGCAGCACCTCACACGTCAATACATTCGTCCTTGCGGACACAGGCAATGATCTTGATGCCGTCCGCTGTCACCTTGGCTTCCATCTGTTCCATTGCCGTGTCTGCCAGTGTCGTACACGCCTTGGAATCCATGTGCCGCAGCCGGATATATCCGGATTCCGTCAGATAGTTGATGCTGTCCCGGAATTCCGCCTCGGTCATGCTGGGTTCCAGTGCATAGCGGATGTCCGTCAGTGCAACAAACTTGTCACGCAGCAGATTCACGGCTTTCAGCACCATGCCGTTATTCTTGAAAAATGCCTTCTGCCGGATTCGCTCTATCATTCTGCCTGCTCCAATGCCGTTCCTCCTTACTTGCTGCAATAGCTGTCGATCTTGCTTTCCAGCCTTGCCATGGTGCGGATAAAATCCTCGTTCTTGGTGGTGTGTTCCTTGATGTAGTCGATGTTCTCCGACAATTTTTCCATAGATGCCTTGATCTCCCGGATCTCTGCCTTGGTGGCGTACTTGTCCGACAGCGTCAGCAGATTGTCACGCAGCTCCTGCACTGCCATTTCGTTCTTGTCATTGCGATCCATGGTGCGTTTCAGAAAATAGCCGATGATCCCAAGGATCACGGTGATCACCGTGGTGATGATAAACAGGATCAGTTCCTGTGTCACTGCATTCCCTCCCCAAAAAGAAAAGTGCTATCATTACTTCTACTGTAATGATAGCACAGAAAAGAATGGTGCTGCAAATAAGGCAGATTTTTCAGGAATTTCAATGAATTTTGCTATGCCTCCCTTGTAGCACAAAGTGCCGGAGGGATTCTCAAAAGAGCGTCATCTGGTGTGCTTCCTGTTCGGTGCTCTGGCGGTAGATGATGTCCCGGATGGTGTTCTCCGCCAGATTGAATGCGTGTGCCAGTTCCAGATAATTGGAACCGTCAAACCGGCGGAAGATCTCCGCATCTCTCAGACCGTTCATCACAGAATCCGCCTTGCTGATATAGATGCTGCTGCCGCCGTAGCTGGCGACCAGCTTCCGATAGGCTTCGATGCCGATGACCTCCGCAATTTCCAGCTGGCTGCCGTGCAGCTGTTCTATGGTCAGTTTATCCAGGGTCATGTTCTTTTGCCGCCTTTCGTTTTGCGTTTCGCAGATACCGTTTCAGCGTTTCGATCAGTTTCGCCCCGTCCGCCCGTTTGACCCAGTTCAGCGGATGACCGGGGCAGGGGTCTTCCTGCAATACCTTTCGGACGATGCCTGCCATGCGTTCGCCCACCGGCACCGCAGAGGGCGAGAGCTTTGCCAGATCATACAGCAGCCGCCAGGCATACGCCTTTTGTCCGGCTGTCATTTTCCCCGGATACTCCGGGGATGCCGCTTTCTTTTTGGGACGCTGCTCCCGGAGCTGCCGCCGCAGCTCCGCCTCTACCGCTGCCGCCTCCGGTGGGGTGAGTTCCCGGACAGAGGTCTTGCCGCTGATACGGTAGACGATCATGTGAAAAGGGTCTTCCTTGTTGCCGGATTCCACCAGCCCCAGCACAGCAGCAAGGCTGTACAGTGCCTGGGTCTGTCCTTTTGCCATATGCTTCACTTCCTCAGCCGATAATCTTTCTGGTTGTCCGGGCGTATCTCAAACGCATATCCTCTGGACATCTGAATAATCCTGCCGCCGATTGCTCCGTCAATTTGCCGCAGCTGGGGCAAAAGCCATTCCGTGGAGAGGATCGTCAGCATCTGATTTCTGGCACGATAGTCCAGTATCTCAAATGCCAGCCGGACATCTGCACCGGATACCTCTGCGGTGCTGCTGGTCTTGAACAGATCGTCTATGTACAGCACATCAGCTTCCTTGTACGCTGCAATCTGTGCGGCATAGCTGCCGTCCGTCAGAGCAGCTTTCAGCTGATTGGACGCTTCACGCCATACCATGTACCGCACCGAAAAACCGTTCCGGATCATGCCGCCCACAATGGCAGTGCAAATGTGTGTCTTGCCGCATCCGGTCTGACCGCCGATATAGAACCACTTGTGCCGTTCCTGTAGGTACGCTCTGGCACATTGGAGAATGTGCTGCTGGAATGGCTGCTCTGCGGTGTAGTTCTGAAATGTGCAGATGCGGAGCAGGGATTCCAGACCGGATTCGTGGATCCGCCGCAGGGTCTCTCTGGTTTTCATGCAGCTGCACGGACGCATGACTTCATAACCGTCCTGAATGGCTGCGGTCATGCCCTTGTTGCGGCACGTTTTGCAGTCGTAGCCGGTCAGCGTGCCGGGCTGTGCATTGTATGCGTCTACACGCATCTGCATCAGATCAGTATAGGAAAGCCCCGTAGTCGTCATCTTCGGGAATGTCATCTTCTGCGGCAATGGTCTCGTCCTCCCATCTTCTCTGATTCAGCCATGTGGCAGGATGCGGAATGAACTTCCAGTTTTCCTTGCCCCAGTGATAGGCGTTCCGCTGCCGTTCCAGTTCCTCCAGCATCTGCTGCAAGTCCGCTTCACCGGGGTGCAGCTTTTCAAAAGCACGTCTGGCTTTCTCCTTGCCCACCTTTCGGGGATACGCCGCCCAGAACCGGTCAAAACAGTCGTTTCCCGTGTTGCTTGGTTTTCTCATGCTTCCGCCTCCTCATACAACGTGATGTCCGTGCAGTTCTGGCACAGATGTCGTTTCAGAGAACGGAAAGAACTCCAATAAGGGGAATAGCTATAGTAAACACTGTTGGCAAGTACCGCCTCCCGAAAGGCTTTCCGTTTCCGTTTCAGCTTTTCCTGCTCCTTTCGGGGGAGTATACTATGTTTGTGCTTCTGGAAGAACTTTCTGCGGATCTCACAGTCCTCCGTCAGCCATTCTCCTCGAATTTCACCGTCAACATAGACCGCAATGAACAGCTGCATCTTGTACCGCTGTGTCTGCAAAGACAGCGTGTAGCCGTCTGCCTGTAGCTTTACGATGCGGTAAGATGATTGCAGGTTCTGCTCTGCGGTTTCCCATTGTTCCTTCGTCATCGCCGCACCTCACGAAATGGTAAACCGCTTGCTTTCCGATGCAACGCAGTACTGGTCATAGAGGGACTGGTGTGTCTCCTGAAATGCACGGCTGTCAAACCGGCTGCTGACCACTGTGGTATACCGCACGGTAAAATTGCCCACGTCCATTTCCTCCAGATGCTTCTTGTCCATCATCGCCTTGACCTGACTACGCAGCTCGTCCGCCTGCTTTTTCAGCTGCTTGCCGGCTGCTTCCAGTTCCTTGATCTGATTGACGGCGGAGAGCATATCCGCCTCCTGTTTCAGTGTCAGTTTTGCCTTTGCCATAAGAAATACCTCCGTTTGTAAAGAATTGTAAATAGATTGCCGACTCTGCATTTTCACGGGCTTGTCACCGTCCTTGGCTGCATTAGGCGAGAGGAAATATTCCTCTCATAGGGTCATATGGTTTCTGTGTCCCGATGCTTCGGGATATGTCTGGTGCGTTCTGTGTACCGGTGGAGAATGACCAGCTCCGTGCTGGTGTTCTTGGAGATCAGCCAGTCCTCCGGATGGAATCCGTAGAATGACAGGATCTTTTTCTGTGCCTTGGTGGGACGTTTGCCGTTTTTCATCTCAGACCTCCATATCCATGTACTTTGCCATTGCCACCAGTCCCTCATAGCTGTAATCTTCATTGTCGTAGGCATTGGAAAATAGATTCACCACGCCACGGAGTGCCTGCGGTGTCTGTGCGATGCGATACAGAAGATCCAGTTCCTTTTCCCGTCCGTTCAGCATGGGGAACAGCTTGGCAATGTCCTCACGCTGGATCTTGGAACGGGTGTACAGCTTCTTCTGCTTGGTGCGGTTGGCGATCTGTGCAAACTCTGCCTTCTTGCTGCCGATGCGTGTCACCGTTTCCAAGTTCCCGATAAAGCAGATGCCCAGCGTCTGCCCGTGGTCTGCGAAATCATCGGAAAAGCTCCGCAGCACCTCAATGGTTTTCAGCGGCAAATGCTGTGATTCGTCAAAGATCAGCACCGTGCCGTCACTCAGCTTCTGCCGGATCGCATACCACAGGGCATCTCTGGAACGCTCCATGGGAGCACCGATGCGGTCGGCAATCAGCCGCAGCAGGGACTTGATGCTGGTCAGGCAGGGATTCAGCGTGATGAGAACACTGTTGTTCGGGTGTTCTGCCACAAAGTGCTGTGCCGCCTTGGTTTTTCCGATGCCGGCATCTCCGGCAGCAATGGCAAGACCGCCCTTGATCTGGCAGACACCGATGATGTCATAGATCTCCGTGGAGATGCTGGTATCTGCATAGCCGGATTCCTGATAGGTCTGCTTTGCCTGTTCCTTCACGCCGAAATAGCTTTCCAGCTTGGCAAACATCTTCTGCGGATTCGCCTGATAGCTGCCGCTGAATAACTGGGAGATCGCTCCCTTGGAGATGCCCAGACGTGCAGACAATGCACTCAGGCTCAAACCCTCGTCCTTTTGCATCTGCTCCAGCTTCCGGAGCAGGTTCTGTTGATGTTCTGTGTATTCCATCGCTTATTCTTCCTTTCGCTTTTTCGCATTTTGCTGCATTTTCTTCAGATCAATAGACACGGGGAGAAATTCGCTGCCAGAAACCATGCGGCTTTCCTCCAGCGGCTCTCCGGCTCGCACCGGTTCGATCGTCTTGGGCATTCTGATCTGGAAATGTTTCTTCCTTGCCTCTCCGGCTCTCCGGATCGTAGCGTCCAGATAATCGATCCGCTGTGCATTGGTCAGATCAGCCGTGATACCCTTGGCTTGATTCCGTACAAACGTTCTGGTGTGGCGGATCGTCTGCTCTGCATTGGCAATTTCCATCTTATCAGAGGTCAGATAATCCAGCATCAGTGCGTCTGCCAGTTCCCAGGTAAACAAATACTGGTCTTTCGTGTTGTACAGCCGGACGGTTTTCAGATCTGCCGGATCATACCGCACATAGACTTCTTCGCCCAGATGCAGAATAGTTTCCTCCGGTTTCATGTACCAGATCTTTTCGCCGGCAAAGGTGATATACACACCGTTCCGCTTGATCTTCTGGGTTCTGGTGGATCGCATCAGCATGAGATTCAGCTCTGCCTCCGCCGCTTTGCGAACCGAACGGATCGCTCCGTTCCAGACATCCAGACGGCTCATGCCCCGGTACTTTGCCTCAGAACCGCCGTACTCCTCCAGATTGTACTCGCCGTCGATCCAGTCATTCAGATAACTGCGGACTTCATAGTCCTGGGGGAGCTTTTTGTTCTTGATCCGCCGTTTCAGACTTCCGGACGCTCTAAGATCGTGCCGCCGCAAAATCCGCTGAACGATTTGGAAAACTGGCTCTTGACCGTGTAGAACGTCCGCTCGATGGGCTTTGCTTTTGCATTCCGCACAATGGCGTTGTGCATCTCAATGCCCAGCCGCTGCAAATGGTGGGCGGCTCCGGTCGGTTCTGGTCAGATCTTCGGGTGCGGTGCCCTTTTCCGCCCACATCGTGGGTGAGAAATTCCCGACCGTTGTCGAAGTACACCGCTTTCGGTATGCCGAACCGCAGAATGCCGTGCCGCAGTGCCAGAATGGTGGACTGGGAATCCGGCGATTCCGTCACGTTCCAGCCGGTAATGACACCGGACTTCGCATCCAGAAATGCGGTCAGATACAGGCGGTGAATGGTGCCGTTTTCGTCCAGTGACTGAATATCCAGTGTGTGATTGTCGGCGATCCAGACATCGTTCGGCTCCAGCTGGTCGTACATTCGCATGATGTACGGCATACATCGGTCAGAAAACGCCTTTTCGCCCTCACGCATCAGAATTTTGGTTGCCTCTGCCACATCTCGGTCGATCCGCCGTCGAAAGCTTCGCTCCGATGGGATACAAGCCACCAGCTCCGGATGAAAGTCCTCTGTCCATGTGATAGTGTTGCGATAGCTGGCACAGACCGTGGCTGGTTCTCGCTCAGCCAGAACCACAGAAACGCCTCCCACACCAGCTGTGGAATCTCGCTGCTGCCTTTGTTGCTGCCGCCTCGGATCCCCAGCAGTCCGGCGAGATCATGTTCCAGATATGCCTTCCATTTTCGGTACAGGATCCCCGTGGAGATCTGTAGGTCAGGGTGTTCCAGCTGACACTTGCCCACATACAGCTTGTCATAGTCGGTCTTTTTGGCGTACCCCTTTCGTCCGGCTTGCCACTCTCGCAGGATTGCTGTCCAGATCTGAACCTCCTGCCGCTGCTGTGCAGTGCAGTCCTCAATGGTCATCTGCCGCACCACTTTTGCTTTCTGTTTCGGCGTTTCCGCTGTCGGTATCGGTTCCGGCAGCATTCCCATTGCCTGCCGCTTTTGCTGATAATATCTGGCTTGTAACGACTCCGGAAATGCGGAGATCGGGATCTGATAACAGGCTCTGTGGTTCTGCGGATGTTCTTGCACCACTGCCGGTAAAACACCGTTTTTACACTGTTTTTGGATATATCTTGCAGAACAGTTTTTCAAGACTGCTGCTTCTTCTACTGATATGTAGTCCATAGCACTCCTTTCTGGTCTGCCATCCTCAGTACCGGTAGACCACCTCCGGCAGACAGCGGCTCTCTGCCGCTGTTTCGGCTTTTACATTTCGCTTAGGCTTATGGAGATTCCCAACTCTCGGAGCAGTCTGTTCTGCTCTGTTCTGGAACAGTCGCTGGTGCGGATCTCGTGGAGGATCGCCCAGTCTGTACAGCCGCAGTTCTTCATTCGCCGCACGGTTTTCCGCAGCTTTTGTGACCGTCTGGGCGGTGCTCCGCCCCATTCATGCAGTCTTTTCATCGGCTTCCTCCACCTCGTCATCGTCCTCGTTGGCGGTAAACAGCACATTGTCCGAAAACCACGGAAAGCACCGGCTGGCATATTCCCACTCTGCATCCATCTGATCGGGGAAATACGCACCGCCCCACACGCCCTTGCCGTCCTCATCAATGTGCCAGACTACGAATTCGCCGTCCGGCAGGATCGGTCTGGCAAGGCAGTGCTCCGTACCGTAAATGGCATAGATCAGGTGATTCTCGATCACCGTTCCGATTTTGATTTTCATGAAGCATACCTCCGCTTTTTCGTTTCCGGTTCTGTGGGGAGCAGACGCTCCACCGGCACACGCAGTGCCTTTGCCAGCCGCAGCACCACCGTGATGCTCGGCACAAACTTGTCCTGCTCCAGCTGACAAACATAGCTCTGGGATACCTCTGCCGCCTCCGCAACCTCCGTCTGGCTCAATCCCAGCGTGGTGCGGATCTCCAGCAGCTGCTTACCGAATGTTTTTGGGGTCATTTTTCATCATCCTTCCTGTGTACGCCGTTGGTTTTCAGAATGCGTTGTTTCAGTTCTTCCTTGGATTCCAGCATCTCCGGGATAGCGTCATACCAGTCATACAGATACCCGATGCTTGCCGCATCTGTGCTGTGAAATTTGGCACTGGCAGCGATCTGCAAAGCCGTGGGATTCTCGGTCACGACCATGTCGCATCGCCTCCCATGGCTTTGGCAAACTGCTCTGCGATCAGCCGCTGGGTGAAATAGTCCCGATAGATGTTCTGCTTCCCGTCCAGACAATAGCTGCTGTTGGGCTTGTCGCCGGTCTGCACCGTTGTCAGACGGACAGTTTTTCCAGTGGGCGAATAGGTCGTGGTAACACAGTAATAGGTGTGTAAAATTCTCGGTAACATGAAAATCGCTCCTTTCAAAATGTGATAATATTCTGTCGATTCTTGTCGAATCCGTTGTATTTCCTGCCGGATTGTGTTATAATGGAGCAGGAAAGGAGGGATAGCAATGCAGATAAAACTAGATGATGTGCAATTTACTGCTGAACTTGCTGTAAATGCAATGCTTAACGTTCATTTGAATAAAGATGCAGACGTATTAAAGAAAAACAATCAATTTTCCGAACAAAATGTCATAAGGCTCTTTAACAAATATAGCTATAATACAGCAATGCATACAGATTTCGCAACAGATATTCTTGTGTTTGCAATCGCACAAGCTATATCAGAATACCACGATCAATTACGAGAAAAACTTCTTGAAAGCGGTATTGATATAGGCGAATTGGATACAACTTCTCGCACAAATAGAAACGCATATAAAAAAGCTAAAGATTCGTATGATGCAGACTGCGAAGCATAATTTTGATTTTGTTGACCTTTTCGCACGCTTTTTTCATTTCAAGGGAAGGCTTATCCCCCAGTTTAGAAAGAGGGAACACCATAAGAGAAACCTGTTTCTTATGGTACAACATCTCTTGATACAAGGATTTCGCATTTTTTGCCTGCTCCGCTGCATCCGGAGCAGGCTTTTTCCGGCACGGGATCCGCTTGATAACTTTCATAATTTTTCCTCCTGTTTCAAACTATCATAAATGAAGCAAATGACGTACTGCAAATTCGACATACTTTTTTCGTTCACTTTCTGTAGGTTCACGAAACTGATCTGCCACAAATGCAGTTACAGTCAGTGCTGTAATTTTCCACTTGACCCATTTCAGGCAAGCAAAAATGCCGATTGCCGCAAGAAATATAATAATAAATGCAGGCACGTTTTCTCCTCCCTTCAAATTCCTTTTGATAGCTGTGCATTGCGAAGCATACGTTTCATATCGATCGGAATGCAAACCACGTTTGCATTGCAAGCATCTGCCTTTGCCTGCTCCGCTGCATCCGGAGCAGGCTTTTTCCGGCACGGGATCCGCTTGATAACTTTCATAATTTTTCCTCCTTTTTCATTTACTTTTGCCTTACTTTGTGGTACAATTATCATAAGGCTTTTTATACCCTGTTGTATTGGTATGCTAATATTATAACCCACTTAAATGGGTTTGTCAATAAGAAAAATTCACTTAAACGCATTTATGTGAATTGTAACCAAAAATAAGGAGTGTTTTTTGTATGTTTTATGATAATCTGAAAGCGATATGTGATGAAAAAGGGATAAAAATCACGCCTTTAGTCGCTGAATGTGGTGGTGCAAAAGGCTCTATTTCTAATTGGAAAAAAGGGCTATGCCGAATAGTGAAATAGTAATGAAGCTGTCGGTGCGTCTAAATGTACCAACAGATCGACTCTTATTTGGGTCAGAGGCAGAGAATACCTCTATTTCAAATATTAGTAACTCTACAATTGGTGCTGTAGGGAATCATTCAACAGGGACAATAAATGTGCAGAATCCGGATATTGCTCCTGACGATGAACTTGTAAATGAAGTTGCAAGAATATTAAAAGATCTACCGCTTAAAGAACGAACAAAACTTCTAACTATGATATATGATTTTGAAGAAAACTATAAGGCAGAAAAAGAGGGATAGGAACTAGTTCGCATCTCTCCACAAAAAAGTTCGCAAGTTCGCATCCCCTTTATAGCTTGTTTTCTCAAAACGTCCACCTGTGTCTAAAACAATGTGTTCAAAACCGCAAAAGCAAAAAAACGGCGATTTTCCGACGTTTTGAACGTTTTCAAACGCTTTTCAAACAACAGTAAAACGCCACCCTCAAAAATTGAACACAAAAACGAAATCGCCCGGAAAACAGAGGACTTCCTCATTTTCCGAGCGATTTTTTTGACACTTCAATTTTTGTTCACTTTTCTGTTTCTATCTCATTCCACCCAAAACATCACGCATTTTCGCCGCTTTTACCCCTTCCAATTCAATTCCACCCTTTTCCACCCTTTTCAACCTTTTTACGTTTCCCTTGTCAACTCACAAAAAAAGATACCCGTATTCATGGGTACGGATTAAAGAATATTGAAAAAACAGTTGATAAGTATAATGGAAC